>OLGA01000595.1_pt1 | contig 31290 bp, 27 predicted proteins | sample 1604881 | NCBI WGS metagenome assembly OLGA01 (sample SAMEA3888896, study PRJEB22519) | human gut metagenome | biome: human gut; feature: human-associated habitat; material: faeces | place: Denmark | collected 2009 | reverse complement strand
GAGCAACTGCCTTTTAAGCAGTGGGTCCGGGGTTCGAATCCCCGCCGGGTCACCAAAGAGAAACACCACCCTGTTGGGTGGTGTTTCTCTTTGGTGCGCTTTCGATCTGCTGTGCAGATCGTCCGCCTGCGGCGGATCTATTCAAAAGCAGGAAAACCCGACAAAGGTTTTCCCTGCAAGCATCCCTTTCCTTGCGGGAAATGGAAGATATTGCATCTTTTTTGTCAGCGCTTCACAGATAAGGAAACCGAGGATCCGCAATGGTTCCCCGGTTTTCCTTTTATTTTCAACAGTTTGCGGGCCTACCAGAATTGCAAAGACATTGCCGGAATTTCCACGAAAGAGGCGGAATAGCAAATCAAATTACACGCGAATATGAAAGGCCGCCCCACAGCGTCACGCTGCGAGGCGGTTTTGTTATGCCAGGTCAGGATACCCCGGCCTGATGCCTACGGTAATCAGCCCCACATTCCGGCGGCGCTTCATGACGGCCCCGCCGTTGGCGTCGTTGCCGGTGCCGGTGTTGCCCTCAATGGTGAGGATCGTACTGCCGACAACGCCCGCCACGATCCCCACGTGTTCTGTCTTTTTGCAGCTGCCGGAGAAATCGAAAAATACGATGTCTCCCGGCCGAAAGCCGCTGGTGACGATCTGCCGGGGCGCGTACACCCGATAGCGGTTGACAAACGCCGTGCAGCTGGCGGTTTTGTACAGACTGAACCCGGCCTCTCGGAACACCCACCACACAAACGTCATGCACCACGGATACGCGCGACCGGAGACCTCCCGGCCATAGTACGCCGTGTTGTACTTGACCTTATTGGAGTTGGAGGGCATCTCCACGACGCCCTCCTGCCACTCCGCAATCTGAAGCACCGCCCGGCGGGTCTTTGCATTCAGTGCGCCGGTCATCACTCTGTTTCGGTCAGCGCCGCTCCCTTGACAGGGAAAACCTTTCCGGCGATCATGCACAGGGCGTACATCTCGCCGCAGTCGCAGCCCACCAGGTGGCCGTCCCTGACCTCCACCTTGTCCAGCGTGCCGGTGCCGGTATCCAGCAGGCCGAAGCCGTTGGCGTTGGCGGCAGTCTCTGCTTTGGCCGCTGCGGTTTCTTCGGCGGTCAGCTCATTTTTGCCGGGTTCCAGATGGATGCCAGCGCCCATCTCCGCCAGCGCGGCGTTGGTCTCCTCCAACGTGGTCTGGCCTGCGGTGTACTTGTTGAGAATTTCAGTCATGCTCATACGATTACTCCCTTTCACATAATTTTACGCTGCGCCCGCAGCGATGGTTACTCCGAAACTGCCTCCACATACAGCCCCACCAGTGCGCTCAGCGGATGATACACCGGGTTTCCGGTATTCCGATTGCACAGATACGTCACGCCGTCCTGCGTGTAGTACTTGCCGTTTTCCAGCGCCATGCTGCCGCTGTAGGGGATGGGGTCGTACTTCGTGCCCTCATGGGTTTCGTCAATGCATTCCCACAGGCTTTCCGTGCCAATCATGCCCGGCGCCCAGCTGTCCTGAGAGGTATGCTCCTGCCGCAGCTTGTACAGCTTCCCGCCCTGCACGACCTTGTAGCCCACCGGGCAGCCGTTGGCCGTAGTATACGCCGTTCCGCTCTTCCATTCCGGGTAAAACGCCGCCATCCGCAAGGCTGTTGCATCGTCCACCGCAAGGGTGTTCACCTGCTGGCGGATGAGCATCGTCTGTACTTCCTCAAGAGACAAGGGGCGGCGATTCTCTTCCGCCGCATAGAGGGCAGCTGCTGCCTCTATTTCCGCAATCTCTTCCGGCGTCATGTCACGGATGACTCCATTTTCACATATTTTCATACCTTGATCCCCCAAACTGTCAGTGTTGTTCCGATGTTCATGCCTGCCCCAAAAGCGCTCACGGAATTGATATAGTCAGTACCCACCAGTTTCGCCCTTGATACAAGGCTGGCCAAAGTATTATTGTTGTTAACCCAGATATCGCAATTCATTGGGTCTCCGGGTTTAATGCTTCCAAATGCGCCGTCGCTGCGGTAGAAAATCTGTGATGTTGCCACCCACTGTGTTCCTTTTCGACGATCAATCGTGCAAAAAATATAGCCTCGCTTATTTGTGGCTGATGTAGTTGTGTCGACGGCACATGTTCTCTTCTCTGTCGTGTAGACTGGTGTTTGCGGATTGGGATAAATCCCAATAACGCCCAGATTGCCTTCTACTGCCCCATACTGAAATTCAAGATAGACAGACTTGCAAGGGTCAAAGTTAAGCCTGATTTCATTAGCAATCTCTGTTAACGTTGTTTCTGCAACTTTTACCCATTCGTTTCCCCCGCCGCCCGGTAGATCCGCCGGTTCCCATGCGGTGGGCTTGCCGTCCGTATCCACTGCTTTGACCTTCGCCACCTGCCCGGCAGCGGCCCCGGTCATCCCAAGGTCGATGTCCGCCCCGCCGCCGGAGCCGGTCTTTGCTGCCTCGTTGATGGCCGCCACAAGGTTGTCTTTGGCCTTAGTGGTCAAGTCGTCCAGATTGCCGATCTGCGCCTGTATGGCGGCAAACCACGCCTTGGCAGGCTCCTCCGGCGGCTCGCCGGGGGCGTCGCCGCTGATGGACGCGGCCACATAGGTACTCCATGTCTGGGACTTGGCCACCGCGCCGTCCACGGTGTAGGTCAGCTCGCAGCTGCCGCTGCCGGGGTTGGCCACATCGGCGGCCCGCACCAGCCACACCACGTCCCCGCCCTCTGTGGAGACAGCCACGGGGTACGCCGCCGCATCCCCGCAGCGCTTGGCGGTCAGGGTAAAGGCCCCGCTGCCATACAGCGCCTGATACCGCGCCGCAAGCCCCTGCCAGACGATCCGCGCCGCCCCGTTTTCCCCCTGCTTGCCCAGCGGCAGGCGCATCAATTCCTGCACATATACCGTTCTCATACGTCACTCCCCAACCTTCGATTTTCAGATTGCCGGACGCAGTACGCAGCCGTCCCAGCATCTCTCCCTCTCTCTGCCGGGATTCGTGTATAAAAACGTGCATGGAAAAAGCCACCCCGCCAAAATGGCGGAGTGGCTGAACGGGATGAAAGACAGTAAAAAGGAAGCACCCTTGCGGGTGCTTCCTTTTTAAGTCGGTTTGATCGTTACAAAGATCAGAAGATCTTAGTACACGAAGTCAACCACAAACAGGACGTCCAGATCGGAGCCGTCAACCTTGTAGGCGACCCAGCTCTTGTTGTCGATGTCGGCGCCCTCGCTGACAGTCACGCTGTTCAGATTGCCCAGACCCAGAGTGGTAGCAGTGCCATCAGGATGATCCGCATCGGCACCAATAGCAGCCTTGTAAGCAGCCTCGGTCTTGTACTCCAGGGTCACGGTGTAAATAGCCTTCACATCGTCATCCAGGTTGTACTGAGTACCGCCAACCTCAACATAGTTCTTGGTGCCGGCAGTAACCTTAGCAAAGTTCAGCGGAATAACCTTGTTGTCCTTCACGTTCTTGCCGAGCTCGAAGGCATACGCAGCGCCCTTGGTCAGCTCGGGATCGGTGCTGGTCTTGAAGGTCAGGGTAGACTCCTCGCCATTGATGATTACATCATAGCTGTAGAAGGTATCGTCGCCGTCCTTGGTCTTGCTGGCCTTGCCGTCAGTGACCACAGCATACTGAACATCGCTGCTCAGAGTGCCGTTCTTGACGCCAACGAACACATACAGATAATCGCCGTCCTTATTGGTCACGGTGCAAACCTGCTGCTTGTTCACGCTGACGTTCTTGTAGCCAGTAGCAGTGGAGGTCTTGAACTTGCTGCCATCCGCATAAGCAAAGATGAACTGGGTATCGCTGTCGGTACCAGCAGCATGGGTCTTATCGATGGTCTTGGTCACGTTGTTGTTGATGGTATCCTTTTCGGTTTCGAGAACCAGCTCGCCGTCGCTGTTGATGGAGAAGGCGATAACAACGCCAGACTTAACCTCAGTCTTGGTATCGGCATAGTAGAAGGTCTTTTCATCAGAAGTGGCCACAGTCTCAACATCAGCATCGACAACGGCAGAAGCCTTGGTACCGTCGGTGGTGACATAGTAAGCGGTAACGGTGTCAGCCAGAACGCCGTCGCTGTTGACCTTATTGGTATCCTTCTTCAGATTGTAGATGAAAGCGTAGTTGTCAGACTTAGAGTCGGTATCGACAGCAGCGATCTGACCGGCAACGTTCAGATAGAAGCTGCCCTCGTCGTCAACGTCAATGGTAACAGCGTTCTTAACATACTTGTACTGAGTGCCGCCGATGGTAGCCTTGTCGCTGCCCTTGATAGCGGTGACCTTGCCGGTAATCTCCTCAGCGATCTGAGAAGCGGACATCTCGGTGGTGCTCTTCAGGATGTACAGAACGTAAGCATCCTCAACGTAGGTCTTGGAGTCGAAGCCGACAACATCGTTGTCCAGATACCACTTGCCCTCAACCTTGATCTTGCTGGTAGCACCATCGTCCTTCTGATCCTTGGTCAGCTTGGTGGAAACGTCCTTGATCTGGCCGATGGAGTAGTTCAGAATGGTAACGCAGTCAACAGCGTCCTTGTCGTCGTTGTAGTACAGCTCGACGGTGGTGCCGCCCTTGGCAGCGTTCACCAGAGCGTCCTCCACAGCAGTGCTGTCAGCTGCAACTTCCTTGCCGTTCACATAGACAACAGTACCGGTGGTGTTCTTGCTGCTTGCAATGAACTTTAGATCCTTGTTGTCGGTGAAGTCCTCGTCCTTCAGAACGGCCAGCAGGGAAGCATAGTCCTTGTTGGCCCCGATCTCATAGGTGTCGGTCAGGGTGTAGGTCTCGTCAGCATCGTTGGCATAGGTGTCGATCTTGTCCTTCTTCCAAGTCCACTTGGTAGCGGGATGGCCCAGATCGTCCTTAGCGGGAGTGCCCTTCAGGTCGGAGAAATACTTCTCAGCGAACTGCATCAGGCCATCGTCCTTGATGTTGCCGTCGGTCTTGGTGTCGTTCTTCATGTCCTTAGCGGTGGACTTGTTGGTGAAGGTGATGCCGTTGACGGTGACAGAGTTGCTGTTGGCATACTCCACCATGGGAGCCTTCAGGGTGTTGAAAGCATACAGGCAGGCCTCTTCACGGGTGACAGCCTTGACGCCGTTGAAATCGCCCTTCAGATCGTCGTCCAGGCCGACGTTCAGAGCGCGCTTGGCAACGTTGATGGACCAGTTGTTGCCGATGTAGCCCTCGGTGGTAGCATCATAGCCCAGAGCGCCCAGCAGCATCTTCATGAACGCATAGCCGCTCAGGGTTGCAGCGGGACGGAAAGTGCCGTCAGCGTAGCCGGAGATGATGCCTTCCTTGGCGCAGTAAGCAATGTAGCCAGCGAAGGTGTTGGTGGCGGGAACGTCGCTGTAGGGAGCAGCGTCAGCCACCAGAGCCTCTGCGGTGGTGGGGCCAAGGATCAGGTTGCAGATGATCTTGGCGGCAGCGCCGCGGGTCAGGGTGTTTGCGGGACGGAAGTCACCTTCGGCATAGCCGTCGATGACCTTTGCGGCGGACATCACGTCAACAGCTTCTTTGTAGTTGATCTTGCTGTTGTCGGTGAAGTCCTTGGCGCCGGCGCTGACAGTGACCAGAGACATGGTCATTACCAGAGCCAGAACCAGAGAAAGGAACTTCTTCATGGGGTTTTTCCTCCTTGATAAATGTCGAAACATCGCCTTGAGGTTCCCCGCCCCCGGTTCCGGGTTTCGTGTCGGGGCTAGCCGAACCTGCGGATGCAGGCCTACACCAAGCACGGAGCTTGGAGGCAGTTTGCCCGTAGCTTTGTTTCGCAAGGCTACTTTAACAGGACTCCCCCCCATTTTGTAAATGTTTTCTGTCGGAACGTAACTAAAGCGTAAAATAGTGAGGTTTTTATATGAAAGTATGCTGCTAATAATTCCGGCAATCGTAACCTGCTAATTCCCTTTTGGCAGCGTGTAGTGCCGCCCCGTGAGAATCAGCTCCCCCCGCGCCGTCAGCCGCCGCAGGATCTGCGTCCCCTGTGCCGGGGAAACATTCAGCAGCCTGAGAAAATCCTGACGGCGGCCGCTGCCGTGTTCCCGCAGATACGTTTGGATCACAGCCAGCTGCTCCTCCGGCGGCGTCACCGCGCCCGCAGGGTAATACCGCTCGCCCACGCGCACCAGTACCCCCGCTTCCCGCAGCCGCAGGAGCTGCTGCCGCGCCGCCGTCCGGGACACGCCCAGCAATCGCATGACATCTCCGCGCTCCAGCCAGCCCTGCGCCGCCAGCATCCGGGAGTGATCCGCCCGCCTGCCCTCCGCGCAGAGATCCCGCAGGCTCACGCCCTCCAATCCGCCCCGGAGCAGCGCCGTCCGGGCTGCGGCGGTCAGCTGGGCGCGCTCCATGGGCCGCCCGGTGGCAGGAGATGTGAACACCCGCTCTTCCGCCGGATCTTTCCGCCGGGCAAGCGTCTCCGAGAGCATACGCCGCAGGCGGCTGCCCATGGACACCTCCCCCCCCCGGCAGACGCAGAAGGTTCCGCGCAAAATCCACCTGATCCCAAGTCAGTCCGGCGATCTCGCCGGGCTGCATCCGCAGCTGCCAGCCCATCCACAGCGCCAGCCCCGCCGGGGAGCTGCCCTCCTGCTGGATGATGCGCCAGAGGAGGTATTCCCGCTCGTCCCTGCCCACCTTGGGCGCTTCCGGCAGGGTGTTGGCGGCCCGGAGCCGGGGCAGGAATTCTTCCCGCAGAGCCGCCGCTGCCACGCCGCTGACCTGCGCGGCATATGACCAGCCATGGGCTTCGATCTGGCGGAGGATAAAGTCGCGGCGCAGATCCAGCAGGCTCAGAGCCAGCCCCTCGCTGTTCAGCGCCTGACGCGCCAGACGGGATACGGATTCCGGCCGCATGGGCGTCTGATCCCGGTCTGACACCGCCACACACTCCGGATTCCCGGCGCAGCGCACATACCACGTCCGCAGGCAGGCTTCCGCAGACGGATCCAGAGGGATCGTGCGATCCGGCAGCAGCAGCGCCCTGCCTGCAAAGTCCACCTGATCCCATCTCAGGGCGGTGATCTCCGCCCGATGCAGCCCCTGAAGCCACGCCAGACGGAGGACGACCTCCGCCGCGCCGCCGGAAGTCCGCGCAAAAACGCGCTGCATGGCCGCTTCGTCCGGCCGTTTGAAGCTCCGCGCCATCTGTCCGCCACCTTTCTGCCTGTATACAGGCGTTCTTAACGGAATTTTACCCGAAACCGCCGGAGAAAACAAGGTTTCTCATGCAAAAGAGCCGCCGATTATTTATATATGTGCCGCGCCGAGTTCCGCCGTCCTGCCAGCAAAATTTTTTTCGATGCACGATTCTGTGCAATTTCGCGGCGGGAACGGCATATACTGAGCAGGTTGATATTTGCAAAGGAGGACTGCATATGGAACCCAGAAAGCCTATCGGCGATGTTGATGACCTGATCTTTCAGGATGGTTGGGAGGTCAGTCAGCGATAAAGGTGCGGCTGGCGGCGCGGGAGCTGAAACGCATTGGACGCAGAGAGGGGCCTGCCGCACAGCATTTCCGAACCTATTGACAGCATAAGGGACTGCCGCTCAGCGGCAGTCCCCCTTTTCATTGTTTCAGTATTTGTCAAACGATGAAGCCGCCGTCGGCGGTAAGCACCTGACCGGTGATGAAGCCCGCCCGCTCCGAGGCAAAAAACGCCACGGCATAGGCGATGTCCTCCGGCGTGCCAAGGCGGCCTAGCGGAGTTTCCTTCACCAGCTCGTCCAGCGTCTCCTGCCCCAGCACCTGCACCATGTCGGTGTTAATCACGCCGGGGGCCACGCAGTTTACCCGGATGCCGGAAGGCGCCAGTTCCATGGCCAGAGAGCGGGTCAGTGCAATGATGCCCGCCTTGGTGCAGGCATAGGCCACCTCACAGCTGGCGCCCCGCTGTCCCCAGATGGAGGAGATGTTGACGATGCAGCCCCGCTTTTCGGAGATCATATGGGGCAGAACGGCCTTGATGGTATTCCGGGCGCCGCCCAGATTCACGGCAAGATAGCGGTTCCACATCTCATCGGTAATGTCCTGAAACAGACTCTGCCCCGCCACGCCGGCGTTGTTCACCACCAGCTCCACCGGGCTGAAGGTCTCCCCCAGCTTTCGCACCATCTCCGCCACGGCGGCTCCGTCAGCCACGTCCGCCTGAAAGGCGGCGGCCGAACAGCCGTCGGCTCTCAGCTCCTCCACCAGTTCTCTGGCCTTGTCCTCGCGGGTCAGATAGTTGATCCCCACGGACCACCCCTGATGCGCCAGTTCTCTGGCTACGGCCCGCCCGATCCCGCGGGACGAGCCGGTAATCAACGCAGTTTTCATATCGTGCCTCCTGAGCGTAAAATGTCTGTAAATTTTCATCGTGCCGTGCGGAGGCTCATTTGCAGAATCTGAAACGAAAAGCCGTTCAAATTCCCCGCAATTTCCCCGCGAAAGTGAAAAAAACAATCCGTAAAGCCCCCTGCCGGAAGGTATATTCGCCATTTCCCGGACACCTGCGGCGGCAGGAAACGCTTTCTTTTGACACGCCGGAAATTATATCATTTTCCCGGAGGGATGTAAAGCGCAGCGGCAAACACGTCTTTGCCGCACCGTGCAGTCCGCTCCGCTTTCCAGTATCTCCGCGCGTCCCCTTTGATGCACTGTGTGCAAATCTGTGTCTTATGGAGGGAATATCATGTCAGACAACCAAGTAACTACACTGGAAAAACAGGACGGCTTTCAGTCTCAGTGGGGGTTTATCATGTCCGCTGTAGGCTCCTGCGTCGGCATGGCCAACATCTGGCGCTTTCCCATGCTGGTATCCAAATACGGCGGCCTTACTTTTCTGATCCCCTATTTCATCTTTGTCTGCATCATCAGTCAATCCGGGATGATGGAGGAGTTCTCGCTGGGCCGCTGGGCCGGCTTCGGCCCTGTCGGCTCATTCGGCAGGGCCATGGAGGACGGCGGTAAATCCAAACGGACCGGCGAGCTGATCGGCAGCGTGCCGGTCTTTGCGTCCCTGTGCCTCGGCATTGGTTACTCCGTCATTATGGGCTGGGTCTTTTATTACACCAAAATGGCGCTTACCGGCGAGCTGGTCGCCATGGGACAGGATATGAACGTCATCGGCGGCACCTTTGGCGCGGTAGCGCCGGAAGCCGCCACGCTGGGCGAAGCCATCAAAATGACCTTTGCCACCGGCGGTGCTAACAATCTCTGGATCATCATTGCCGTGGCGGGTTCCTTTGCCATTATGATCTTCGGCATTTCCAGCGGCATTGAGCGTGCCTGCAAGATCATGATCCCCGCGCTGTACGTCCTGATGATCCTTCTGGCGGTCTTTATGGTTTTCGTCCCCGGTACCGGCAGCGGCTACCGCTACATCTTCACCCTGAACCCCAAGGGCCTGCTGAATCCCGAAGTCTGGGTCTATGCCTTCGGTCAGTGCTTCTTTTCCCTGTCCGTGGCCGGTTCCGGCTCCGTGATTTACGGCGCTTATCTTGGCAAGGATGTCAAGATCCGCCAGTCCGCCGTACTCTGCGCGGTGTTCGATACCTCTGCGGCTCTGCTGGCCATGCTGATCATCATTCCCGCCATGGCAACCGTGGGGGCGGATCTGGGCAACGGCGGCCCCGGCCTCATGTTCATCTACATGCTGCCGGTCTTTAACGGGCTGGGGGCCGGGATCTCCCGCGTCATCTGCATTTTCTTCTATCTGGTCGTTCTCTTTGCCGGCGTGTCCTCCATCATCAACCTGTTTGAAACGCCGGTGGCGTTCCTTCAGGAAAAACTGCGCCTCAAGCGGCTTCCCGCCACGGCGATCATCCATGTGCTCGGCGTGCTGGTGGCGCTGATGATCCAGCCATGGACCTCCCAGTGGATGGATATGGTGTCCATCTACCTGTGTCCTCTGGGCGCTTTCACCGCAGGCATCATGTTCTTCTGGGTCATGAAGAAAGACACGGCGCTTGCCGCCGCGCAGCTGGGCGATGACAAGCCGCTGATGAAGTGGTTCTATCCTTTCGGCCGGTATGTATTCGTGCCGCTTTGCCTGCTGTGCTTTGTTCTGGGCATCGCCATGGGCGGCATCGGCTGAAAAGCGGCACGCAGCGTTGGAATTTACGCACCGCAGCAGCGGATTTTCGCTTCTTTTTTCTCCAGACTCGCAAAATTCGCGAAAAATTCCCCGGAATTTGTCATTTTTTTCATTGACCGGAGAAGCGGATTGTGTATAATGAGGTATGGTATCATGAAAGCTGGGGCAGATCTCTGCCCGGCCTTCCCAAAACGTACTGAAAATCTGGAGGAATTAAGATCATGTTTGAGTTTCTGATCAGCAAACTGAAGGCACACCCCCGCAAGATCGTTTTCACCGAGGGTACCGATCCCCGTATTCTGGAAGCTTCCGCCCGTCTGCTGTCCGGTACTTTCCTGACTCCCGTTCTGGTGGGCAACCCCGACGAGATCGCCAAGGCCGCTGAGGACGCCGGCTTCAACATCCGCGGTGCCGAGATCATGGATCCCGCCAACTTCCCCGACATGGACAAGATGGTTGCCCTGATGGTGGAACTGCGGAAGGGCAAGATGACCGAAGAGCAGTGCCGCAAGGCTCTCTCTCAGGCCAACTACTTCGGCACCATGCTGGTGAAGATAGGCTATGCCGACGCTCTGCTGGGCGGCGCTACCTACTCCACCGCCGATACCGTCCGTCCCGCTCTGCAGATTATCAAGACCAAGCCCGGCAGCAAGATCGTCTCTTCCTGCTTCATTCTGGTCCGTCCCTCTGCTACCGGCGACCGCGAGGTTCTGGCTATGGGCGATTGCGCCATTAACATCAAGCCCACCGAGGATGAGCTGGTGGAGATCGGCATTGAAACCGCCAAGACCGCCAAGGTCTTCGGTATCGATCCCAAGGTGGCTTATCTGAGCTACTCCACTCTGGGTTCCGGTAAGGGCGAGGATGTTGACAAGATGCGTAACGCCTGCGAGAAGGCCAAGGCTGCCGCTCCCGATCTGGATATCGAAGGTGAGCTTCAGTTCGACGCCGCCGTTTCTCCCCGCGTGGCTCATACCAAGTGCCCCAACTCCAAGGTGGCCGGCCACGCCAACACCTTCATCTTCCCTGACATCAACGCCGGCAACATCGGCTACAAGATCGCTCAGCGTCTGGGCAGCTTCGACGCCTACGGCCCCATTCTGCAGGGTCTGAACGCCCCCATCAACGACCTGTCCCGCGGCTGCAACGCGCAGGAGGTCTACTCCATGGCCATCATCACCGCCGGTCTGGTGGACTGATCGCCACTTCCCCGTATCACTTTCTGCGGCAGATCATCCCTTACGGGATGATCTGCCGTTTTTTTCAGTTCTCCCTGCCGGACTTTACGCATCCTTGACTTGCCTTGCCCGCCGCCGTATAATGAAGTCGAATTCTCTCACAAAGGAGTACAAGGTATGAGCAAACAGAACACCCCTTTCCGTTATGATTTCGTTGGAAGCTTCCTCCGCCCCGCAGAGCTGAAACAGGCGCGTCTGGATTTTCAGGCCGGTAAAATCGGCGCTGACGCGCTGAAGGCCGCAGAGGACGACGCGATTTGCGCTCTGGTAGCCAAGCAGAAGGCAGCCGGGTATCATGTCATTACGGACGGTGAATTCCGCCGGGCCACCTGGCATCTGGATTTCATGTGGGGCTTTTGCGGCGTAGGACACAGCCGCACGGAAAAGGGTCTGCCCTTCCACGGGGAAGCCGCCATGCTGGACGACACCTATCTTACCGGGAAAGTAAGCGTGGAAAATCACCCCTTTGTGGAGCATTTCAAGTTTGTCAAGGCGCTGGAGGATGAAAATACCGTTGCCAAGCTGACCATTCCCGCTCCCGCCCAGTTCTTGGAGCAGATGGTCATGCCCTTTGCCATGGAAAATACCAGAAAATACTATCCCAACACCGAAAAGCTGGCAGAGGATCTGGCCATCGGCTACCGCAAGGTCATTGCCGATGTATACGCCGCCGGATGCCGGAACCTGCAATTTGACGATTGCAGCTGGGGAATGCTGGTGGATCCCCGCGCCTGTCTGATTTTCGACACGGATGAAAAGGGGCTGGAGGCCATTAAAGAGCAGATGCTCGCCGCCAACAATCTGGCTATGGAGGGCAAGCCGGCGGATCTGGTCATCAACACCCACGTCTGCCGCGGCAACTTCCACAGCACCTACGCCAGTTCCGGCGCTTATGACAGCGTAGCCAAGACGCTGCTGGCACGGGAAAACGTCAACGCCTACTATCTGGAATTTGACGACGAGCGCTCCGGCGGCTTTGAACCTCTGGCCGCCGTCAGCGGGGAGAAAAAGGTCGTGCTGGGTCTTGTGACCACCAAGCGCCCGGAGCTGGAGGACAAGGCCGCAGTGATCGCCCGCATCCACGAAGCCGCCAAATATATTCCCCTGGACCGTCTGTGTCTCAGCCCCCAGTGCGGTTTTGCCAGCTGTGAGATCGGCAACAAGCTGACGGAGGCGCAGCAGTGGGCGAAGCTGTCTCTGGTAAAGGAAATTGCCGAAGAAGTCTGGGGATAATGCGCCGTTTTCCCGCTTTTATCTGCAAAAAGCGCACCCAATGCACGACATTGGGTGCGTTTTTTCTTGCAAAGGCAACAGGAAGCGTCCGGTGACAGGCGCTTTCGCTTCCCTGACAGGGCCGCTGTCACTTTTTCTCCAAATACGCCCGGCAGCAGCGGCGGGCTTCCTCCGCCACGGCCGCCTCATCCACAGTGACCAGACGGCCGTCCCTGACCACGATCCGGCCCTGCACCACCGTGCAGTCCACCGGCCCCCGCAGCCCCACGGTGGCCAGCACGTCCGCGGGGCTGTACTCCCCGCCTACCAGCTCCAGCCTGCGGCTGTCCACCAAAAACAGGTCTGCACATTTTCCTGCTGCCAGCTGGCCGATATCGTCCCGTCCCAGCAGCCGTGCGCTGCCGCGGGTGGCCATTTTCAGCACCTGATACCCGGAGGGGGCGGCCTTGCTGGCGTGCAGGCGGTGAAGCAGATACGCCACCCGCAGTTCCTCCATCAGAGAGGACCCGTCGTTGCTGGCGGAACCGTCCACGGCCAGTCCCACCGGGACGCCCAGCGCCAGCATTTCCGGCACCCGCGCCACGCCGGAGGCCAGCTTCATATTGCTGATGGGGCAGTGGGCCACGCCGGTGCCGGTGCGGGCCAGCTCCCGTAGCTCCTCGTCGTTGAAGTGAATGCCATGGGCAAACCAGACGTCCGGGCCGGTCCATCCGAGGGAGGACATGAACTCCAATGGCCGGACACCGTGATGCGTCAGCATATAGCGCTCCTCGTCTCTGGTTTCACACAGGTGGGTGTGAAGCCGCACCCCATACTGTCGGGCCAGAATCGCGCTCTGACGCAGCAATTCCGGGCTGACTGAGAAGGGCGAACAGGGGGCCAGCGCCACCTGACGCATGGAACCGGGACGGGAATCGTGGTAGGCTTCAATGACCCGCACAGAATCCCGCATAATCTCATCCACCGTCTGCACCACGCTGTCCGGCGGCAGGCCGCCGTCCTTTCGGGACAGATCCATGCTGCCGCGGGAGGCAAACATTCGGATCCCCAGCTCCTCCGCCGCGGCAAACTGCGTTCCCAGCAAGTCGCCCGCTCCCGCCGGGAATACATAGTGGTGGTCAAAGCAGGTGGTGCAGCCGTGCTTGAGCAGTTCGCCCATGCCGGTGAGGGAGGACAGGCGGATCACCTCGGAATCCAGATTCTTCCAGATCTCATACAGGGTCGTCAGCCAGTCGAACAGCTCCATATTCTGCACCTGCGGCAGATTGCGGGAGAAGGTCTGATAGAGGTGGTGATGGGTGTTCACCAGACCGGGATAGCACCAGTAATGGGTACCGTCGATCACGGTGTCCGCCGTCTGGGGAAGATGTTCCCCCATGGCGCGGATCCAGCCGTCCTCACAGTACACATCGACATTGTGTAAGATTTGATCCGCATCGTCACAGGTGATAAGCGTATTCAGATTTTTCAACAGCAGGGTGGACACGGAACCACACTCCTTTCCTTGCCACCAGTATAGAAGAAAAATATCGGAAGGTCAACCGGCAGTCTGGCTGCGCCGGAATCCTTGACAAAGCGCTGGATCCGCACTATACTGATTTTGATTATCTTGGAAGAAAGGCAGCCGCGCAGTATGATGTATACCATGGGGATGCTGATGTGCAATACCGTCTCTGGTGCGTTCTGAGATCTCTCAAACAGCAAATTTCAAAGGCGGTTATGGCGCGTACCCATAACCGCCCTTTTATTTTACCCACAGGATAACAGGAGGATTTTATTATGTCAGGCATCGGAACCAAATGCGTACAGGCAGGCTATACTCCCGGCAGCGGCGAACCCCGGCAGGTGCCGATCATTCAGAGCACCACCTTCAAATACGCTTCCAGCAGCGACATGGGGAAGCTCTTCGATCTGGAGGCCAGCGGCTATTTCTACTCCCGGCTGCAAAATCCCACCAACGACACGGTGGCAGCCAAAATCGCGGCGCTGGAGGGCGGCTCGGCGGCCATGCTCACCTCCTCCGGTCAGGCGGCCAATTTCTATGCCGTGTTCAACATCGCCTCCTGCGGGGATCATGTGGTGTCCTCCTCCAGCATTTATGGCGGCAGCTACAATCTCTTTGCCGTGACCATGAAGCGCATGGGCGTGGACTTCACCTTTGTGGAGCCGGACTGCACACCGGAGGAGCTGGACGCAGCCTTCCGTCCCAATACGAAGGCCGTTTTCGGCGAGACCATCGCCAATCCGGCGCTGACGGTGCTGGATATTGAAAAATTTTCCAGAGCCGCCCACAGCCACGGCGTCCCCCTGATTCTGGACAACACCTTCGCCACCCCCATCAACTGCCGTCCCTTTGAGTGGGGCGCGGACATCGTGACCCACTCCACCACCAAGTACATGGACGGCCACGCCAGCGCCGTCGGCGGCTGCATTGTGGATTCCGGCAGGTTTGACTGGACAAAGTACCCCGACAAGTTCCCTGGCCTGTGTACGCCGGATGAGAGCTACCACGGCGTCACCTACGCGGAGCGCTTCGGTCTGGAGGGGGCCTACATCACCAAGGCCACCGCTCAGCTGATGCGGGATCTCGGCTCTATTCAGGCTCCCCAGAACGCCTATTACCTGAGTCTGGGGCTGGAAAGTCTCCACGTCCGCATGAAGCGCCACTGTGAAAACGCCCAGAAGGTGGCGGAGTTCCTTCAGCAGCATGAAAAGGTCGCCTGGGTGCAGTACTGCGGCCTGCCGGGGGACAAGTACTACGAGCTGGGCAAAAAGTACCTGCCCAACGGCTCCTGCGGCGTGGTGTCCTTCGGAGTAAAGGGCGGTCGCGCCGCCGCTGAAGCCTTCATGGGCCGGCTGAAAATTGCCGCCATTGAAACCCATGTGGCCGACGCCCGCACCTGCTGCCTGCACCCCGCCTCCTCCACCCACCGGCAGATGAACGCCGAGGAGCTGAAAGCTGCCGGGGTGCCGGAGGATCTGGTGCGCTACTCCTGTGGTCTGGAGGACGCGGAAGATCTGATCGCGGATCTGGCTCAGGCCTTGGACGCCTGAGCCGGGTAATGCTTCAAGCAGAAAGGAAGTTATTTCGTGCCGATCAAAATTCCGGACGGATTGCCCGCTGCCAGAACGCTGGCCAGCGAAAACATCTTTGTCATGGGTGAGACGCGGGCCGTCACGCAGGATATCCGTCCCCTGCACATTCTGGTGCTGAACCTGATGCCCACCAAAATTGAAACGGAGACCCAGCTATCCCGTCTGCTGGGGAATACGCCCTTGCAGGTGGAGCTGGAATTCATCCACACCTCCAGCCACGAGTCCAAAAACACCTCCCGCGAGCATCTTTTCCAGTTCTATAAGGTGTTCGATGAGGTGAAGGACCGAAAGTTTGACGGCATGGTTATTACCGGCGCGCCGGTGGAGACCATGCCCTTTGAGGAGGTGGAATACTGGCCGGAGATCTGCCGGATCATGGAGTGGAGCAAGACCCATGTCTATTCCACCTTCCACATCTGCTGGGGGGCGCAGGCCGGGCTGTATTATCACTACGGCATCAAAAAGTACGCCCTGCCGGAGAAGCTCTTCGGCGTGTTTCCCCATGTGGTGGAGCGGCGTTCCTCCATGCTGATGCGTGGCTTTGACGACGTGTTTATGGTTCCCCACTCCCGCCATACCACCATCCGGCGGGAGGAAGTGGAGGCCTGTAAGGAGTTGAAGCTGCTGGCCTCCTCCCCTCAGGCTGGGGTTTACGCCATGGCCACCGAGGGCGGACGGCAGATCTTCATCACTGGCCATTCCGAATACGACACCAACACCCTGCAAAAAGAGTACCTCCGGGATAAGGCGGCAGAGCTGCCCATCCATGTGCCGGAAAACTATTTTCCCAACGATGACGACACCCAGCCCCCTCAGGCCACCTGGCGCAGCCATGCCAATCTGCTGTATCAGAACTGGCTGAACTACTTTGTCTATCAGGAAACGCCTTACGACCTCCACTCCATTGGAAATGCGTAAGCTGAATCCAAATGCGCCGAGACGCGAGAACCGTATGTATCGGGATCTGACACAGGGCAGCATCACAAAGGGACTGCTGCTCTTTGCCGCCCCCATGGTGGCGGGAAATCTGCTCCAGCAGCTCTGCAACATTGCGGATACCCTGATCGTAGGACAGGCGCTGGGACGCAACGCGCTGGCGTCCGTCGGCTCCGCCTTTACCCTGATGACCTTTCTGCCCTCCGTTTTTCTGGGGCTTTCCATGGGAGCCGGGGCGCTGTTTTCCATCTATCTGGGCCGCGGCAGCCGGGACGCCCTCGCCGGGCGGTGGCTCATGCGTTCGTGCTGATCCTGCTGGTAACGCTGGTGCTGACGCTGACGGTCTACCTGTTCATCGACCCTGTCCTGCGCTTTTTGCAGATCCCGCAGGAGCTGTATGCGGCCATGCGGACGTACCTTCTCATCATCTTTGCAGGGCTGGCCGCCACGTTCCTTTACAATTTCTTTGCCTGCCTGCTGCGGGCGGCGGGAAACTCCGTGGCGCCCCTCTGGTTTCTGGGCGCTGCGGCGCTGCTGAACATCGGGCTGGATCTGCTTTTTGTACTGGGGGTTGGCTGGGGCATGGCAGGCGCTGCAGCCGCCGTGAAGATCGACGCCTTTGCCTATCTCCCGGTGCAGGATTTCGGCAACGCCTTTTCCACCTTCGTTGCCCAGAACTACGGTGCCGGACAGACGGAGCGTCTGCGGCAGGGACTGCGGCAGGCCACGCTGGTCAGCGTCTGCTTTTCCTGCGCGATCTCGGCGCTGGTGGTGTTGTTGGCCCAGCCGCTGATGCGGATCTTCGTGCAGGCAGGGGAGACGGAAGTCCTTGCCGCCGGGGTACAGTATCTGCGGATCGAGGGCGCTTTCTACGCAGGCATCGGCTGCCTGTTCCTGCTCTATGGCTTTTACCGGGCGGTCAAGTGTCCCGGCATGAGCGTCGTCCTGACGGTGATCTCTCTGGGGGTCCGCGTGGCGTTGGCCTATGCGCTGGCAGGGCCGGTAGGCCCGCGGGGCATCTGGGCCGCCATTCCCATCGGCTGGTTTCTGGCCGACGCCGTGGGATATGGGTATTACTTCCGTTGCCGCGCCCGGCTTCTGGTGGAAACGTCCTGACGGTTTTCCCTTGCCGCCGCATCCGTTCCGTGGTAAAATTCTGATCTGTACGATTTACCCGTTGGAACGAAAGGACCTGTCATGAACCAGAAAGAACTCAACGAGATCCGGCGGCGCTTCAAGCTGGATCGGAACAGTATTTCAAAAATTTTCGGCTGCTATGTCAACAGCAACAAGGAGATCATCTCCTGGATCGACGCCTCCATGGGCCTGATGCAGCAGGAGGAACAGGAGATGTATCTGGGTCTTTTGAAAAAGGCCCTTTCCGGTGCGCTGGGCAAGAACCTTGTGGACATCGTATTCTCCACCCAGCAGGTGGCGGACAGCGACGAACACCGGCTCTTACAAACCATGCGGCAGACGGAGCTGAAAGACCCCGGCTCCCGCGAGACCTTCTGCCGCCGCCTGATCGACGCGCTGGACATGGGTGAGACCAACTACCTCATCCTGCTGGCCGCCGATACCTACGACGTTCCCCACAAGAGCAAGGACGACGAGTTTCAGGCGGACGCTGGGGACACGGTCTACCGCTATTTCGTCTGCGCCGTCTGCCCGGTGAAGGCTCCCACGCTGGAGCTGCGGTATGACCACGACCTGAACGAATTCCACCCCGGCTCCACCGGCCACATTGCCCTGGCGCCGGAGCTGGGCTTCCTGTACCCCGCTTTCGACAACCGGGCCGCCAACATCTATAACCTGCTGTTCTACGCCAAGAACCCGGCGGAGCTGCATCAGGAGGTCATCGACGCCCTGTTCCGCGTGGAGCCGCCCATGTCCGCAGCGGAGCAGAAGAACATCTTCGACACGGCGCTGACGGAAGCGCTGGACAAGGATTGCAGCTACGACGTGGTGCAATCCGTCCATGAGCAGATCCGGGCAAGAATCGAGGATCACAAGGAGACCCACGACCCGGAGCCGCTGGAACTGACCGTTTCCGACGTAGGCATAATCCTCGCCAACAGCGGCGTGGACACCGGGAAGGTGGAGGCGTTCAAGGAAAACTGCGAAAAACAGTACGGCGAAAACGCCGTACTGAACCCGGTGAATATCATCGAAAGCCGCAAGTTTGAAGTCACCACCCCGGAGGTGAAGATCACCATCGCCCCGGAGAACAGCTACATGATCGAAACGCGGGTCATCGACGGCCGCAAGTACCTGCTGATCCCCGCTGACGACGGCGTGGAGGTCAACGGCATCGGCGTCAGCATTGCCATGCCCCACCCGCCGGAGGAACCCGCCCAGCCCTGACGGGGGATTCCGCCCGCAGGCCGTTCCGAAACCATCGCCCCCGCAGTTCAGCTATGGGCTGAACTGCGGGGGCCTTTTTCGCCTGTTTTCCGCGCAAAAAGCACCGGCGCTGCCGCAGAGAACGGCAGCGCCGGTGTTGCTTTTCATGACCGGGATTTACTTGGAAGCGCGGTACAGGAAGGTCACGATCTGACCGCGGGTGCAGGTGTTGTTGGGCATCAGCGCTCCGCCGTTGCCCTGAACGATCCCGTTGGCCAGCGCCCAGTTCATGGCGGACACGGCGTAGCTGGGCAGGGATGCAGCATCGCTGAAGCCGGAGATCAGTTCCTGCAGCGTCACGGCTTCCAGACCATTGGCAATCGCGCCGCGGAACAGGAAAGTCACAGCCTGTGCGCGGGTGCAGGGTGCGTCGGGGCTGAAGGTGGTGGCGGTGGTGCCGTTGGTGATGCCGTTCTCCACGGCCCACAGCACAGCCTTGGCGTAGTATGCGTCAGCGGCAACGTCCGTGAAGGGGTTCACCGTCGTCTTGGGAGCGGGAGAACCGGCTGCACGCCACAGGAAGGTCACAATCTGGCCGCGGGTGCAGGCAGCGTTGGGGCTGAAGGTGGCAGCGGTGGTGCCGTTGGTCACGCCGTTCTCCACAGCCCACTTCACGGCGTCCGCGCAGTAGGAATCGGAGGAAACGTCCGCAAAGGAGACGGTGCGCTTCGCATTCACGGGGATATCCGCGGAAACCGTGCTGTTGTCAATAGTGATCTGATAGTTCTGGGTATATCTGGCCATGCCGGGTTCATAGGCATAGATGACCAGCGCCAGCGTATGGCCTGCCTCCACCTCATAGACGGTGGACTGGAGGTAGATGGTGTAATCGTGATAGGTCTTGCCGTCCAGAGCCACTCTGGTATCAGCGGTGTGAGAATCAAAACCGGCGCCGGGGTTGCAGAGATCCATCCAGCCGCGGGAAATGATCTTATAGGTTACATCGCTGGCTTTCAGCTTCGTGAGGTCATAGTTGGGGAGACCGCCGCCCATCCAGGCGCCGCCCTCGGCCAGCGTGGTCTTGGGAACATAGCTGCCGGAGGTATTGAAAGCGGGGAAGGTCTTGCCTTCGGGCGCGATATCCACCAGCATGGCGCTGACCATCAGCGCGTCACGCTCCCCGATGGGTGTCCCATTCTCATCGGTATTTTCAGTCAAAGCGCTGAAATTCACCGCAACGGTGCCCTTGATGGTCGTGTCCTTTTCAACCGTCTGGGCATACATCACACTGCCGCCGGTGGAACCGGAGGTGAACTTGCTCTGCCAGTTCTGGGAGGTCACGCCAATGGCATCGTAATTGCTGTTGATGGTAGTGGTCTCGCTGTCTGCATTGGCCTTGAAAATCATGCTGCTGGCAGTGTCCCAACTGTCGTAGGTATTCCAGACGTCGGTATCATGGCTGCTCTGGGCGGTAACGGCGGCCATGTCCTCAGCGCCGTTTTCAACACCGTACAGGTAGTGGCTGAACCAGCGGTTCAGAATCTCGTCATAGCTGGAATCGCCGATATCAAACACCAGATTGCCTGCGGGATAGGTAGGAGTCAGATGAGCGTCCTGATGCAGCAGGAGCTTCACATTCTCACCGGCTTTGGTGAAAGCGTTGTACATCAGCTGGAATTCCTTGGTGCGAACGTTGTAGTCGTTCAGGCCGTGAACGATCAGCGCGGAGCAGTTGATCCGAGAAGGGCCGGTGGTGCCGATGGGACCGGTTTGAGTGGTATCCACCGTATAGTCGCGGATATTCCAGTGGCCGCCGGTCTCGCCGTAGTTGCCGTTCAGATCTCTCTGAATATCGTAAATGGTCTGAAGGTAGTTGCCGTAATCCGCTTTGATTTTGTTCCAATCATCGGCATCCAGCTTTCTGCCGGCGCAGTAACCGGCCAGTGCGTCAGAGTAAGCAGGCTCGCTGTCGGTGGAAATACCCTGAGAGTTGGTGTACTCATACCAGCTGGCGATACCGGCCACGGGAACGATGGTTTCCAAACCCTTCACGCCGGTAGTTGCCAGACCGAACTGGGTAGTTCCGGCGTAGGAACGGCCGGTCATGCCCACCTTTTTGTTGGACCAGTCGGCTGCAATGGAAATGTTGCTGGTCTTATCGGTATAGGCCACCCGGTCGCCGTGGAGCCACTCGATGACGCACTTGAAAGCGTCGATCTCCAGATCGGTACCGCAGGTCTCAAAGCCCTCGGAACCCTTGGTACCAAGACCGCCGCACTCTACCACAGCGTAGCCGCGAACCAGATAGTAGTCATACCAGTCCAGGTCCTCGTAGTCCATCATCTTCTCTTCCGGATTCCAGTAATACCAGTCAGCGGAATTTGCGGCAGCAGCGGCCTTTTCCGTAGTGGCGGAACCGACGGGCTTGCGCGCGGCAGGCGTATTGTACATGGCCTTAATGTCGAAATTGCCGGTATTGTACAGGTCATCCTCATAGCCGTAAAGCTCCGTGCAGCCGGTGATGTAAGGACGGGCTTCGTAGATGGTAGCAGCCTTGTAGTCGCCCTTCGCAGCAGCGCGGGGTACCTGCACCAGAGCCTTCACCAGATCCAGCTTGCCGTCACCGTCGGTGTCGTAGTTGGTCTCCACATAGACACAGTAACGGATGATGTCGCTGTCCTCATTGCTGTATCCCTCTTTCACAGCGCCGGTGGTAAAGGGGAAGATGGGCTGAGCCATGCCGTTGACAAACAGAGGCTTATGTGCGCTGCCGTCCTTCATAGCGCCCTTCAGCGCCTGATAGCCATCGCTGTTCACCAGTTCGGTCAGGAATTCCTGCGTGCAGACCTCGTCTGCATCGTGCTTATCCTTGTCCAGCATTCCAAGGCTGTCGGCCAGAGCCACACAGTCGGAATCGCTGCCCAGCTGGCTGTTATCCATGCCAGCGGTCTGGAACAGCATCCGCAGAGCCTGACCCAGATTCACGGCTGCATTGCTTGCGGAGTTCTCCACGCCGTAGGCGGCGAGGTCCGCATAGGTCACGGGGGCGTCGCTGTCCGCTTCCCCGATGGCGTATGCCGGTGCGGCAACAGACAGGGTCAGCGCCGCCGTCAGCAGGAACGCCAGGAATCTCTTTCTGATCATGCTTACACCACTTTCTTTCTCTTTCAGTTTTACCGCTTTACGGGGCAGAGCCGGGTGTAAACGCCGTGCTGCTGAACGGGGATATCACCTATAGGCTTTTGCTTGCCGGAAATGGCGGTTTTGAAGTTATTTTAGGCACGCTCTGGCAGGTTTTTCAAGGAAAATTTAGCAGAGAATTTGCATTTTATCACTTTGAACCATTAAAGGGTCGATCTTTGAAAATATTTTGCAATTTCCCACAAACGCATTCATTTTTTCTGATAGTGCTTTCATTTTAGAAGTGATAACTATTATCTGGCGCAGTTTTTAAAACCATAAGCAAACGTTATGATAATTACATTGGCTTCCCTCGCAGGCCCCGTTTTTGCCGCGAAAAAAGCAGCGGTTTCTCTGCCGAAACCGCTGCTTTTATGAATGTGTCAGGATGTGCTGCCGCGCCGGATTTCCCCCTGCCGCAATTCGATGATCCGGGCGTTCAGGGCTTCCAGATCTGCCCGGTCATGGGTCACCAGCAGCACCGGCGTTGTCTCCGCCCTGCGGGCGATGCATTCTGCCCCATGGCGGCGGTTCTCCGCATCCAGTCCGGCAAACGGCTCGTCCAGCGCGATGGCCTCTGCGTCTGCCAGCAGTGCGCGGGTCAGCGCCAGCCGGCGCTTCATGCCGCCGGACCATTCCCGCACCGGCCTGTCCTCCGCATCGGAAAGCCCCAATTCCGCCAGCAGCCGCCGGGCGGCCGCCTCGTCCCAGCCGCTTCCCAGCGCAAAGCGGAGGTTTCCCATGGCGTCCAACCCGTCCAGCAGGCGATCCTCCTGAAAAACGGCGCTCCAGCGGACGCCGGTTCCCAGCAGCTCCCCGCTGTCCGGGCGCTCCAGTCCCAGCAGGATCCGCAGCAGCGTGGTCTTGCCTGCCCCGGAGGGCGCCCACAGGGCCGTCACCCCTGGTTCTATGGTGAAGGAGACGTTTTGCAGCACCGGGCGGCCATGATAGGATTTGCTTATATTCCGAAGCTCCATCAGCCGCCCACCTTTCTCGCCGCCCAGTCCGTCAGGATCAGGAACAGCCGCTCAAACAGCACAGACACCGCCACAATGGTCACGGTCCACGCAAACAGATCCGGCGTCTGGAAATACACCTTGGCAGTGTACAGCCGCTCCCCGACGGAACCGGCAGGCAGGCCGATGACCTCCGCCGCCGCCCCGGCTTTCCAGCAAAGCCCCAGTCCCAGAGAAACTGCCGTGCGGAAATAGGGCATAATCTGGGGCAGGTAGATGTACCGCAGCCGCCGGGAAAACGGCACCCGGAACACCCGCGCCATCTCCAGCAGCTGCCCATCCGTGCGGCGGATACCCTCCAGCACGTTCAGATACACCGGCGGAAACACCATCAGCGCCGAAATGAACAGGGACAGGCTGCGGCTGTTGAGCCATACCAGCGCCAGAATGATAAAGGAGGCCACCGGCACCGCCTTGATAACCGCCACCAGCGGCGTCAGCAGCTCCCCCACGCCGTTTTTCCACGCTGCCAGCGCCGCCAGCAGCACCGCCAGCAGGGTGGAGAGCAGAAACCCGCCGAAGATCCGGGCGGCAGACCAGCCCACCGTCTGCCAGAAGGCAGCCGTGACAGCCAGCTGCCCCAGCCGGTACAGGACGGCGGCAGGGGATGCCAGCAGCAGGCTTCCGTGGGGATAGGCGCGGGCTAACCCCATGGCTGCCAGCTGCCACACCGCCAGCCAGAAGATCACCGCCCACAGGCGGATTTTTGAGATTTTTTCCCCCATGGCCGGCTCCTTTCCGTTCCGGGATTCAAATTACGGCAGAGCGCTGCTCTGCCGTAATGGTTGGGTTATCTTTATGCTCCGTAGTAGAAATCGTCGGCAGGCAGCGTGCCGCCCACGGAGGAAGGCTCCGCGTCCGCCAGCACCTGCAAATAGCCGGAGAGCTTTTCTTTCATCTCGCTGCCGGTGATGCAGACGATGTTGCAGTAGGGCAGCGCCTTCTCCGCCACAGGCGCGGCTTCCACAATGCCGTATTCGGAGATCAGCTGGGCGGCGTCTGCGTTATTGGCGTTGACCCACTCCACACTGGCTTCATACTCTGCGAGGAACGCATCTACCGCGCCGGGATTGGCCTCCACCACGTCCCGCCGGGCCACAATGACGCCGGTGATGAGGCCGGAGCCGTTATCCAGCGCGTCCCACTCCGCCGTCAGATCCAGCGCCATCCGCAGTCCCTCAATCTTGGTCTGGGCCACGGTGACAAAAGGCTGGGGCAGCAGGGCAATGGAAGCCTGTCCGCTGGCCAGCGCCGCCACACATTCGCTATGCTCGCTCTTCCAGTCGATGGTCACATCCTTGTCCGGGTCAATGCCGTTCTCACTGAGCAGATACCGCAGGGCGTATTCCGGGGTGCTGCCCTTACCGGCGGCCACGATGGTCTGGCCCTTCAGGTCCGCCATGGACTGGACGGCGTCGCCGTTCTCCACGATATACAGCACGCCCAGGGTGTTGACGGCCAGCACCTCCACCGCGCCGTCGGTCTTGCCGTACAGCACGGCGGCCAGGTTGGCGGGCACGCAGGCCATGTCCAGGTCGCCCTTGATGAGGGCGGGGGTCACCTCGTCGGCGGAACCGGCCAGGGTGAATTCGTAGGTATTGCCGGTGGATACCACATTCTCCTTGCCCTCCATCATCTCATTGGCCGTGTCGCTCAGACTCATCAGCTCCACCAGTCCCATGGCGGTGGGACCTTTCAGCGCTGCGATTCTGAATTCCGCCGGAGTGAATTCCGGGGTCTCAGGGACTTCCTCAGGTTCTTCGCTCTGTGCGGGTTCCTCCGTTTGCGCGGGTTTCTCCGCTTTCTGGCCGCAGGCGGCCAGAGACAGCGTGAGAGCCAGAGACAGGCCCAGTGCCAGCAGTTTTTTCTTCCAATTCATAAGTCCGCTTCCTTTCATACGCTCCCTGCCGGGGCATAGACAGTCTTGGCGGTAACGCCCTCCAGACGGCCCAGCTTGCCGGACAGGGCGGAGATGACGCCGCCGGGGGCGTCCATGGCCACGCTGATGATGTTCACGCCCTTTTCCCGATAGGGTACGCCCATCCGTCCGATGATATGCGGCCCGTACTGATGCAGCAGCTCATTGAGTACGGTAACGGAAGCGCCCTCCCGGACAATGATGGCAATGACGGCCACCCGCGTTTCCACAGCTTCCACAGCGGTCTCTCCTTCCAGAATCATGATACATCCCCCCTGCCGTTCAGCAGAGGGGATGACAAATGTACACAGTTGTCCTTCCTCAACTTTCGGTTCGGAGCTTCCTCACCGGCAGAACGGTATCGGGGCGGTGTCGCCGGGCAGAAATACTTTCCGGAGACAAGAGCAACATACCATATCCAGCTTTGCCTGTCAAGCCGGACGCGGAAATCGCCCGTTTATCTGCACTTGACGGAATGAATCCTGCTGATTTTGCCGGATCGCGTGGGTTCAGACATCAAAAGGAGGAAAAAACTGCCGCACGATGGGGGAAAGCCGGAACATTCTGTCGGCGGGTTCCGTCCATATATACAGACAAGTCGGATTTTAAGGAGGCACGGAACATGAAGAAGTTAACGGCAGCGATCCTCAGCCTTGCGCTGGTTTTCTCATTGGCAGGCTGCGGGGCAGCAGCTCCAGCCGGCACAGGTTCTTCCGCACCGTATGCCGGAGCGCCCAAAATCGTGTTAGACGGTCACGATTACTTTGCAGCGGACCTGACCATTTTGGATGAACTGCCGGAGGGGTATCTTTATGCCGGTGAACTGACGGACGCAGAAAAAGAATATGCCGCCATCGACGGCAGTCAGTATTATACTCCTGAGGGAGCGGAAACGCCGGATGACTTTTATGTATATCAGGAATGTGGAACAAGGATCAGCGACACAGAGGTGGACAACACCCAAAGGCAGTGGGCCTATGTGAAGTGGAGCAGACGCTGACCCGTTCCTTATCCGCTGCCGTGACGGAACCGAAATGCATACAGCGCCGCCCTTCCGGGCGGCGCTGTCGTGTGAAGAAAAGTGGCATCTTTTCTCGGTTTTCCGATGCGGCCCCATCCGCGCCGGAAAACAAGGGTGGAGACTTGCAGGATCTCCGGGAAAAAGGAAAGATAGAAAAGAAAGATAGGAAATAGGAAGATAAGGTTTAGGAAAGATAGGAAATAAGGAAAGAAAAATAGAGGTGTATTCCCGTGGCTTATTCCGCCAGCTGCTTGCCCATGGCACGGCAGGCTTCCAGCGTGTCGTCGTCAGGCGTTTCCTGACAGGTAATGCTGTCGCAGGCCAGATTGATCCCGGCGTCGTCGCAGTCCTTTTCCCAGGTCCGCATCCACTCGCCGTCGCCCCAGCCGAAAGAGCCGAAGAGGGCAACCTTTTTGCCGCCCAGGCTGTTCTTGCAGGCGGAGAACATAGGCTCGAACTCCATCTCCTCCAGCACTTCAGAACCCATGGCCGGGCAGCCGAAGGCCACCGCGTCCACGCCGCTGAAGGTAGAAGCGTCCACCTGAGCAGGCTCCAGAAGCACAGCCTCCGCGCCCGCATTCTTCATACCCTCCAGAACGGCTTCTGCCATCTGCTTGGTATTGCCGGTGCCGCTCCAATAAATCACAGCAGTCTTTTTCATGTTGAACATTCTCCTTTCTTGAGAGATATCCGGCGGCTCGAAAGCCGCGGCATTTGGTATATCAGACCGCGACGGCAAGCTGTCCGATGCCGGAACCGGCCCGCCAAAGCTCGCAGTAGATATCGGTGCATTTGCGGTATCTGGCAAACAGGCGCTGTGCCTGCTCCACGTCGCCGTAGACCTTCCAGAGTCCCGCGCATTCGTAGTTGACGGCCCGGTTTTCGATGAAACCCAGCACGTCCTGAGGCGGATAGCTGAGAAACAGCCCTACCTCATGAGGGAATTCGCCCCCGGAGCGAAAGCGCCGCGCCAGATACGCCACGCACTGCTCACTGCCCTTGTTCGGATATCCGGCCTCCGCCAGCAGCGTCCCTGCCAGCTGATCCTTCAGATCCTTCCGCAGTTCGGAGGGGCGGTAGAGGTACAGCAGAGCCTTTCTGTCCTGATAGCGCAGCGGCAGCAGCCGCAGCCCCTTGGGTACCAGAATCCGATTCAGATCCCGGATCTCTGCCGTCAGGCCGGGCAGGCTGTCAAAGGGAACCGGGAAAATCGTGCCGGTCTTGATGCCGGCCAGCGTCGGCGCACATTGCCGCACCAGATTTTCCTCAGACATACAGTGCGCTCCTTCCGGCCCGGTCAGGTTCCGCAGCACAGGCAGACGCCGGTGTGAAAAGCGCCCACCCGCGCTGTGGACACCCCAAGTTAGAGGGCCTTAACTTTTGAAGAGGAAAGGGGGGCTTAACCTCTTTGACTGTATCCTATCAGAATTTCCCTGCCACATCTGCTCCAAAACGATGAATCCGGCTCCAAAACGATAAAAAGTCCAATTTTCTTTTTCCGGCAGGATCTCGCAGAGAAGCCCGCCTCTGAAGCGGCAGACCGCAGCAGCTGTCAGGCGGTATCAGCAGGCCGTCCCCCGCTCTCCCTGCGGGGCGCAGCTGTCGTAAGCCTCGCCTGCCCGGTATTCCCGCGGAGAAACGCCCACCACATCCCGGAAAGCCTTGGCGAACTTGCTGGCATTGTCATAGCCGAACTGGCCTGCAATATCCAGCACTGTCCGATCCGTATCCCGCAGCAGCTCTGCCGCTCCCCACATCCGCTGGGAACGGACGTAAGCCGCCGGGGACATCCCATAGACCCCGGCAAAGCTGGCCTTCACCTGCGCTTCAGAGACGCCGAACCGGTGGGACAATTCCCGCAGGGTCACAGTCTGATCCGGTTCCGCCAGCAGGCAGGCGCGCACCTGCTCCGCCAGTGTCACCTGCGAAGCGGTGCAGCCATGAACCGGCTGCGCGGCTGGCTCCAGCGTGCTGAGAAACAGCAGCAGCTCCAGTAGCTTCACTTTCAGGTACCCCTTGCGGATATCCTCCGGCACGGCGTAAAGCTCCGAAAAGACGTGCTTCACCCGTCGGGAGGACCGGGCGGCAAAGACAGCGCCGCCGGGACACAGCTTTTCCATCAGCGCCGCTGGACGCACTTCCACATCGCTCAGGATGCAGGACAGACATTCCGGCGCATCCGCCGGATCAATCACCACCGCGATCCCATGGTAATGCCCGGTGGGAAAGCGGCTGCCCTGCGGCAGCGAGGAAGCCCGCGCCACCACCAGATCTCCCGGTGCCAGATAGAAATAGCGGCCATTCTGCCGGTACTCCACCCGCCCTTCCAGACAATGATGGATCTCCAGACGTTCACCCGAACCGCCCCGCGCCTCCCGGCAGGAGCGGGCGTGAATATCCCGGTAAATCAGTTCCATTCCCGGAAACACCGAATACAGGATCTCAGCGGCCTCTCCTCCTGTGGCGTCCAGATGGATCATCCGGGGCGCATCGTTTTTGCAAACCGTCTCCAAGCAGGGGCGGGTTTCCGTGGATGGTGCAATGGGCAGCATGGCGGGGACTCCTTTCAACGCAGGCACGTTAGTTAGATTGCTTTAACCAAAGCATAGCACATCTTTTGCCGCCGCGCAAGTTCACCGGCCCATAAAAACATTCCCGCGGGCGGTCGATTTCCGACATCCCGCTAAAGCAAGGTTCACAGGGTATACTGCAAAAAACAATACGCGTAAGCGGCAGATAACAACAAGCGCTATTCCGCCACATCCCCCTATCCGCTATTATATGCTATTCAGTTCTATCCACCTGCATATGCTGCAATTTACCCCAACGGGAGCAAAATACAAAAATCCGCATAAAAGTACCGTGGATATTATACTTGACCCCATGAAGTTTACAACCAACAGGTATAGTACACTTTGACATTACCAGTTCTTGTCACTATCAAATTAGTCAAATTAAGTATCACTTCGTACCACTTCCGCTATGACCTTGAAGCACTACGTCAAAGGCAGATGCAACAATCCGCATGAAGCAGCGGCGGCGTTGGATGCCCTCTACAGCGCCCACCATCCGTATGGGCTTCTTTTTTGCAAAAAAGCTACCGCCTGCAAAATGCAGGCGGTAGCTTCATACATATCTCGGCGCTTTTTCGTTGGCAATTGTCGTAAATTTGTGGTAGGTTTATCAGATTGCCAGCGAAAAGTCCTTTGCTTTCAATGCTTTGCGGCGTCTCTTATCTCTTTCAGGCGCCTGTAGAAAGTTGATCTCGAACTGATACCGGCGCGATGCATGGCTTCTTCCTCCGTAACTTTATGGTTGCGGAAATCCTCAGCGATTTGGCGGAACAGATTTGGATCGACCACAATCCTCTTCCGACCAGCGTATTTTCCGCTGTTCTTTGCCAGTGCGACGCCTTCTTGGTGACGCTGCTTATTCTGCTTTGCTTCCATTGATTCCTGAACCATGAGCAGGTTTAGTAGCAGACTGCATTCCTCTTCAGAGAGCTGGTGAGATTCTGTTTCATCCCAGATATGAGCGCCACTCCTCAAAATCTGAAGGAGAATCTTTCTGAGCTGGTGGCTGGTCTTCGCGATACTTTGAAACCCCTGAATCGAAACAAGGTCGGCTGGCTGGAGATCGGGTGGCAGGCTGTTGACCGATTCAAATGTGATAGTCCGAGCAGCTTCTGCCCGCTCAACGATCAGGTTATCGGTGCCGCAGCGCATATCCGTCCGGAGCAGCCACTCAAAGCGATCATAGTAATCCAGACCAACTGCTTCAAGTAGTTCCCAGAGATCCTCTCGACTTTCGCTGGGTGTACGCTCAGAGATGAAGTACGGCGTCATATTAACACGATAGTATCGCTCAAGCCGCGTGGACATGTCGAGTCCGGGAATACCCTGGAAAATGGAGGACGGCAGGGTATCGATTACACTCCATTCAGGAGTAAAGACATACTGGAAGTTCTGATCATCAAAGCGCTCAAGATCAACTTGACCCACAGCATACTTGTCGCCGTTGCGGTCCACGGCATAGATTATGCCGCTGCTCCGGTAATAAGGCTTTCCCTGCAGGGGAAGCGTATATTCGTTTAGGCTTTGGTAATCATGCGTAACAGGCCTCATGAGCCACTCCTTTCCATGTCACAACTGGCGATATGCGTACATAAGGATCTTTTCATATCGTTGCTGCAGCATGACTTTATAGAAACGCTTACGCACCTCTGAGATCCCTTCCACTTCGTCAATAAGAGTATTGATTTGATTAAAATCGATGCGAGGAACAATTCGCTTTAGGGCATCATTGCAAGCCTCGAATTGCAAGCTGCTGATCACTTCAAAATAGGAACTCTTGCGATTCTTCACCTTGATGTGGGAGGTGGGGAACTTATAGATCCGTTGGTCAATTTCTTCCTCGGAGGAGAGTACGGCCTCCAGCTTCTCGTCCGTATTCAGCTTCGGGTAGAGGCTTGAGCCATTGTCATATACCGGGGCGATCCGGTATTGGTTATTTCTCTTAATGAATCCCCAGTTCCCGCCATGCCGGTCAAAATTGCCGATCAAAGCATCCACGATGAACATATCCCAGAAACGGTCGATTGTCTCCTCAACATTTGTTGACTTCATATTCTCCCGCAGCATTGCAGTAATATCTTCATAAGTGTACTGATAGAGCTCTTTGTCCCTTTCCAGCGAGCTTTCGCCGACACCGTTGAAGGCAACAAGATCATCCTCGGGCCCTAAGAAATTCTTCATAACGACTACATTCTTGCCCTCATAAGTGCCAAGGAAGGTTGCCTGTACGGGAATGCCAAGTAGTTGAAAAATATGGCTTCCCAAATACTCAGAAACATGATTAAAGGTCAAGCCCACTTCGGAGTTCTTCTGAAACTTAACAATATAACGAAACCCGTCAATGATGATTTCAAACTTCTTTTCTGCCCCAGAAAATAACACGGGTGTCTTTTCGTACTTGCTGTAATCTCTCATGATAGACCTCCGATTTTGATCTTCACCATTATTATATCCACAACGAGTGGGAGTGTCAATAGAACTAATATATATTTTGATACGCCCGTAAGCCGGCGAGTGTGAATCAAATGAAAAAGCCGCACCATGTAAATGGTGCGGCTTAGGGGATAGTACGAACCGTGTCGAAATCGATGCGGTTAGTTTTTTTCACCCTTACGGGTCTTATAGTC
>OLGA01000587.1_pt1 | contig 31601 bp, 21 predicted proteins | sample 1604881 | NCBI WGS metagenome assembly OLGA01 (sample SAMEA3888896, study PRJEB22519) | human gut metagenome | biome: human gut; feature: human-associated habitat; material: faeces | place: Denmark | collected 2009 | reverse complement strand
TAAGATCGGAGTAGAACTGATTTTTACAGCTCTGCATGGTCACATAAGGGCGGGCATCGCCAAACATTTTCAGAAAAGCCTTGACATAATCCCCCGACTCTCTGGCACGCTTATCCAGACGCTTTTGGAGAAATTTTGCCTTGAACTTTCCGTCCCGCACCACAGGGTAGATCAATGGCAGCAGAAAATCAGTCTGCAATCTTGCCGCCAGCGGCGATGCCTGATCCAGATCGGAGCTGCCCAGAATGCCGTAGTCCATGTGGATGTTCTGCCGTGCCGCCAGCAGCCCCACAAACGAGCCGCCCAGAGAGCAACCGTAGGCCGCCCGGATGTGACCGCCGCAGTGGGTCTTGAGGTAGGCCTCGATCTTTTCGGTCTCCTCCAGCATGGTGGGAAATTCGGTCTGTTCAGTCTCATCAAAGCCATCGTAGCTGACGCACAGCACCCGGAAGCTGTCAGCCAGAAGCGGGATCACCGCACCGAAATTGCTTTTCCAATGGCAACAGGTGCCCGGCAGCAGCAACAGCACCGGGGCATCCTCTGCACCAAATGTGTAGATTTTCATCGTGATACGTTCCTTCTGTTTTTTCTGCCCGCAAATGGAAGAGACGTGCTTCTCCGTGTAGAGCAGAGCTGTAAGTTAGATAAAGCTAACTTACAACCTCGTAAAAAGCCGCTACTCAGCGGTCCTTCTGCAAAAATAATACGCCCTGCTGTTACCTCTGTCAAGAAGTTTAGGCATTTTCGGAGATTCCGAAAGAGATTTTGCTTTCGGCCCCCCAAAATCGTCACCCCAGCGCCACATCCAGCACCATCATCACGCTGAAGCCTACCGCAAAAAACATCGTGCCAACGTTTGAGTGCTGTCCCTGCGACATTTCCGGGATCAGTTCCTCCACCACCACATACAGCATGGCTCCGGCAGCAAAGCTGAGCAGATAGGGCAAAGCAGGCACCACGATGCCTGCTGCCAGAATCGTCAGCACTGCCCCAATGGGCTCTACGATGCCAGATAGTACTCCGTCCCAAAACGCCCGGCGTTTTGGCATTCCTTCTGCCCGCAGGGGCATGGAGATGATGGCCCCCTCTGGGAAGTTCTGGATGGCGATCCCAAGGGAAAGTGCCAACGCTCCGGCTGCAGTAATCTGAGCAGTCCCGGCAAGATAGCCAGCATAGACCACCCCCACCGCCATGCCCTCCGGGATGTTGTGCAGCGTCACTGCCAGAACCATCATCGTGGTGCGTTGGAGTTGGCTTTTTGGCCCTTCGGCCTGCAAACTATTCTGGTGCAGATGCGGAATAAGATGATCCAGCAGCAGCAAAAACAGGATGCCCAGCCAGAAGCCCACCGCTGCAGGGAAAAAAGCCAGCCTGCCCAGATCTGCAGCCTGCTCCATGGCCGGGATCAGCAGACTCCATACCGATGCCGCCACCATCACTCCGGCTGCAAAGCCGGTGAGGGCACGCTGGATGCCATCGCTCAAAGACTTTTTCAAAAAGAACACACAGCCCGCCCCAAGACTTGTGCCCAGAAAAGGAATCAAGATTCCCCAGAATGCATCTTGCATGATATAGTACCTCCCTGTGGTTAAGTACGGCTAACCGCATAAAAAGTATACTGCTCTCCGGCAAAAAGGTCAAGTGCTTTGCGGCATACGATTCAGCCGGTAGATGTTGATGCTGTTCACCAACAGCGTATTGCCTTGCGGCCAATCATCGCCATCGAACGAGAACGGACGCTATACCGCGAAAGCCGTGTTGATGATACGGCAATCTCGCTTGCGGAAAAAATCGTAGATACAGAAATCGAGAATGTTTACAGCACCCCTAAATAGCAGAACATTTCCCAAAGCCATAACGAAAAATTCCGATAAAAGGCCAGCGGCGGCTTTCGCAAAGAAAGCCGCCGCTGTTGTCAAAATGGATACTCTTAGGGCAACACCGCACAATTCCCGCCTTGCGGCTTAAGCACCGCTCTGGCAGCTGCGGCACGGCATCTGCGTTGCCAAAATGCTCGATAAGACATCCAGTATTATCTGCGCTTTTGGCTTGGCATCTGCCGCACCTCGCTCGCCGTATCGGCACTTAGAATTATGCGGTATTGCCTTAGAATTTTCCGCCGGAACTGCCGCCGAAGCCGTCGCTGTCGGTACTCGAACCGCTCGAGCCGCTCGAGCTGTCGTTCTTGACGGGGTCGTATTTTTCGGTCTCGGTGGTGTGGGTGTAGGTGTCCTCCACCACGGACAGAGCCAAGCCTTCGGCGGGCATGTAGGCGTTGGCATGGGTCTGCTCGTTGGCAGTTTTCATCTGCACATAGAAGATGCCGCAGACAATACACGCTACAGCCAGCGGAATGACAAACACAAACACCCACTTGATCCAACCCTTGGCGGGGTCGTTGCCGCTGTCCAGCGGTGCACCCTTTTCGGCATAGAAATCAAGCGTGTCAGCGCACATTTCTATGTAGGTTTCGGAGGCCTTGTAATACGTTCCGTCCGAGAGCATCGGCACGATCTTATCTTCGATCTGCGCGATGCGGTAGTCGGTAAAGGCCGTGACACCGCCGCCGTAGGTGATGGTAACATAATCGCGGGAATCCAGCGCAATCAGGAACAGGATACCGCTTTTGCCCTCGCCGTAGCCAAGGTCATAGTCGCGGTACCAATCCTTGGCAAACTCGCGCACGTTCTGCCCGCCGATGTCAGACACCGTCAGCAGGTAGACATTGACACCGTGTCCGGCACTGGCGTCCTGCGCCTTTTGTTCCAATTCAGCGGTCGCTTCGGGTTTGAACAGCTCGTAGGTGTCCATCACCAGCGGCATTTCGGCAAACGCCGGTACGGCGCAGAGCAAGCACAGCACCAGTGCCGTAAGCAGAGAAAACAGTTTCTTTTTCATACTCTGTTTCCCCCTTTCAAAGCAGGATGGCAAGCAGGATCATCAGCGGAACACTGATGCCTGCAAACCAGGCGGCCACCTTTCGCTTATCAACCGGCAGATCGCCGACCAGCTTGCCGGTCTGCCCATTCATAGCGAACAGATAATCCTTGCCCTGCCACTTGGTGTGCAGCATCCACACCGGCAGCAGCGCGTAGTGCTTGGCGGTGTAATCAATATGGATGTTCTCGCTCAGGGTGCTTACGCTGTTGTAGCCGGTAATGCTGGCCGAAAGCTCGCTGCTGACCGAATTCTGCATCCGGCTGTGGGCGCGGGCCTGGCAGGTGTCGGCGTCCTCGTCGTATTTGTCTGCCATATAGCCCGGCAGGTACGCGGTCGAGAAGGGCTGGAAGGCGCGGTAGTCATAAGGCTCAATGGCGTCCATATGCCCGTTGGGCATCTTGGTCGAGCCGTCCACCGGCACACCCATAAACTGCGTAGTACCCGCGCGGCGGACATCGTAGTGGCGGGTCGTGGTGATGACATAATCGCCGTTGCGGTGGCTGGAGCTGGTCGTGGCTTCATATTGGCCCGAACCGGAGGCGTTGGCATCGAACAGCCAGAACGGGACATACACGCCCTTGATCTCCTCGATATGATTCTGCGAAGAGAAGGCATTGGGCAGGAATCTCTTCCCGCGATAGTATTTTTTCAGTGCGGCCTTGGCGGCGTTCTTATCCAGCACAAACGGCAGGACAAGCTCAGGCCGCTGCATGCCGCTGAACTGCCCCGCGATGACCGTTGGATTGCCGCAGTACGGGCAGCTTGTCGCGGCGGTCGTCTCGTCACAGATCAGCTCTGCGCCGCAGGACGGGCAGGAATAGCTGCGCAGTCCGGCGGCCTCGTTTTCGCTCCAGACGGAGTCTGGCGGCGGTGCTTGTTTATTCTGTGCCGCGGTTTCGGCAGCGGCTTCTTTTTCAGCATAGAGCGCTTCGATCTCAGCAGTATCGTAGCTGCTGCCGCAGAAGTCACACACCAGCTTTCCGCTGGCACCATCAAAGTGAAGCGGACCGGTACAGGCAGGGCATTGGTAGTTGGTAAGCTGCGTTGCCATTATGCGTCACCTCTCTTTCCTTCGGTTTGCAGCTGCCCTGCCAGATTTTCAAAAAAATCACGCAGGGTGCTGCGCGTATTGCCATCGGCATCCAGATAACGGTAGATGATCTCGTCATCCGGGGCCTTGTAAATCAGGCAAACGCTATCTAACGTTTCATCGGTGATGAATAAGCCGGGAGAATTTTTCTTTTCGTCTGGCAGGCTTTCCAGCCCCAGCTTTTCTGCCAGAGCCAGGGCTTCTTGCCAATGGGTGTCCTCAACAGGGATGTTTTCCAGCTCCACCCATTCATCATCCTTGTAATTGCAGCTGAAAAGGCAGCCGTCAACCGGGTCATTTCTTATGCTGAACCCATAGGTGTCGTCATAGCACATACCGGAATAACTGATGCTGATACCGGTCAGTGTGCCGGGCGGCGCTTTTTTACAGCCGGACATTGTCAGAAAAGCGGCTGCGGCGCAAAGCACCGCAGCGATTTTTTTGCGCATCACTGGCCAAATGGCTTACCGCACTCCGGGCAGAACTTGGGCGGATGAGCCGGGTCATCCGGGGTCCAGCCGCACTGGCTGCACTTGGCGGGAGCCGGGGCGGGCTTGGGGCTGCCGCAGTTGCAGCAGAACTTACCGGTGTTGGAAGTGCCGCAGCTGCATACCCAGCTGGCGGCTGCGGGTGCCGGGGCAGGCTTGGGGCTGCCGCAGTTTGCGCAGAATTTGCCGGTGTTGCCGGTCTGGCCGCAGCTGCAGGTCCAGCCTGCGGGGGCAGAGGCCGGGGCCGGGGCGGGCTGTGCGGCGGCCTGCTGCTGGGCACCCATCTGGTACAGGTTCTGGGCGTTCATACCGCCCGCCGCACCGGCCATATTCATGCCCATAAAGGCCATGGCGGGGCCTGCGCCCTGATTACCGGCCGCGGTCTGCATGGCACTGGCCTGTGCGCCGACAAGATGCGCAGCGGCGCGGGTCGGGTCCATAAAGGCTGCGTTGCGCTGCATTTCCTTGAGCATCTGCTCGTCTTCCTCGCTGGCCTTCACGCTGGAAACGCCGAAGGATACGATCTCGATGCCGCGCAGCTTGCCCCACTTGGCGCTCAGCACATCGTTGAGGGCCTCGGCAAGCTCCATCGTGTGGCCAGGCAGTGCGGAATAGCGGATGCCCATATCGCTGATCTTGGCAAAGGCGGGCTGCAGGGCGGTCATCAGCTCGGATTTCAGCTGCCCGTCGATCTCATCGCGGGTGTAGCCTTCCTCCACATTGCCGCAGACATTGGTGTAGAACAAAATGGGGTTGGTGATGCGGTAGCTGTACTCGCCGAAGCAGCGGATGGCAATGTCGATGTCGATGCCGGCGCGCTGATCCACCACGCGGAAGGGCACCGGGCTGGGCGTGCCGTATTTGTTGCCCACCAGCTCCTTGGTGTTGAAGTAATAGATGCGCTGATCTATCGGAGCCTCGCCGCCGAAGGTAAAGCGCTTGCCGATGTTCTGGAACACTGCGCCGATGGACTCGGACAAATCGCCGCTGAACAGCGTCGGCGCGCTGCCGGTATCGTAGGTGTACTCACCCGGCTCGGCGCACATATCCACGACCTTGCCCTGCTCCACGATCATGGCACACTGGCCATCGGCAACGGCCACGATGGAGCCGTTGGAGATAATGTTGTCATTGCCTTTGGTGTTGGCGCTGCGTCCGCTCTGGCGTTTCCAGCCGCGGGTAGCCAACAGGTCAGCTGGCATGGCTTCACAATAAAAGTATTCCTTCCACTGGTCGGCCATAACGCCGCCAGCAGCGCCCATTGCAGCTCTGATAAGTCCCATAATGATCCTCCTATATCAGGGGCGGGCAGGGCCCGCCCCATTTTGTACAGATAAATCAGTTCGTTATTTGTTGGCCAAGGCGGCCTTGTACTCCTCATAGCGGGGCGGCAGCTCTTCGAGCTCCTCGTTCCACTCGGTGCCGTCCAGCCTCATGTAGAAGCTGACCGCACAGGCCGTACCGTCGTCGCCCTCGTAGTCATACATGAACAGCGAGATGCTGTCGTTATACGGGTACAGGTTGAACTTATACGCATCGCTCTCGGTTATGTTCTGGTCAAGCACCCAGTCGTAGCCGTCCAGGATAGGCTCGATATGGTCATCATAGACATTGACCCACATCGTGATGACCGGGTCATCGGGCATACCGTCACGGTAAACCTCAAAGTAGTGGCTGCCGTCATCGCTCTCACCGATGTAGCCCCAGCAATCGTAGGTGTCGGTGTCAAAGTAATCACGGTTCGGTACATTCTTGTAGTTTTCCATCCGGAACCAGCCGTACCAGTTGGTGTTGCCCAAATCATCATAGGTGTTGCCGTCGTCGTAGGTGTAGGGCGGGTCAGGCTCATCCGGGCCGTCGATCCAGCCGTCGCCGTCATATTCGTCCTCGCCGCCTTCCAGCAAAGCGGGGTCGATTTCAGGCTTGGTGTCGCTGCGCTTAAAGACCATGGTCATACCGTCAAACTCAATGGTCAGCAGATCACCCTCGCGGGTGTAGGTCATGGCCGGGGTATCGGGGTCGGTCAGCGCGTAGAAGCTGCCGTCCTTCCATTGGAAGGTGACAAAATCCTCCATGTAGGTTTCGCCGGTGCCGTCCGCGCGCAGCTCAATGTAGAAGTCCTCCATATCGACGAGGGCAAGCTCCTCCTTGGAGAGGGTGTACTCGCTGTCGGAGGCGGATTCCAGCACATAGATGCCCACATCGGTATCGCTGCCTGCGGTGGTGCCCTGGGTCATGCTGTCACCGTCCAGAGGCTGCTGCATGGTGCTGCCGGACTTGACGAAGTAGATCGTCACGCCCTGTCCCTGCACATCGTTCAGGGTCAGGATTTCGTCTTGCAGGGTGCCGGTGCAGCTCAGGCCGCCGCAATCCAGCTGGAAGACCCCGCCGTTCAGCGTCCACTTGCCGTAGGACTTGGTGCCGTCCACCGTTACAACGCACTTGCCCTTATCATTCAGGTCCATCAGGAACCCGCTGCCGAAGGCATCCTCGACCTGCGTCACGGAGCCGCCGATCTCGGCGTAGGCTGCTTCCCAGGTGCCCTGATTCGGGTCACCGGCGTTCGGCTTGCCGGTGCGGATAGAGCCGCTAATCATTGTTACGATGATCATAAGCAGGAATATCACCGGGATGGCGATCAGGATCATCCGCTTGGGGGACATTGGTGCGCGGGGGCGCTTGGGCTTGCCGCCGGGGGCCACATTGCCGTAAGGGTTGCCGCCCGTGCCGCCGGGTGGCGGCGGCGTGACAGGCGGTGCGGACGCGGACGGGGGCGTTCTCCCGGCGTAAAGCGGTGCGCCTGCGCCGGTCTGCGGCGGTGTGCCGGGCGCATTGCCTGCGTAAGGATTCGCTGCGTTCGTCCGGGGCTGCGGGGCGGCAGGTGCGCTGCCTGCATAGGGATTGCCGCCGCTTGCCTGCGGCTGCGGGGGCGTCTGTACAGGCTGTGGGGGCGGCGGTGCAGCCTGGGTCGGCTGAACCGGGGGCCGGGGCACAGCTGCGGGCTGTGCGGGCGGCTGCGGTACGGAGACCTTTGCTCCGCAATTTTCGCAGAATTTAGTACCGGGCTTTAACTCGGCACCACATTGCGTACAGGTTGCCATAGTGTCTGCCTCCTTTACAAGATAATCGTTTCAGATTTTTTTATTCGTTTGTCATTTCAAACCAAACGGATTCGTCCTTTGGCAGGTTCAGCAGGGATTCCCCGCCGATATGCCTTACGTAAAAGCCGCCGTAATCGGTGGGCATCATGGCCACGGTTTCGCGCTGTGCGCGTCCTACATCCATGCGGTACAGCGAAATGCTGCAGATCCAGCCGCGATCATCCATGCCAAGGTAGGTGATGCCGCTGTCCCATGTGGCGGGCTCTTGGGTTTCGTTTCGGTATTCGCCGATGTAGAAGTTCGGCTGATCCTCGCAAATTTCAAACCAGGTACCGGTGTAGTCGCTTACATACGAGCCGATCAGGTTGGGTAGGCCCATCGGGTCGGCATTGTGTATGGCCTCGACCAGGTTGAATTTTTCATTATTGCGGGAGACAGCGTACACCGTTGTATACTCGGCTTCAAAATCCGGATCATAGGCGGTGCCGATCTCAAACTTGACGATCTCGTTGATGCCGTACAGCGGGCCGCCGTTGGCCATGGTGCCGCACTGTGCGCCGCTGATCACATCAATATACTCGACGTTGCCGTCCTCGGTCAGCAGGAACACATAGGGAGCGTAATCCTGGCCGACACTGGTCATGAGCATCTTTATATAGTTGCCGTAGCAGCCGCTTACCGTAAACTCGGTTTGGTCGCCCAGCTCGTACCATTCCTTCATGGTCTGGTAGGTCACAGCGCCGTCAGGGGTAACATAGTCGGTCAGGGCGCGCACCGTTACCTCGCCGGTGGCGGTCACATCGCAGGTAAACCATTCATCCTGCCCGTGCAGGATCTGGCCGCTGGCCTGCCGCTTGTTGGGGTCAACCTGAACATCTGTCCAGTACATTCCCGACCCGGCGGGGGTGTACATCGGTACGGTCACGACAAAACCGTTTGAAAAATGGGGAAATATGGAGTAGTAGGTAAATACACTGTCAAGCTCGCTCAGGCTTTGCGCGCGCATCTTGTACAGCATGGCGGTATATTCGGGGTCATAGCCGCCGAAATGGACATCGAAATGCTGTGCTGTGGCGCGCTGCAGCGCGTTCAGGGTCTTTGCGCTGTCGGTGTAGCCCATGTATTCGAGCAAATCCAGATTGGTAAGCTCCTGCCCTGTGGCAAAGTTGTAATGGTAGCTGCCCACATCGTGGTTGAACAACGTGTCGGAACTGGTCACCTGCAGGCTCAGCACGGGGCCGTTCCAGTTGCTGACCCAGATGATGAAGCCGGTGTCGATGAAATCATTGCGGGAACGGGCATCCTGGGCACGCTCTACCAGATAGCCGTATCGGTAGTTGATCATCTCGTTGATGTGCTTGGCGTCCTCGGTGTCATCATCGATCTGCGGTACTTCATAAAAATAGGTGTCCTCGATGCCGTTGGGGTCGGTGTAGGTAAAGCGCTCGCTGTACAGCGGGATAATGCGGGAATCATCCAGCCTCCGGCTGCTTTGCGGCTTGACAGCGGCTTCGTCCTTTTGAACGGTCGGGGTCGTATCGTCGGACGACTCGACTGTCGGTTCCGTTATCGGGGCGGAAACCGACGGGGTGCCGGAAGATGCCGAGGCAGGCGGGGCATTGCTGCGCCCGCAGCCCGTTGTGATCAGCAGCAGGGCCGCCGCCGTCAGGGATAGCAGTTTTTTCATGGTCGGTTCACCTGCCTTTTCGTTGCGGGTAGTGTGTGTCAGCGATTGCCTTAGCCAAAGGTGATGCTGTTCAGAATGGTGTCGCCCTCGGTGCCGGGGTCGATGTCTACGCCGGAGATCTTGATGGCCAGCCAACCGCCGGTGGGCATCTCGCCGTAGTATTCCGTCCACCACATACCTACGTTTTTGTAGGTGCGTCCGGCCATCTCCACGCCGCCGATGGTGCGCGTGGCAAGCTCCTCCACGTTTTCAAAGCTGTCGTAATAGTAGTTGATCTTGTCCAGACCGCTTTTCAGTTCAAAGGTTATGCGCGGGTCGCCGGAGAAGATATGGCTGGGGTCATCGGTCGGGAACAGCTTGAGATCCCCGAAGCTGGTCGAGGCGGACTTGTACCAGCCCTGGTCGGGGCAGGTCACGTTGAGCACCAGCGTAAAGTCCGTGCCGAATGCCTCCAGGGTCTGGGTGTTCAGGCCGGCAGCCGATGGATAATCGGGATTGTCCGCAGGAGCGGAAGCAGGGGCTGGTTCGGCGGTGGCTTCCGGCTCCGGCTCTGCAGCAGGCTCCGATGCAGGTTCGGATGCAGGCTCGGATGCCGCGTCGGTCTTGGGCTCTGCCGGGGTCTCCGTCTGGGGTTCAACAGCCGGTTCGGCGGCCTGCGCTTTCAGGTCGGATAAACCGGAATTGACCTCTTTGGTCACATCCCCCTTGGAGCAACCGGCCAAAGCCATAAGCATCATGGCTGCCAATACGGCAGCGAGCGTTCGTTGTACTTTTTTCATAGCTGTCCTCCTTTTGGTCATAAAGTGTCCATCATAGCACTCAGATAGGCAGGCGAGACGGAAGCGTAGACGAAATCATCGACAATATGGTCCTTTTTTGCCAGGCACACGGCGGTGGCCAGCTCGGGATATTCGGCCTCATCCACAAGCAGTACCGTTTTGCAGTGCGGGCAGACATCCCGCAGGTCGTTTGCCAGCAGCAGTCTGTCCTGCAGGGTGCGCGGCGGATGTGGGCAGACCTCCAGCAGCAGGACATCCGCCCTGCAGGAACGGCATAGCTTTACAATATCCTTTGTCTTAGGACCAGCGTTTTGCACCTGGAAGTCCGGCCCGCCCTGTTTCAGTGCCATTGTCAATGCGCTCGTCATCACAGAGTATTGCGCGTCCAAAACGATCCTCCGCACGGCGTAGCCCTCCTTTCCTGCAAAGAATACGATTTGTCAACTTCATCATACAGGAATCGGACGATCTCTGCCCCCACCATTTGGATAGTTTTTTGGACTTTTTTCTGCTTTTTCCGTACTATTGCAAAAAAGTGCAGATTACGTCATAATGATATTGGAAAGAAACAGACGGATGATCTACCCTTTGGAAAGGACAGGCACTATGACAAAGGTACGGCTTGGCAATCTGTGTTTAGCCGCTGCGGTTGCAGGGGTGATTCTCTGCGCTGTCCTGATGCGGGCGTTTTATATGCCGTATTCCGGCTTTTGGCGCACGGTGCTGTATAATATTCTGATCTTTTCCTGGGCGGTATCGGTCTGGTGGCGTATCCTGCACGCACAGACCCGCCGCTGCCTGCTGGGTGCTGCCGCCCTGATGCTGTTCTGGCTGGATATCCGCCTGATCCGCTATGACTTTGCCCAGACGCCGGAGATGCTGCGGCGATTGTGGTATGCGTACTATATCCCGATGCTGCTGATCCCGACCCTTGCACTTTATACGCTTTTCTTTTTGGATCGGGGGCAGTCCGCCCCGCTGTACAAGTACCGGTACGTGATTTTTGTATTCCCTGTGGTACTGTTCAGCCTGGTGCTGACAAACGACTGTCATCAGCTTGTGTTTGCGTTCCCACCCGGGCAGGAGGTACTGGGCAGCCCCGATTACACCTATCGGTTCGTATATTACCTCTGTCTGCTGTGGATATTTTCCTGTGCCGTGTTCACGGTGGTGTACCTTGTACGGCGCTGCCGTATTCCGCATACAAAGCGCATCCTCTGGCTGCCGCTTGTGCCGATTTTTTGGGCCACCCTCTATGCTTTACTGTACAAGCATATTTTAAATGTGCCGTGGATGCATGCGATCGCCGGTGATATGACCGTGGTGCAATGCCTGACCTTTACAGCGTCCTTTGAGGCGTGCATCCGGTGCGGGCTTATCCAATCCAATATGGGGTATGCCACGCTGTTTGAGGTATCTATGGCCAAGGGTCTGATCACGGACCGGGCGTTTGTGCCTGTGCAATGCTCCATGCAGGCAGCGCCGCTCCATGAGGAGCAGCTGCGTCAGGCGCTCACCGGCAGTGTCCAGTTGGATGCAACGACCCAGCTTCACGGCCACCCGATCCGGAAAGGGTATATTTTCTGGCAGGAGGACATCACCGAACTGGTGGCTCTGCTGGAGGAGTTACGTTTCACGCAGGAGGAATTGCATGACATCGGGGACGTCATACAGGCGGAAACAGCCCAGAAGGCACAATGGCTGAAGCTGAGCGAGCAGAACCGGCTGTATGACAAAATCGAGACCGTCACAGCCCGCCAGCTGGCACGGATACAGGAATATCTGATCGCGCTCAAGGCCACGGACGATGTCGATACTGCCCGGCGGCTGCTGAAGCACATCGTCATTTTGGGAACCTATATCAAGCGGCGCAGCAACCTTGTTTTTGTCTGCGACAAGGCGGAGGACATCGACACCACGGAGCTGCGGCTGAGCCTGTTTGAATCGGCCGAGAGCCTGCGCCTGAGTGATATACGCTGCGCCGTACAGATTGCCGACACAGCAAAGATTTCCCCTGCATCCGCCGTGGCAATCTATGACGCCTTTGAAGCCATCATAGAAGCGACCCTGCCGGGATTGCAGGAGATCCTTTTCTGCGCCGAGCATACGGCGCAGGGCTGGGGGCTGCGCTGCAGCGTTCAATGCACCGACGCGCCCGCTGCGCTGCCCGGCCTGCCGCAGATGCAGCTTGAACGGGATGATGACGGGCTTTTGTATTTCACGATGTTTCCGGCAGAAGGAGGCGGCCTATGATTCCCCGAATCTCCCGCAACGCCGTCAAGGAAGGCTTTGACACGCTGCCGGCGGCCATCTGCTACTTTGACCGCAATGGTCTGCTGCGTCTGATCAATCACAGGATGCAGGAAATCGCCGCAGTCCTCTGTGGCCGGGATCTGCAGACCCTTACGGATCTGGAGCAGGCGCTGCGCAGTCCCGGCGGCGGTGTGCGGCTACGCGATGAGGCCACCCGCATCTACGAATTCCCGGACGGAACGGTATATCATTTCACGGTGCGCCCTGTTCAGGACAAATACGGTATACCGTACACCGAGGTGATGGCCACCGATGTCACCCAGCTGGCTACATTGCATGCTGCACTGCAGCAGGAAAACGAGCGCCTTGCCGATGCGAACCGCCGCGCAAAGCGCTTATATGACAATATGCCCGACATTGTGCGGGAGGAAGAAATCCTGAAAATGAAGATGCGGGTGCATGACGACATCGGCCATACCCTGCTTGCCGCACGGCGCGCACTGCGGCATGAGCATGACCTCGCCCGGCTCAGGAGCGAAGCTGCGAAGTGGGAAAGCTCCATCTCCCTGCTATGCCGCGCCCGGCAGGAGAATGCTGCAGAGGACCCGCTGAGCTATATGCAAAGGCGGGCGGCTGTTCTGGGTGCAGCCGTACAGCTGCGCGGTGCGTACCCTGCGGCACGCGCCACCCGCGAGCTCTACGCACTGATCCTGCGGGAGTGTACCTCCAACGGTGTGCGGCATGCGGGCGCCACGGAATTGTACGCCGATTCCGAGCATCGGCCACAGGCATGGCACCTTTGCATCACGAACAACGGCGCACCACCCAAGGCGGAGATAAAGGAAGGCGGCGGGCTTTCCTCGCTCCGCCGCCGTATTGAAAAAGCAGGGGGTACAGTAACCGTACATTCCCTGCCTGTATTTGTTCTGGAAGTCACCCTGCCCGATAAGGAGAGCACTAATGATACGCGTTATGATCGTTGAGGACCAAAAGCTGGTACGGAGCCTGCTTGAAAGCTATATTCAGAACGAGGACGGGTATCAGCTTGCTGTGTCTATCCCCGGCGCTGCAGAGGCTCCAATCCTGTGCGATACCGAGGACATCGACCTTGTGCTGATGGATGTGCAGACAGAACACCGCGAAAACGGCCTGGCCGCTGCCAAAAAGATACGAGAAGCGCACCCGGAAATCAAGATCGTGGTGGCGACCTCGCTTATTGACACACAGGTCTTGGCACGCGCAAAAGCCGTGGGCGCGGACAGCCTGTGGTATAAGGACGGCGATGAAGGGACCCTGATGCAGGTCGTGCGCCGCACGATGGCGGGGGAGCATATCTTCCCCGATGCACCGCCCAGCGTGGAGATTGGCACTGCCATGAGCGCCGAGTTCACCAAAGGAGAGATGAAGGTCCTGCGCTGTCTTGTGCGCGGGCTGTCCTATAACGAGATTGCAAAAGAACTCGGCATCGAGCCATCCACCGTGAAGTACCATGTCATCAATATGCTGCAAAAGACGAACCTGGAGAATAAACTCCAGCTTGCCATCGCCGCCACCGAAGCCAAATTGGTGGTGGAGTTGGCAGAGGAGTAATTTGTAGTATATAAGGCAACACCGCACAATTCCCGCCTAGCGACTTAAGCACCGCTTCGGCGGCTGCGGCACGGCATCTGCGTTGCCAAAATGCTCGATAATGTCGGGTTGCGGTACCCGCATCGTGCTTCGGGGGCAAAAGCCCCTCGCACTCTGCGACCGCTGCCCCTGCTTCGGTTCGCTGTTTCCGCCACTGGCGGCGCTCACCTTTGCAGCATCCAGTATTATCTGCGCTTTTGGCTTAGCAGCTGTCGCACCTCGCTCGCCGTATCGGCACTTAGAATTATGCGGTATTGCCATAAAACAAAATGGATGCCTCCCTCCACATTCAGAGAAGCATCCATGATGGATTCTTAATTATTCAATTTTTACCCGTGTCCAGAAAACCGGGTACATATCAGTACGGGACGGCAGCTTTGCTTTTATTGGTTTGCTCTTTTTATAAAAAACTATGATTACAGCGGCATATAGTCAAAATCAATGCGGCCAAGGGCAACGTTGGCACCGGCCACCTGCACTTTGACGGGGTCGCCCAGCATCCAGCGTTTTCCGGTCAGCGGGTCCAGAATGCTGACGCCCTCCACCACAGTGGCTTCGCCCTTGCAGAGCTGTGCGGCAGGCACAAAGCCCTCTACGGTGTTTTCCAGCGCCACAAAAATGCCGCGCGGTGTTACACCTGCCACGGTGCCGGTGTAGACTTCGCCCAGGTGGTTGTGCATATACTCGGCCTTGTACAGGTCCTCCACATCGCGCTCAATGCGCACGGCGGAAACTTCCTGGCGGCTGGACTGCTCGCTGGCGTGGGTGGCAAAACCGGTATAATCCTTGATGAGCTCCTGCTCCGACTTGCCCACCAGCATATCCGTCAGGATGCGATGGATGGCAAGGTCCGGGTAACGGCGAATGGGGCTGGTAAAGTGGGCATAGTCTGCCAGCACCAGGCCGTAATGGCCTTTCGGCTCCGGAGAGTAGCGAGCTTTCTGCATGCTGCGCAGGATACCGGTGTGGACCGGGATCTGGATGGGCTGGCCGCGGGTTTCGTCCAGAATGGCAGAAAGCTCCAGCTGGGTGGGCACTTCCCCGGCAAAGTGGACGTTCAGGCCGCAGGCTTTCAGGGTGTTGCTCAGCTTTTCCATGCGCTCGGCATCGGGGGCTTCATGGATACGGTACACAAACGGCACATGATGGGTGCGGCCCGCATTGGCAGCGCACTGGTTGGCCAGCAGCATGAACTCTTCGATCATACACTCCGACACACCGCGGGTGCGCTTGACGATATCCACGCAGCGGCCTTCCTCGTCCATGACCAACTTGGCTTCGTCGGATTCGATGTCCATCGCGCCGCGTGCTTTGCGCAGAGCCAGGCGCTTTTCGTACAGCTCGGTCATCGCGGGCAGCTGAGCCATAACGTCTTTATATTTCGTCACCAGAGCCGGGTCATTGGAGCCGTCCAACAGAGCGTTAATTTCTTTATAAACGCCCTTGACACGGCTGCGGATGACGCTCTTGACGAACTGATAGCTATGGATATTGCCGCTTTCATCCAGCTGCATCAGGCAGGAGAACGCCAGGCGCTCCTCCCCTTCATTGAGGCTGCAGATGCCGTTGGAAAGCTGAGTGGGCAGCATGGGGATGACTTTATCCGCGTAATAGATGGAAGTTGCGCGCTCATAAGCTTCCTTATCCAGCGCGGTGTCCGGGCGGACATAGTGGCTGACATCCGCAATATGAACGCCCAGCTCATAGCCGCCGTTCTGGGTCTTCATCAGGCTGATGGCGTCGTCGATATCCTTGGTCTCGGCAGAGTCGATGGTAAAGATCGGCAGACCGCGCAGGTCGGCGCGGTGGGCAGCTTCGGCGGGGTCGATGAGAGCGTTATCATATGCGTGAGCTTCGGCCAATACCTCCTCCGGGAATTCCTGGCGGACATCACGGCCATACAGCACAGCCTTGGCGCACTCTGCTGCGCGGTCGGAAGTGCCGAAGCGCTCGGCAACAGCGCAGCGGTGGTCCATATGGCGCTGGCCGCGATTGGTCAGGATAGCACCGACTTTATCCCCCAGCTGTGCGCCGTTGACGCCTTTTTTATCCAGCACAATGCGCACATCACGGCAGCCGTCCGGCTCCACGGCAAGGCGGCCGTCCTCAGTCAGCACAATGGTACCGGCAAAGGTGTTGTGCGGGGTGGTCACCTCCACCACTTCACCCTCGGCGCTGCCCTCCACACGGGGGTGGTCGAACAGTTTGATGATGATTTTATCCTGCGGCATAGCACCATGCAGGGCGCGGCCGGGAATAAAGATATCGCCGGTGCCGTCATCGCGGGACGCAAAGCCGAAGCGGGCCGCCAGCTTGACCAGTGTGCAGGGAATGCCAGCGGGGGCATCGGTATTTTCCATCACGGCAAAGCCCGGAACATAGGTACCGTTGCGGGCGGACAGCATACCGGTAGCTACCATGCCGGTTACGGTGTTGCGCAGGCGGGAATTATCCACCTGCAAAGCATTCTGCAGTTCACGCAGGGTCTGGGGGCGGTGCTTGCACGCCGCAAGAATATTTTTCTGTAATGGTGTCATGTTTTCTCCTTTGGGTTGGGCACAGGCAGCGGCCCATGCCTTTGTTTTTACTCCTCGTTTACGTCACCCTGCCACCCGGCAGGGTCCTTCCATAGCAGGCGTGGCCTTTGGTTTCGCGGCAGCACCTGCACCATTGTGACCTTTTTATTTTTCCCATAAAAAACGACCCGCGGTATTGGGCGGGTCGTTGACGGTTCCTGAATAAGGGAAAGCGGAACGCCAACAAAATTGGCCAGACCGTTCTCCTTTCATTCAATTACAAGCGGGCACTCAGCACACCAACCAGCAGCGTAGCTACAAAGAAAACAGCGCCGCAGATTTTGGTCACTTTGGCCAGCTTGGCATCCAGGCCACGCTCGCGGCCGGCAGCCATAAAGCTGCTATCACCCATAATGGCAGCAGACAGGCCCTGCCCTTTCTGGGTCTGGGACAAAGTGAACACAACGATCAGAACCGAAACAATGATCAGCACAACGCCGAACGCGATTTCATAAGCGGTCATGGATTAACAGCAACTCCTTTTCAGGCCACAGCCAAAACGGATGTTTCGGCCTGCCCTAACTCTCATACAGGTTATAATATAACATACCAAAAAGCAAAATGCAAGAACTTTACCCTGCCTTGTGCAGAAAAAGATTGCATTGCCTTTTTTGCTTCTTACAGACTCATCTGCTCGGTCGTGTCCTCCTGGCGGAGCAGCGCGCCGGCTGCGGGCAGGGTGCGCACGCGGTAGCGGTGCGGGTCTTTCAGTTCCAGCCCCGCCGCCAGGCGCACTTTGGCGATTCGGGCGTTCTTTTTCAGCGTTACCATGTTGATACCGGCGGTATCGCGGGTAGCCTTTTCGGGAATCAGCGCACTGCCGACCAGGATCAAGCGTGGGCCACCGGTGCCGCCGCTGGTGAAGACGGCCAGCTCGGTTTCTTCCTCAATGTGCAGCATTGCGGCAAGTTCTTCCTTATCGCTATAGGCTTTCAGCAGCTTGCGGCGGTTCTGCTTGGTCATATAGCTGGCCAGCGGGATCTTTGCACACTTGCCATTCTGGTAGAAGAACAGCATGTAACCACGGTAATCGACTGTGACCGTCATGAACAGCGGCACTTCGTCCTCTTCCATTTCCAGCTTGGAAGCGACATAATCACCCAGCACGCTGGCCTTGGTATCGGCAAATTCCGATGCGCGGGATTTGTACACCTGGGCATGGTTGGTAAAGAAGAGCAGCTCGGCGCTGTTGGTGGTCTCTTTGGTATAAACCACCTCGTCGCCGTCTTTCAGCTTCTGCTCGCCAGACATGCGCAGGCTCTGCGGGGTAATTTTTTTGAAGTAGCCTTCCCGCGTAAAGAACACCGTGACCGGGTAATCCGGGATCTCGTTCTGCTCATCGGCAGCAGAATCGTCCGGCAGGTCGTACAGAATTTCCGTTTTGCGGGGGCTGCCATACTTTTTGGCAACATCGCCCAGCTCGGTCATAATGATCTTGCGGATGCGGGCGGGGCGTTTGAGAACATCTTCCAAGTCTGCGATCGCCTTTTCCAGTTCCTCAATTTCCTCGGTGCGTTTGAGGATATACTCACGGTTGAGGTGGCGCAGCTTGATTTCCGCCACATACTCAGCCTGCACTTCGTCAATGCCAAAACCGATCATCAAGTTGGGCACAACCTCGGATTCTTCCGCAGTGTTGCGCACAATTTCAATTGCCTTATCAATATCCAGCAGGATAGCTTCCAGGCCGCGCAGCAGATGCAGACGCTTTTGCTTGCCCTGCAGATCATAGTAGGTGCGGCGGCGCACGCATTCGGAGCGGAATGCGATCCACTCCAACAAAATCTGGCGCACGCCCAACACGCGGGGCTGGCCGCCGATCAGCACATTGAAGTTGCAGGCAAAACTGTCCTCCAGCGGGGTTGCCTTGAACAGACGCGCCATCAGCTTGTCCGGGTCCTGGCCGCGCTTGAGGTCGATGGTCAGCTTCAAGCCGTTCAAGTCGGTTTCATCACGCATATCGCTGATCTCACGGATCTTGCCCAGTTTGACCAGCTCGGTGATCTTATCCATGATGGCTTCCACCGTTGTGGTCGGCGGAATGCGGGTGATGTCAATGCAGTTGTTCTCTTTATCGTAAGCCCACTGGGCGCGCACGCGGATGCTGCCGCGGCCTTTTTCCAGCACATTCTGCATCTCGGCGGCATCATACAGGATGGAACCGCCGCCGACAAAATCCGGCGCGGGCATCAGCTGGGCCAGGTCCGCCTGGTCGTCTTTCATCAGGGCGATGGTTGCATTGCAGAGCTCCACCAGGTTGAAGGAACAGATGTTGGACGCCATACCGACCGCAATGCCCAGTGTGTTGTTGGCCAGAATGGTCGGGAAGGTGACCGGCAGCATCATCGGTTCGGTGGTGGTGCCGTCATAGTTGGGCACAAAATCCACGGTATCCTTGTCGATATCGCGGAACAGCTCTTCACACACGGGTTCCAGCTTTGCCTCGGTGTAACGAGCGGCGGCGTAAGCCATATCGCGGCTGTACGCCTTGCCAAAGTTACCCTTGGAGTCCACAAAGGGCACCAGCAGGCTTTCGTTGGAACGGCCCATACGCACCATGGTGTCGTAAATGGCGGCATCGCCGTGGGGGTTCAGGTGCATGGTGCTGCCTACGATATTGGCGCTTTTGGTGCGGGCGCCTTTCAGCAGGCCCATGCCGTACATGGTATACAGCAGTTTGCGGTGGGCGGGCTTGAAGCCGTCAATTTCCGGCAACGCGCGGGAAACAATAACGCTCATGGCGTAAGGCATGTAGTTTGTTTCCAGCGTATCGGTAATGGGGCTTTCGATGACCTCACCGGCAGAGAGGATCTCGACGTTATCGCCCAGCTGCGGGCGGGCAGGGGCGGCTTTCTTTTTGGTTGCTTTTTTTGCCATTTTGCTCTCTCCTCCCCTGATTAAGATACATCCAGATCGTCCAGATATTCAGCGCCGTGCTCCGCAATGTGCTCCTTACGGCCCTGCAGATTATCGCCCAGGAGCAGGTCAAACACCTCCGCCGTGCGCTGAACATCGGTGGGCAGAACTTTAATTAAGCGGCGGCTTTCGGGGCTCATGGTGGTCAGCCACATCATTTCGGGGTCGTTTTCGCCCAGACCTTTGGATCGCTGGATCGTAAACTTCTGGCCGTCGATCCGCTTCATGATATCGGCCTTTTCCGGCTCGGTATAGGCAAAGTAGGTCTTATTTTTGGTGTTGATCTCATACAGCGGGGATTCCGCAATATACACATACCCCTGATTGATGAGGGTGGGGGTCAGGCGGTAGAGCATCGTCAGCACCAAGGTGCGGATCTGATAACCGTCCACATCAGCATCGGTACAGATGACGATCTTGTTAAAGCGCAGGTTGTCCAGATTAAAGGTAGCCAGGTCCTTATTGTGGCTGCCGCCCAGCTCCACGCCGCAGCCCATCACGCGGATCAAGTCTGTGATAATGTCAGACTTGAAAATGCGGGCGTAATCGGCCTTCAGGCAGTTCAGGATCTTGCCGCGAATGGGCATGATAGCCTGGAACTCCGAATCGCGGCTCTGTTTGACCGCGCCCATAGCGGAATCGCCCTCCACGATGTACAGTTCGCGGCGGGTGGCATCCTTGGTGCGGCAGTCCACAAATTTCTGCACGCGGTTGGCCAGGTCCATCTGCTGGGTCATTGTTTTTTTGATGGACACACGCGCTTTTTCGGCGTGCTCGCGGCTTTGCTTATTGATTAGCACCTGCTTGCAGGCTTTTTCGGCTTCGTCCGGGTGCTCCACAAAGTAGACTTCCAGCTGGTGCTTGAGGAACTCCGTCATGGCCTGGGCCACAAACTTGTTGGTGATGGCCTTTTTGGTCTGGTTCTCGTAGCTGGTGCGGGTGGAGAAGCTGGAGGAAACCAGAATCAGGCAGTCCTGCACATCGTTGAAGGTGATGGAGCTTTCGTTTTTCTTGTACAGACCCTTATTTTTCAGCCAGTTGTTGATCTGGTTGACAAAGGCCAGGCGGACAGCGCGGTCCGGGCTGCCGCCGTGCTCCAGCCACGAAGAGTTGTGATAGTATTCCAGCGTTTGCACCGCGTTGGAAAAGCAGAACGCCACGTTCATTTTGACCTGATATTCCGGCTGATCATCACGGTCGCGGCCGATTGCGGAACCGGAGCAGAAATACACCGGGGTCAGGGTTCCCTCACCGGCGATCTCATTGGCATAGTCCTGAATGCCATGCTCATAGAAATATTCGATTTTTTCGGCACGTTCGCCCGTGCGGTCGTTGAACACGAGAGTCACACCGTCATTGACAACGGCCTGGCGGCGCAGCATATCCTTGAAGGTATCCGCCGGAACATTGATGTCGGTAAACACATCGGTGTCCGGTTTCCAGCGGATGACGGAGCCGGTGCGGCGGCCGGTGAACGGCTCTTTTTTCAGCCCGCCGACATTCTCACCTTTTTTGAAATCCAGGTGATAGTGCATGCCATCGCGGTAAATATCCGCAGTCATCCATTCACTGGAATACTGGGTGGCGCAAAGGCCAAGGCCGTTCAGGCCAAGGGAGAAGTCATAGTTGCCGCTACCCTCGCCATATTTGCCTCCCGCGTACAGTTCGCAGAACACAAGATCCCAGTTCCAGCGTTCTTCAGCTTTATTGTAATCGACGGGGATACCGCGGCCAAAGTCCTCTACTTCCACAGAGTGATCCGGGTAAAGGGTAACGTTGATTTTGTTGCCGTGGCCGTCACGCGCTTCGTCGATGGAGTTGGATACGATCTCAAAAATGGAATGGGCACAGCCTTCCACACCGTCAGAGCCAAAGATAACGGCCGGGCGCTTGCGCACACGGTCTGCACCTTTTAAGCTCTTGATGCTTTCGTTGCCGTATTCTTCCTTCTTTTTTGCCATTCGGCAGTTCCCTCCCGTTTTGGATGCAGGGAATCACGCTGCTGCGTACCCCTGTGCGCGCAGAATTTTGCTTTTTCAGGCGCGTAAAGATAATTAAACCACAGGTTGACAGGAATTGTCAAATCCAATTTTGCGTTTTTGCTGCACAAAGTTCCCTGTTGTGGTTATTTTTTGTCTGCTTTTTTGCGTTTGCGCGGCGGCTGGGCGGAGGCTTTTTCCTCTGCGGGCGCCGGGCGTCCCGGCTCTTCCGGCACGGGGGCCGGAGCTGTACCCTGCAGTTTCCAGGCGCGCTCCAGCACGGGTTTCAGGTACTGGCCGGTGAAGGAGTTCGGGTTCTGGGCCACCTGTTCCGGCGTACCGGTTGCCACAATGGTACCGCCGCCGCTGCCGCCCTCCGGCCCCAGGTCGATGATATAGTCGGCACGCTTGATCACATCCAGGTTATGCTCGATCACGATCACGGTGTTGCCCGCATCGGCCAGCTTATCCAGCACCTTGACCAGGCGGTGCACATCGGCAATGTGCAGGCCGGTGGTAGGCTCGTCCAGAATATAGACGGTTTTGCCGGTATCGCGGCGGGCAAGCTCGTTGGCCAGCTTGACACGCTGGGCTTCGCCGCCGGAAAGTGTGGTGGCCGACTGGCCCAGCTGCACATAGCCAAGGCCGACTTCCTGCAGGGTTTGCAGTTTGCGCGCAATTTTGGGCTGGTTGGCAAAGAAATTGCAGGCTTCCTCCACCGTCATATCCAGCACATCGGAGATGTTTTTGTCTTTATATTTTACTTCCAGCGTTTCGCGGTTATAGCGCTTGCCCTTGCAGACATCGCAGGGGACGTAAATATCCGGCAGAAAGTGCATTTCGATCTGCACAATGCCGCCGCCCTCGCAGGCTTCGCAGCGGCCGCCCTTGACGTTGAAGCTGAACCGGCCGGGGCCGTAACCGCGCTGTTTGGCATCCTGGGTGTTGGAGAAGAGGGTGCGGATATCGCCGAACACACCGGTGTAGGTGGCCGGGTTGGAGCGCGGGGTGCGGCCAATGGGCGACTGGTCAATGCCGATGACCTTATCGATCCATTCCATACCCTGAACTTCGTCACACTGGCCGGGGCGGCTGCGGGCGCCGTTGAGCGCTGCGGCCAGCGACTTATACAAAATTTCATTGACCAGCGTGGACTTGCCGGAACCGGAAACACCGGTCACGCAGATCATTTTGCCAAGGGGAAAATCCACGGTAATGTTTTGCAGGTTGTTTTCCCGCGCTTTGACCACCGTGAGCATTTTACCGTTACCGGAGCGGTGGGCGGTGGGAACTTCCACAAATTTGCGGCCGGAAAGGTACTCGCCGGTCACACTGCGCGGGGCATTGCAGATGTCCTCCACACTGCCGGCGGCCACGATCTCGCCGCCATGCACACCGGCACCGGGGCCGACATCCACAATATAGTCCGCCTGGCGCATGGTGTCCTCGTCGTGCTCTACTACAATCAGGGTGTTGCCCAGGTCGCGCAGGCGCTTCATGGTGGCAATCAGCTTATCGTTATCGCGCTGGTGCAGGCCGATGCTGGGTTCATCCAGCACATACAGCACGCCGGTCAGTGCGCTGCCGATCTGGGTCGCCAGGCGGATGCGCTGGCTTTCGCCGCCGGAAAGGGACGATGCGCCGCGAGACAGGGTCAAGTACCCCAGACCCACGCTCTTCAAAAAGCCCAGACGCTCTTTGACCTCTTTGAAGATGGAGGCAGCGATGACTTCATCCCGCTCGGACACTTTTGCCGTCTGAATAAATTTCAGCTCCTCGTTCACGCTCATATCGCAGAACTGGGCAATGTTGATGCCGCCCACCGTGACGGCGAGGCTGGTGGGCTTCAGGCGTTGGCCGTGGCAGGTAGGGCACTCCTCGCTGGACATGACAAGAGCGATTTCCTCCTTGACCCACTCGCTGCCTGTTTCACGGAAGCGGCGCTCCAGGTTGGGGATAATGCCCTCAAACGTGTTCATATAGGTGCCGGAGCCGAACATATTCTCGCGCTGCATCTCGATTTTTTCAGTTCCGGTGCCATACAGGATGGCGTGCACGGCTTCTTTGCTCATCTCCTTGATGGGGGTATCCAGCGTAAAGCCATAGCGCTTGCCCAGCGCTTTGTAATACATTTCAGAGATGGATCCCTCCGCATAATACCAGCCGCTGGCCTTGATGGCACTTTCGCGGATGGACTTGTGCGGATCCGGAATCACGCGGGCCGGATCCACCTTCATAAAGGTGCCCAGGCCGGTGCAGGTTTCACAGGCGCCAAAGGGATTGTTAAAGCTGAACATGCGGGGGGAAAGTTCGTCAATGGAAACACCGTGTTCCGGGCAGGCATAGTTCTGGCTGAACTCCATCGGTTCGCCGCCGATAACATCAATGATGACAAGGCCGCCGGTCAGGGCAACGGCAGTCTCAATAGAATCGGCCAGGCGGCCGCGCACCGTATCATTGATGGACAGGCGGTCCACAACGATTTCAACGGTATGCTTGATATTCTTTTCCAGCTTGATCTCTTCGTCCAGATCATACATGTTGCCGTCAATGCGCACGCGGGCGTAACCGCCGCGGCGGGCAGCGTCCAGCTCCTTGGCCTGGGTGCCTTTGCGGCCCCGCACAACAGGGGCCAGCACCTGGAAGCGGGTGCGTTCCGGCAGTTTAAGCACCTCATCTACCATCTCGTCCACCGTTTGCTGGCTGATGACGCGTCCGCAGACCGGGCAGTGCGGAACGCCGATGCGGGCATACATCAAACGGAGATAATCATAAATTTCCGTCACGGTGCCCACGGTGGAACGCGGGTTGTGGCTGGTGGTTTTCTGGTCAATGGAAACCGCCGGGGAAAGGCCGGTGATTTCGTCCACATCGGGCTTTTCCATCTGGCCCAGGAACATGCGGGCATAGCTGGAAAGGCTTTCCATATAGCGGCGCTGGCCGTCCGCAAAGATGGTATCAAAGGCCAGGCTGGACTTGCCGGAGCCGGAAAGGCCCGTCATAACAATCAGCTTGTTGCGCGGCAGAACCAGGTTGACGTTTTTCAGGTTATGCTCCCGCGCGCCCTTGATCGTAATGCGGTTGTTGGCATCAATTTGAATGTTGCTCACTTTTTATAGCTCCTTCTCCCCTTGCCCGTTTTGCGCTGTTTTTCAGCGGCGCGGCGGGTGCTGGTATCGGCGGTAGGGTCCTCCCCGCGCTGCAGCTTTTCAATCTCATCACGCAGGAATGCGGCGTGCTCAAACTGCAGCAGGCGGGCGGCTTCTTTCATCTCGCGGGTCAGGCGGGTAATGGTCTGTTCGCGTTCAGCGCGGCTCATACGGTGCTGGCGCATCTTTTTGTTTTCTTCGCTCATGCTGATTTCCAGCCCACCGCCGATGGCTTTCACGATAGTTTTTGGTGTAATGCCGTGTTCTTTGTTGTAGGCATCCTGGATGGCACGGCGGCGCTCGGTTTCCATGATGGCGCGCTCCATGCTGGGAGTTACTTCATCGGCGTACATCAGCACCACGCCGTTTGCGTTGCGGGCCGCGCGGCCAATGGTCTGAATCAGGCTGGTTTCGCTGCGCAGGAAGCCCTCTTTGTCGGCATCCAGAATGGCGATCAGCGAAACTTCCGGCAGGTCCAGGCCCTCGCGCAGAAGGTTGATGCCGACAATCACATCAATGGCACCGGTGCGCAGGTCCTTGATGATCTCCATGCGCTCAAAGGTATCCACCTCGTGGTGCATATACTTGGTGTGCACGCCGTGTTCTTCCAGGTAGTCGGTCAGGTCCTCGGCCATTTTGACAGTCAGGGTGGTAACTAGGGCACGCTCGCCGCGGTCGATGCGCTGCAAAATTTCGCCCAGCAGATTCTCGATCTGGCCTTCCACTGGGCGCACCATGATGACGGGGTCCAGCAGACCGGTGGGGCGGATGACCTGCTCGGCCACGCGGCTGGAATGTTCCCGTTCATAGGGGCCGGGGGTAGCGCTGACAAAGATCGTCTGGCCGACCTTGGATTCAAATTCCTCAAATTTCAGCGGGCGGTTGTCAAACGCCGAGGGCAGGCGGAAGCCATATTCCACCAGCGTTTTTTTGCGGCTGTAGTCCCCGCCGAACATGCCGCGGACCTGCGGCAGCATCACATGGCTTTCATCCACCATCAGGATAAAATCTTTGGGGAAGTAGTCCAGCAGCGTGGTGGGGGTGGAGCCGGGGGCACGGCCGGACAGCACGGCAGAGTAGTTCTCGATGCCCTTGCACATGCCAACTTCCTGTAGCATCTCCATATCGTACTGGGTGCGCTGCTGGATGCGCTGGGCTTCCAGCAGTTTGCCCTCTGCAGTAAAGGCCTGCACCTGCTGTTCCATCTCGGTCTGGATCTTGGCGAGACCTTCTTTCATTTTTTCAGGGCCGACGATATAGTGGCTGGCGGGGAAAATGGCCACATGGCGCACAATATTTTTGCGCTCGCCGGTCAGGGGATCAAACTCGGAAATGCGGTCGATTTCATCGCCGAAGAATTCGACGCGGATGGCGTATTCATCATTATAAGCAAGGTGGATATCCACAATATCGCCGTGAACGCGGAACTTATTGCGGATAAAGTTCATATCGTTGCGTTCATATTGCAGCTTGACCAGGCGGCGGCAGAGCTCGTCCCGCTCCATCTGCATACCGGGGCGCAGGCTGATGACCATGCTGCGGTAATCGATAGGGTCGCCCAAGGAATAAATGCAGGAAACCGACGCCACAATGATAACATTGCGCCGCTCCGACAGTGCCGCCGTGGCCGAATGGCGCAGGCGGTCGATCTCATCATTGATGGCGCTGTCTTTTTCAATATAGGTATCGGTGGAGGGGATGTAGGCTTCCGGCTGGTAATAGTCGTAATAGCTCACAAAATATTCCACCGCATCATCGGGGAAAAATCCGCGCATCTCGGTGCAGATCTGACTGGCCAGGGTTTTGTTTGGTTCCAGAATCAGTGTGGGGCGGTTGCACTGTGCAATGATATTGGCCATCGTAAAGGTTTTGCCGGAGCCGGTAACGCCCAGCAAAGTTTGACCTTTATCCCCTGCTTTCAGGCCCTGCACCAGCGCTTCAATAGCCTGGGGCTGGTCGCCAGTCGGTTTGAACGGTGCTTTGAGGTGGAACACCTCGGTTTGATTTTCCTGTTGCTCCGGCATAGCGGACCTCCCCTGCTGTTGGTCGTTTATTTACAACTTAAATTTGTCTTATACAACTTACTGTTGTTTCATTATAGTATAGATCTTTTTAATTGTAAAGGCAATACCGCATAATTCTAAGTGCCGATACGGCGAGCGAGGTGCGGCAGCTGCTAAGCCAAAAGCGCAGATAATACTTTGTGTATTATCGAGCATTTTGGCAACGCAGATGCCGTGCCGCAGCCGCCGGAGCGGTGCTTAAGCCGTCAGGCGGGAATTGTGCGGTATTGCCTAAAGGCATTTTGCGGCTTTTTATGCCTTTTATGCGCTGCTGCCGGGGCTGCATCCGGCAGCGGCATTTCGGCTTATTCTTCCTCCGAGTGTTCGCGCACCCATTTGGCAATATGCTTAATGAATGCCTCACCATATTTGGCAGCTTTTGCATCGCCGACGCCGGAAATGCGGCGGAAATCCCCCATGGTGCGCGGCTTAAGCTCGGCCATCTCGTCCAGGCTGACATTGTTGAACACGATATATGCCGGAACGTGGTTTTTCTGGGCCAGTTCGCTACGCAGGGTTTTCAGGCTTGCCAGCAGCGAATCGTCCGCTTCCGAAAGTGCGGTGCGGGCAGCCGTCTTTTTGCGGGAAGCACGGCGCTTGGCCTGGGTTTCCTGCGCGGTGGCGGCGCGCTCCTGCATGGTAACCTGCTCACCGTGGAAAAGCACCGCCGGAGCCTTGGCTGTCAGGGTGATGACCGGGAACTCATCGCCGGTTTCGGCCAGGTAGCCCTGCTCCTGCAATGCATCCAGGTAAAGGCGCATGCGCTGGGGCGGCACATCCCGCATGATGCCATAGGTCGGGAACTGGTCCAGCCCGCGCTCCAGGGTTTTCTGATCCTTGGCGCCGCGCAGCATCTGCACCAGCGCCACAACCCCCAGCCCGCCGGGCCAACGCTTTTGGATGCGCGCCACGCCGGAAAGGATCTTCTGTGCTTCGGTGGTGATGTCGGTCTGCACAAACTCGCCGGTGCAGTTAGAACAGTTGCCGCAGCCGCCGGTGTGGTGCTCGCCGAAATAATCCAGCAGATAGCTGCGCAGGCAGCGGGTGGTTTTGCAGTACCCCACCATCACGTCCAGCCGCTCGCGGTCCCGCCTGGCGGCGGCTTCGGCCTGTTCAGGGGTTAGCTCATCGTTATCGTGGGAGTTCTGGATAAAATACTTTGCCGTCTGCACATCCCCCAGGGAGAACAGCAGGATGCACTCGGCGCGCTCGCCATCGCGCCCGGCGCGGCCCGCTTCCTGATAGTAGTTTTCCAGATTTTTTGGCATATTATAATGCAGCACAAAGCTGACATTGGATTTATCTATGCCCATGCCGAAGGCATTTGTTGCAACCATGACCCGCTTGCGGTCATAGACAAAATCTTCCTGATTTTTGCTGCGCTCCTCCGGGGTAAGGCCCGCATGATAACGGGTGGCGGAAATGCCAACGGATCGCAGCTCCTTACAGACGGACTCTACCGATTTACGGGTAGCGCAATAGACAATGCCGCTGCGATCCCGGTGGTCGAGGATATATTCTTCAATATAACGTTCTTTATCCCGCGGGCGGGCCACACCAAAATAGAGGTTGGGGCGATCAAAGCCGGTGGTCAGCGTAAAAGGCTGGTTGAGCTGCAGCAAGGCAATGATATCCTGCTTGACCTGTTCCGTTGCCGTTGCCGTGAACGCACCAATGACCGGGCGGTACGGCAGACGGGAGATGAATTCGGCAATTTTCAGGTAGCTGGGGCGGAAATCCTGACCCCATTGGGACACGCAGTGGGCTTCGTCCACAGCCACAAAAGCGATGCGGGCATGCATGGCAAGGTATAAGAAACTGTCCGTCAGCAGGCGTTCCGGGGCAACGTATAGAATTTTATAGTCCCCCTCCAGCGCGGCACGCAGAATGGTGCTGTAAAGCCCTTCCGGCAGGGCGGAGTTCAGGCAGGCAGCATGCACGCCCTCCTCTTCCAGGGCGGCAACCTGGTCCTGCATCAGGGAAATCAGCGGTGAAATGACCAGCGTAAGCCCCGGCATCAGCATGGCCGGAACCTGGTAACAAACAGATTTGCCTGCGCCGGTGGGCATAACGCCGAGGACATCCTGGCCGGAAACGATGGCATCCACCACCTGTTCCTGGCCGGGGCGGAAGCTGCTGTGGCCGAAGTATTGCTGCAAAACGGAAAATTTATCCATGAATTCGTCCTTTTCTGGATGAGTGCGGCAAGTTGTGAACATTTTACAAAATTTTTAATTTGCCTGCAAAAACATTTTGACTTTTTGTATAGATTTGCTATAATAGAGGTACAGGAAGCAGCTGTCGAAAATGAAGCCAAGTTGGCAGCGGGCTTTCTGGCAAGGGTGCTGGGCACCCAAAACAAAGGGAGGTTGTCCTATGAAAGTTACATGTACCGGCCGTCGCGTTACGCTCAAAGCGAGCTTTATCGAAAATGCGGAAAAGAGGCTTGCGAAGCTGGACAAGTTTTTCCCTGACGAAGCACAGGCACAGGTTACCGTCACGGTAGAAAAAAGCGGGCAGACCGTTGAGATCATGCTGCGCAGCAAGGATCTGGCCATGCGCGCCGAAAAAACGGATGAGCGCATGGAAGATGCCCTAGCCGACGCCGTCGATCTGCTGACCCGCCGTGTGGTAAAGTACCGCAAGCGCCTTGGCACCAAGCTGACCGCCGCAGCAGCGGAAATACCCGCTACCGAGCCGGAAGAAAGCATGGATATTGTGCGCGAAAAGCACTTTGCCCTGAAGCCCTGCAGCACTGAGGAAGCCATTTTGCAGATGGACCTGCTGGGGCACAGCTTCTTCCTGTATCACAGCACCGAGAACGACAAGATCCAGGTCGTTTACCGCCGCGCTGATGGCGGGTACGGCGTGCTGATCCCGGAAGCATAAGCTGGCAGCTTAAACTTAACATAGCGCCGCACAAACGGCATAGCTTTGCCGCCCCTTTTACGGGGCGGCATTTTTTATTTGTTTTGTATGGTTCAAGGCAAACCCTGCTGCCTTGCGCCCGCGGGACATGCCGGGTTTGCTTTGTGCTTGAGGCGCATTCAGCGCTTGATTTGTTTGGGCTTCTCCGGTTCCATCGGCCAGGTGGCACGGGCGGCAAACAGCAGTTGGCCGGTACCGGGGTTATATTGCGGCACACGGCCATGCTCTGCCATGCTGAACCAGTCGGTAGGCGTCAAAATCACATGATCCAGCACATCAATGCCAACCTGGCCCAATGCCAGAATAATGGCCTGCGTGGCAAGCAGATCCGCATTGGAAGCCGCCGCCAAACCGGACGGATGGTTATGCGCCAGCACAACACAGGTACACTGGCTGGCAACGGCATCCCGCAACAGCTTATGGGTATCAAACTGCACGCGGTTGGGAATGCCCGATGCAATGTAAATTTCTTTGAGCGGGACATAATCGTCATTCATGGCGATCATATAAAACTCTTCCCGCTTGGGGTCGTTGAACAGCGGGCGGATATACTCACAGCACATCTCAGCGTTGCGCAGCTGAACAGGGTGTTCCTTGTGCTTTTGGATCTGGTAAAAGCGGGCAACATCCCGGAAGGAATGCAGCAGTCTTGCGCTGGCGGGGCCAATGCCCTGCACCTGCATCAATTCTTCCTCGCTGGCATCCAGCACTTGGCAAAATCCGCCAAAATGCTGGATCAGGCGGTGAGCCAAGGGGTTGGTATCCCGGCGCGGAATGGAAAAGTACAAAAGATATTCCAGCACCTCATGCGCGGCAAGGCTGGTTAAGCCATCGCGGGCAACGCGCTCCTGCATGCGGGCACGGTGCTCTTCATGGATCGAATTGGTAGTTTTCTTTTCCGGCATGGGCGCACATCCTTTACCTTTGGCTGTTCTTATTATATACTATTGTTTGAAGATTGCAAAGAGGATGTGACCCCCATGAAAAAGTTTATCGCAGGCGAAAACGAAAACGGCGTGCGGCTTTCCCGCTTTGTGGAAAGTGTGACCAGGGACATGCCGCGCAGCCTGCTGTATAAAAGTTTCCGCAACAAGCGCATTAAGGTGAACGGCAAGCGCGGTGAAGCGGACACCCGGCTGAGCAGCGGTGATGTGATCGAGCTGTATATCAACGATGAGTTCTTCCCCGAAAAGCCGGTGGTCCCGGCCAAAAAGCCGCCGCGCCGCCAGCCGCCGGTCAAGGTGATCTATCAGGACGAAAACATTGCGGTGCTGTACAAGCCCGCCCACCTGCTGTGCCACAGCGACCGCACCGGCGATGCCAACCTGGTGGATGCCTTTTGTGCCCAGCTGCAGGCCAGCGGCGAATATGACCCCAAGGCTGAAAACCGCTTTGCACCCGCCATCTGCAACCGGCTGGACCGCGGCACCGAGGGGCTTGTGATTGCCGCGAAAAAATACACGGCCCTGCGGGATATGAACGAGATCATCCGCAATGACTGGATGAAGAAAGAGTACCTGACCATTACCATCGGTGCCCCGCCGGCCGGGCGGCATGTTGCCTGGCTGCAGCACAGCGAAAAAGGCAACAAGGTGCGCATTCACGCCCATGAAAGCGAGGGGTACAAAAAAATCATCACCGATGTAACGGTGATCCGCTGCATTGGGCCGTTTGCGCTCTGCCGCATTGGACTGATTACCGGCCGCACGCACCAGATCCGTGCGCACTTGGCTTACCTGGGGCACCCGGTGCTGGGCGACATCAAGTACGGCAACCGCAACATGAACGAGAAAACCGGGTTTAAGACGCAGGCACTGTGTGCCCAGCGGCTGACGTTTGGCAATATTCCGGAGGAAAACACGCTGCACTATCTTTCCGGCAGGGTCATCAAGCTGGCAGACCCGGAGATTGTAAAGCAGTTTGATGCGTTGGAGAGGAAGCCGGGACAGGAATAAAGGAGTGCCGTTGGGTTAGGGCAATACCGCATAATTCTAAGTGCCGATACGGCGAGCGAGGTGCGGCA
>OLGA01000584.1_pt1 | contig 31671 bp, 33 predicted proteins | sample 1604881 | NCBI WGS metagenome assembly OLGA01 (sample SAMEA3888896, study PRJEB22519) | human gut metagenome | biome: human gut; feature: human-associated habitat; material: faeces | place: Denmark | collected 2009 | reverse complement strand
AGAGCTACCGCCTCAAGCGCGAGCAGGCGCTGCAGCGTCTGGCCCAGAAGGTCGCCGGCAAGGTCACCCGCTACCGCCGCAACATCACGCTCGAGCCGATGAACGCCTATGAGCGCCACGTCATCCACGCGGCCCTGCAGGATCATCCCGACGTGACCACCTTCTCCACCGGCACCGAGCCCAACCGCCGCATTGTCGTGGCCTACAGCCGCTACAAGTCCGCGGAAGCCGCCGTGAAGGAAGATTTCCCCGAGACCGAGGAAGAATAAGCACCAAGTAAAACGCCCCGCACGCGGCCTGCGTGCGGGGCGTTGGTTTCCATAGAAAAAGGGTCCTGCGCCTGTGGCGCAGGACCCTTTGGACCTGTCGATCATTCGATCTCCAGCCGTCTGGACGAGGCGGGGACCTCCTTCTGCTTCGGCAGCGTCACGCGCAAAACGCCGTCACTGTACGCGGCCTTGATCGCCTTGGCGTCGATGCCGGAGATATCAAAGCTTCTGGCGTAGGTGCCGTAGGAGCGCTCGCAGCGGACATATTTGTTCTTCTTGTCCTTGTCTTCGAAGTTGGAATGCCGCTCGGCGGTGACGGTCAGACGGTCGTCGGCCACGTCGACATGGATGTCCTCCTTCTTGAAGCCGGGCAGATCCGCCTCGAGGACGAAGTTGTCGCCGTCCTCCTGGATGTCGGTCTTGAACTCGCTCAGGGCGTTGTCGGAGAAGAAGGCACGCTCCAGCTCGTCAAAGTCGTGGAACGGATTGAAATTGGAAACAGTGTGATTTTTACGTGCATACGGGACTAACATGGAAAAGACCTCCTTGAGTCTTGTATATATGGTTTTGGGAAACCGGAGCTGAGCGCCTCGCTCATCTCTTGTTTACGAGTCTTATGATAAGCCCCGCCTGTGAACAAATCTGCATGTTTTTATGAACGGACTGTGAATTTTAGCAGTCGACAGGAAAGAGTGCTAAAAAGTTCGCCTGTACAAACAGGAAAAAATTGATATAATGGTCAGGGTGTATCTGAAAACTGGTGATGTGACCGGCAGTTGGAAGAATAACGTCTCCGTCAGAAACTCCTGGATAGCGGTACCGCGTGCCGTCTACGGTTGCCTCCCCACACGGATGCTCCCGCGCAAACAGCTTGACCTTTTCCGAACATAGCATGTCTTTTCCCTCGATTCTTTACGCTCTCAGATACGCCGCGATGCCGGGCAAAATCTGCCTCTCGAGATGGCGCTGCTTTTCCTTGGAAGCGTCCGCATTTTCCTGCCGCAGCAATTGCAGCCGCCCGTCAAACGCTTCGTTCAAAACCTGTGCCCGTCCCGCAAAATCCCGTTTTACCGTCTCGCGGAACGCGCTGATAATATAGTTTTCCTTCATGGAAGCCTCTCCCCTTTCGTCCTTTTGTATCCCATGGTTAGTTTCCTCTAACCAATATGTACGCAAAATTCCCCAGCATGTTCGTAGGGGTCGATGCCCACATCGACCCAGCGAGATGCACCCGTCTTTTTCGAAAATCTCTGGCGAATTTGTTGGTGCCCTTGGGGCGATGTAGGCATCGCCCCCTACGCATTGGTTTCGGAATTTCCGTGTGGGCCAATGCCCACATTGGCCCGGCGGAGCAATCCGATAATACGGTAATCCCCGGCAAATTCGTTCGTACCCAATGGGGCGATGTGCTCAATCACCCCCTACGCAATTTTTAGCGCATTTCCGAAAATTGGCGGCTTTATTGTAGCACCGTTTTTCCTTGTCTGCAAGGTTCTCTCACGCCTTGCGGAGGGTGATGACGGGGATTTCGGGGCGGTTTCCGATGCGCACAGGAATGCGGCGGCTGCCGCCGAGACCGCGGCTGACCACGAGGCTGGTTCTCCCAAGCCGATAGAGCCCTGCCGTGTAGTCCGGGAAGAACTCATAGTGCGTGCCGAAAATCGCGCCGACGATGGGGAGCCGCACCACGCCGCCGTGCGCGTGCCCGCTCAGAACGAGATCGGCTTTCAGCCGCGCCATGCGCTCCAGCTGGTCGTTTCGGTGGCAGAGGACGACGGTATACGCGTCCGGATGCTGCGCATGAATCTCCCCCAGAAGCTCCTCCGGCGTTTTCTGATCCCTGGGGCCGTTCGGGTCGTCCACACCCGCGAGCACAATCGTATCTTCCCCGCGCGAGAGCGTCACAAATTCGTTTTCCAGCCGCGTGATACCGCACCGCTCCAAAAGCCGGAACCATTCCTTGCGGTTCTCCATGCGCCACTCGTGGTTTCCCGTCACATAATAGCACGGCGCGATGTTGGCCAGACGCGGAAGAAGCGCAGCCAATTCCTCCAAGTCAGACGTTTCGTCCGCGATGTCTCCCGCAAGCGCAATGAGGTCCGGCTTCGCCTGGCGGGTCTTTTCCACCAGCGCGTCGTTGTTCTTCCCAAACGTCCTTCCGTGCAGGTCCGTGATCAGCGCAATGCGAAAGCCGTCAAATCCGGCGGGAAGATTTTTAGACGGCGCGTCAATTTCCGTCAGTCCCAGCGTGAAGTTTCCCGCCCATAACAGTCCTGCCGTGAGCAGCGCCGCCGGAAGCACCCAGCGCGCGCCATGCGATTTTTTCGCGGAGCTTCCCATTTCTGCGCCTCCTTCAAAATTTTTTTCATTTTATCACAGCCATGCGGCAAAGAAAAGCGCTTTTGAGAACGCCGCTTTACAGATTTTCCACAAATTTTCTGGCTTTTGGATTTGTTCATCGAATTTTTATTGTGATATGCGTGGGAGGATGCTATAATGATATGCAGAAAAATAGTGCCCTTTGGATTTTGAGGGCGACAGATGGATGTGTATCGGATTTGAAGTACGGAAGCTGGACGATTTCGTCCTATGAACAGGAAGCAGCAACTACACTCGCGGCGGCGGGCTGGTCGCCGATAACGGCGGCGGTGCTTTGCAGCCGGGGCTATGACACACCGGAAAAGGCGCAGGCATTTTTATCCCCCGATGTGCCGCTTTCCTCCCCCTTTGACCTGCTCGATATGGACAAGGCCGCGGCGCGGGTCAAAAAGGCGCTCGAGCGGCGCGAGCATATCTGCGTGTTCGGGGACTATGATGTAGACGGCATTACAGCCACATGTCTTTTGACGGACTTTCTCCGAAAGCGCGGCGGACATGTGACAAGCTACATTCCCGCAAGGCTCGAAGAGGGCTACGGGCTCAACGAAATTGCCGTGCGGGCGCTCCACGAGCAGGATGTGAAGCTGATCATCACCGTCGACTGCGGCATTACGGCAAACCAGGAGGCGGCTTTGTGCCGGGAGCTTGGCATGGAGCTCGTCATCACCGACCACCATGAGTGTAAGTCGGATCTGCCGGAGGCCGTCGCAGTCGTCGACCCGCACCGGAAGGAGCAGCCGGAGCCGATTCTGGAGATGGCGGGCGTTGGCGTGGCGTTCAAGCTGGCCGCCGCGCTCCACGGCGATCAGGAGGCGCTGCTGGCGGAATACTGCGATCTGCTTTGTCTCGGAACCGTGGCGGACGTGATGCCACTGACAGGCGAGAACCGAAAAATGGTCTGGCAGGGGCTTCAGGCGCTTGCAAACCCCAAGCGGGTCGGCATTGCGGCGCTCATGGCCGAGTGCGGCGCGATGCGCCCTCCCATCACGGCAGGAACCATCGGCTATACGCTGGCCCCCAGAATCAACGCCGCCGGTCGGATGGGCCATGTGGAAATTGCGACAGAGCTGTTTCTCACGAACGATGCGGCGCGCGCCGTGTCCCTTGCCAGCCAGCTCTGCAAGCTCAACCGCAAGCGGCAGGATGTGGAGAGCGGCATTTACAAGCAGGCCGTTTCGATGCTGCCCGCCGGAAAAGCGCCGAAGGCCATCGTTCTGGCCGATGAGACATGGCACCAGGGCGTGGTCGGCATCGTCGCGTCACGGCTGGCCGAGGAATACAGCTGTCCGACATTTCTGATCTGTCTGGACGGCGACAAGGGGAAAGCCTCGTCCCGGTCCTACGGCGGATTTAACCTGTTTGCGTCTTTGGAGCAGCTGTCCGATTTGCTCGAGAGCTACGGCGGGCACGAGCTGGCTGCGGGCTTTACCATCCGGCGCGAGCAGATTGACCTCTTCCGCGAGCGGATTCTGGCGCTGACGGACGCGTTCTCCCGCTCGCCGGCGTGCAATCCATCTTTAAAAATCGACTGCGAAATTCCGCCGCAGCTGCTGACGGTTCCGAATGTCCAGCAGTTAGATGAGCTCGAGCCCTGTGGGGCGGGCTGTCCGCGGCCGGTGCTTTACATGCGCAATATGACCGTGACCGATCTTTCCGAGGTCGGCGGCGGCAAGCATCTGCGGCTGCGTCTGTCCGGGCATGGCTACCATTTTAACGGCATCTTTTTCTCCACGACCGCGCGGCTGGCCGCTGTGGCGCTGGGAGATGTGGTCGATATCGCCTATACGCCGCAGGTCAATGAGTATCGCGGCCTGCGGACGGTACAGTTGAATCTGCTCGATATCCGCCCCAACGAGCAGGTGCGCTCCCGGCTCAAGGAGGGAAAAGCCCTCTACCGGCGGCACACGCAGGGGCAGGCACTCAGTCAGGAGGACCTGGAGCGCTTGATTCCGGCGCGGCAGGATTTTGTCGCCGTCTGGAAGTATCTGGCCGCCAGCGCGCAGAACGGCGTCGTCTGCGAGGAGTTTGGCTGCCTCGCACGCAAGATCACACGCTTCGCAGGATACGCCTGCGGCGGAAGCAAGATCCGCGTGTGTCTCGACGTTTTTCAGGAGCAGGGACTTTTGCAAATGGAGCAGCGCCCGAAGGTGCTTGTCATCCATCTGACCAGCGACGGCAAGAAGGTCGATCTCGAGCAAAGCCCCACGCTTCAGCATCTCAAGGAACGATTAAAGGCAGGAATCTGAATGGAAACCAGAGAAGAACATTATGCTTCGATGATGCAGGCCGTGCAGCGCTATGCGCCGTCGGCGGACCTCGAAGAAATTCAAAAAGCATACGAATACGCCGACCGCAAGCACAAAGATCAGCTGCGAAAGTCCGGCGAACCCTATATCATCCACCCGCTGGCCGTGGCAGAGATCGTGGCGGAAATCGGTCTGGACACGGACGCAATTGTCGCCGCGCTGCTTCACGACTGCCTGGAGGACACCGACGCAAGCTTTGACGAAATTTCCCACATGTTCGGCCAGACCGTCGCCGAGCTCGTCGAGGGCGTTACGAAATTAACGCGCGTACAGTACTCCACGACCGAAGAGCAGCAGATGGAGAACCTTCGCAAGATGTTCATGGCCATGAGCAAGGACATCCGCGTCATCCTGATCAAAATCGCCGACCGGCTCCACAATACCCGGACGCTTCAGTACCAGACCCCGGCCAAGCAGATCTCCAAGTCCATGGAGACGATGGAAATCTACGCGCCGCTCGCGCACCGGCTTGGCATGCAGAAGATCAAGTGGGAGCTCGAGGACGTGTCGCTTCAGTACCTCGACCCCGAGGGCTACCAGCAAATCATCGACTACCTGCATGAAAACGAGGCAAGCGCGCAGAACTTTATGAACGCCATCCAGTCGAAAATCACGGACCGGCTGGCCTCCGTCGGCATCCACGGCTCGATCTACGGACGCGTCAAGCACACGTACTCCATCTACCGCAAGATGCGCGCGCAGAATAAGACGATCGACGAGCTATACGACTTATATGCTTTTCGCGTCATCGTCGACAACATCGCGGACTGCTACAATGTATTAGGCCACATCCACGACCTCTTTAACCCCATTCCGGGCCGGTTCAAGGACTATATCTCGACCCCGAAGCCCAACATGTACCAGTCGCTCCACACGACCGTCATCGGCTCGCAGGGCATTCCGTTCGAGGTGCAGATCCGCACGTGGGAAATGCACCAGACGGCGGAATACGGCGTCGCGGCGCACTGGAAATACAAGCAGAACGTCGGCGAGGGCTCGGAAAAGGAATTTGAGTGGGTCAGAAGGCTTCTTGAAAACCAGCAGGACACCGAGGCCGACGACTATATCCACTCTCTCAAGGTCGACATGTTCGACGACGAGGTCTTCGTCTTCACACCCAAGGGCAAGGTCATGAGCCTGCCGTCGGGCTCGACACCGATTGACTTCGCCTACGCGATTCACTCCGCCGTCGGCAACACCATGATCGGCGCGAAGGTCAATAACCGCATTGCAAGCTACGATCAGGTGCTCCGCAACGGCGACATCGTCGAGGTTCTGACCTCGAAATCTGCCAAGGGGCCCAGCCGCGACTGGCTCAACATCTGCCGGTCGAATCAGGCGCGCATCAAAATCAAGCAGTGGTTCAAACGCGAAAAGCGAGACGAGAATATCATCCGCGGCAAGGCAAGCTTCGAGTCGGAGCTCCGCCGCATCGGCATCAACCCCGAGATCATCCAGTCCGAAGAGGTGCTGCCGCTGGTATTAAAGCGGGTCAGTTTCGACTGCCTGGATGATATGTACGCCGCCATCGGTTTTGGCGGCCTCACCGCCGTCAAGGCTGTGGGCCGGATCCGGGATGAATTGACAAAAGCAGCCAAGGCAACAACGCCCAAAGAGCTTCTGAATCTCAACAAGCAGCAGCCCACCGTCGACGCGTCGGGCGTGATTGTCGAGGATATCGGCTCTTGCATGATCAAGTTCAGCCGCTGCTGCACGCCGGTCCCGGGTGACGATATCATCGGCTTTATTACCAAGGGCTACGGCGTATCCGTCCACCGCAAGGACTGTCCGAACGCAAAGAGCGCGGCTGACCCCTCGCAGTCCGGCCGCTGGGTCAAGGTCACGTGGGCAGAGAGCCCCGAGGCAACATTTACGACCGCGCTGGAGGTCGATTCCAACGACCGCGACGGCCTGATGCTGGACGTGGCGACGATTCTGACAAGCCTGCGGCTCCGCATGAACGAGATGTCCGCCCGCTCGGTCGGAAGCGGAAGGGCGCTTGTGAGTCTGGTCTTTCAGGTGCACAATCTCACGGAGCTGCAAAACGTCATGGCGCGGCTGCGCGGAATCTCGGGTGTGAGCGCGGTCCGGCGCGCGGAAGGATAAGGTGGTTTTATGAAGGCTGTTGTTACGCGGGTCAATTCCGCGTCTGTTTCGATTGACGGCGAGGTCCACGGCAAGATCGGGAGGGGCTTTTTGATTCTTCTCGGCGTTGCGCCGGAGGATACGCCGGAAAAATGCCGGAAGCTTGCCGAAAAGATTCTGGGGCTCCGCGTGTTCCGGGACGAAAACGACAAGATGAATCTGTCGCTCTCCGATGTCGGAGGAGAGGTTCTGGTTGTGAGCCAGTTTACGCTCTACGGCGATGTGAGCCACGGCAGGCGGCCGAGCTTCATCGGCGCCGGCAAGCCCGACATCGCCATCCCGCTCTATGAGCAGTTTCTTTCCGAATGCGAGCGGCTGGGCTTCCCGCCGCAGCACGGCGAGTTCGGCGCGGATATGCTGGTCACGTCCGAAAACGCGGGCCCGGTCACGCTGATTGTCGACACGAATGATTTAAAGTAGAGGCACACCGTATGAAAATGATTACCTTACCGCTCGGCGCGCTGGAAACCAACTGCTATGTGGTGTATGACGAAGCGTCCAAGGCCTGCGCGCTTGTTGACCCCGGCGCAATGCCGCAGACGATTCTCGATACGCTGGAGAAAAACGAGCTGGCGCTTCAGAAGATATTCCTGACGCACGCGCACTTTGACCACACAGGCGCGCTGCGCGCGCTGCACGAAAAATTCCCGGATGTCCCCATCTATGTCAATGCGCAGGACACCGATGAGACGCTCAACATGAGCCATGGGAACCTTGTTTATACCGACACGTTTTTAGATGGCGATGAAATTTCGATGCCGCCGCTTACCTTCCGTGTATTAGCAACGCCCGGCCACACGCGGGGCTCTTCGTGCCTCATTTGCGGCGATACCATTTTCTCGGGCGACACGCTTTTTGAGGGCTGCTGCGGCAGAACCGACCTTCCGGGCGGCGACGGCGCGCAGATGCTGGCGTCTCTCAAGCGGTTGGCCGAGCTTCCGGGCGACTATCATGTGCTTCCCGGACACGGCGGAGACACGACGCTCGAGCGCGAGCGCCGGACAAACTACTACATGCGCGAGGCCATGCGCGTATGAAGTTATTACTCATCGGTCACACCGAACGCTACCCCGTCGAGCAGCTGCAAATGCAGCTGTTCCCGGACGATCCGTCGGAATTTGTGACGCAAAGCTTTACGGGAGACGGCACGGTGTCGTCTCTTTCGCGCGGTAAGAAGTATCTCACCGCAACGGCCAAGGTGACGAAGGGCGGGAAAACAGGCTTTGCTTCCCGCAGAATTCCTCTGGAGAACGCCGACGTGCGCATGACGCGGCGGATTTTGCAGCAGAGCTATTATCTGGCTGCAACAAAGGTGCTCGGAACTGCTCCCCCGTGGGGCGCGCTCTCCGGCGTCCGGCCGACGAAGCTGTCCACGAAGTGCATGCTGGAGGGCGGCTCGGAAAAGGACGCAGCGCGGCTTCTGGAGAAGACGTATTTTGTCACACCCGAGCGGAGCCGTCTCTGCGTTGACGCGTCGAAGCACACGCTGGAGGCCGCGAAGCTGCTGGAGCCGGGCGACTTATCCGTCTATATCGGCATTCCATTCTGCCCGACGCGGTGCTCGTACTGCTCGTTTGTGAGCGAGTCGATCGAGCGCTTTGGCGCGTTCCTGCCGCCTTACTTAGAGGCGCTGCATCGGGAGATCGCGTATACGGGAAAGCTGCTGGCGGATTCCGGCTACCACATCCGCTCTTTATACATGGGCGGCGGCACGCCGACGACGCTCTCGAGCCCTCAGATGAAGGAGCTGCTTCGCGCCATCAACGACAGCTTCGATCTCTCGCGCTGCCTCGAGTTCACCGTCGAGGGCGGGCGGCCGGACACACTGGACGAAGAAAAGCTGCGCGTGATTCACGACGGCGGCGCGACGCGCATTTCGATCAATCCCCAAACGATGGCGGACGACGTGCTGGCCGCTGTCGGGCGGAAGCATACGGCCGCACAGACAGTAGAGGCGTTCCGGCAGGCGCGCGCGGTTGGCTTCGAGGATATCAACATGGACTTAATTGCGGGCCTTCCCGAGGACACGCCCGAGAAGTTCGCCGACTCTTTATCGCAGGTGCTGGCCTTAAACCCCAGCAATGTGACCGTTCATACGCTGGCGCTCAAAAAGGGCGCGAATCTGTTCCAGAACCGGACGTCGCTTCCTACAAATGAGGATGTCTCTCAGATGCTCTCCGGCGCGGAAACGTCGCTTCGGGCGCATAGTTTTGTACCATACTATCTCTACCGGCAGAAATACATGTCCGGCAGCTTTGAAAATACCGGCTGGTGCCGCCCGGGATTTACGGGCTGGTACAACATATACATGATGGAGGAGCTCCACACCATTTTGTCTCTTGGCGGCGGCGGCATGAACAAGATCAATCTCCCCGCCGGGCAGCTGGAGCGCTTCCACAATCCAAAATCCCCGCAGGACTACATTGCGCGCATCGATACGATCCTGCATCAGAAGGACGAAATTTTTGAAATTCTGCATAAGCTTGCGCAGCAGCCTGCACCCAACGAGGAGGAATGCGAATGAATACGCTGTTTTCCCATGTCTGCGTCGTCACAATGGACGACCGGATGTCCGTCTGGACGGACGCGTTTGTCGGCGTGACCGACGGCAAGATCAGCTGTCTTAGCAAGCACGCGCCGGAGGAAAAGCCCGATCAAATCATCGACGCAACCGGTATGGTCTTAATGCCCGGCCTCATCAACTGCCACACGCACCTTCCGATGCAGCTGCTGCGCGGATACGCGGACGACTTGAAATTGCAGGAATGGCTCAACGACTACATTTTCCCGCGCGAGGACCGGCTGGACGGCAGATGCGTGCGCGCGGCGACGACGCTGGCCGTGGCCGAATGTTTGAAATTTGGCGTGACAAGCGTGTCCGACATGTACTATTTCTGCGACGATATCTGCGACGTCATCGCCAAGTCCGGCATGAAGGCAAATATCTCGCGCGGGACATCGATGTTTTTGGGCGACGATTTTGACTTTGAGAAATTCCCCGCCTGTCAGGAGCTGGTCGCGCTCAAAGAGAAATGGCACAATTACGACGGAGGCCGCATCAAAATTGAAGCCTCCATCCACGCCGAATACACCTCGACCTATCAGCTCTGGGACGCGCTTTCCGAGTTCTGCATCAACGAGGGGATCGGTATGCAGGTGCATGTATCGGAGACGAAACTGGAGCACGACCAGTGCGTCGAGCGCTACGGGTTAACGCCCGCGCAGGTGCTTGATTGCCACCACGTTTTCGACGTTCCCACAACGGCGGCGCACTGCGTCCACTTAACACAAGAGGATATGAAGCTTCTTGCCAAGCGGCGTGTGAGCGCGGTGCACTGCCCGGTGAGCAACCTGAAGCTCGCTTCCGGCTGCGCCGACGTGATGGGCATGGTGAAAGCCGGCATGAACGTCTGCCTCGGCACGGACTCCGTCGCCTCCAACAACAATCTCGATCTTTTTGAGGAGATCAAGGCCTGCACGCTGATGGCCAAGGCGAAAACGGGCGACCCGACCGCGATTCCGGCGGAGGCCGCGCTCATGATGGCGACGGTCTGCGGCGCGAAGGCGCAGGGGCGCGAAAAGGAGTGCGGGCAAATTAAGCTCGGCATGGACGCAGACCTGATTCTGCTCGATTTCACGCAGCCGCATCTCATCCCGTGCCACAATGTGCTCTCGAACCTTGTCTATAGCGCGTCGGGCCACGATGTGGTGATGACGATGGTGCGCGGCCAGATTCTCTACAACGCCGGGAAGTTCCCGACGCTTGATCTTTCGGGCGCACTCAAGGAGCTCCACGACTACGCCATTCCGAAGGTCTTTTCCGATGATTCCGAGGAGGCCGCGCAATGAACGATCAGCCCATCAAAAAGCAGACGTTTTTACAGGGCACGGCAGTCCTCGCAATGGCGACGGTGCTGGTCAAGCTCATGGGCTTTCTCTTTAAGGTCCCGCTCAACAACATCATCGGCGAAGACGGCTTCGGCTACTTCAATACCGCCTACGACGTCTATAACGTCCTGCTCATGATCTCGACGACGGGTCTTCCCGTGGCTATGAGCCGCATGATCTCGCAGGCGCAGACGCTTGGGAACCACGCGCAGATTCGAAGGATCTATAAAACGTCTCTCTACGTGTTTTTGACCATCGGCGTGGTTGGAAGCCTCGGCATGCTGATTTTCTGCAAGCCCCTTTCCGTGATGGTCACGACAAACGAAAACTCGTGGGCGGCAATTGCCGCGCTCGCTCCGTGCGTGCTGCTTATCTGCCTTGTCTCTGCCTATCGCGGATTTTTCCAGGGCCAGAGCAATATGACCCCCACGTCTGTCAGCCAGATTTTTGAGGCGGTGACGCGCCTTGTCGTCGGCCTCGGGCTTGCGTGGCTCGTGATGAAGCTGACGGGCGAAGCATATGTCCGCGCACAGGGAATTGCGCTTGCCCCGGGCGAAAGCGCGCGGGACTACGGTGACATCACGCTTGCCGCGGGCGGCGCGATCCTGGGCGTAACGCTCGGAAGCCTCATCTCCGCTGTATATCTGCACTGCAAGTTCCGCCAGTCGAGCGCGATTCTCTCTATGGGCGGCGGGCAGGCCAAGTCCACCCAGAGCACGATGAAGGAGCTTCTCTCCATCGCCGTTCCCATTACACTGGGCTCTGCCGGCCTTCAGATCATCAACCTGTTTGACACGATGATCTATATGCGCAGACTTACGGGCGCACTCCAATGGACAGAAAAGATGGCGGACTCGGCGAAGGGCGTCTATAACTTCTGCCAGACCGTGTTTGCGCTCCCCTGTTCGTTCATCCCGACGATCACGATTGCCGTCATCCCCGCCATCACGGCGTCGCTTACAAAGAAGGACCTGCGCGAAGCAAAGTCGACCTCCGAGTCCGCTGTCCGGACGATGGCGCTGATCGCCATGCCCTGCGCGGCAGGTCTTTTCGTGATGGCAGAGCCTGTCATCCGGCTGCTTTGCTCGTCGTACTCGGAAGACCGCATTCAGCTGGCTGCGCCCATGCTGGCGATTCTTGGCTTGGCGGTTGTGTTTAACTCGCTTGTTCTTCTTCTCAACGCCATCATGCAGGCGCACGGCGATGTGACGACGCCCGTTATCAATATGCTGATCGGCGGCATTGTGAAGATCATCGTCAACTATATTTTAGTTGGTCAGCCGTCGCTCAACATCATCGGCGCGCCGATCGGAACGCTCGTCTGCTACATCGCGATTACCGCGCTCGATCTTGTTTCGATGCGCCGCCACATTTCCGCGCGCCCGACAATCTTCAAAAACATCGTCCGGCCGCTGATTGCCTCGGCTCTGATGGGCGGAGCAACGTTCCTCGTCTACCGGGTGCTCTCTTCCCGGCTTGGATCATGGAAGCTTTCCTGCCTTGTGAGCCTTGCGTTCGCGGTGGTTTTGTACGCGGTTCTGGTCGTTGCGCTGCAGTGCGTGACGTACGAAGACTGCATGCTGCTGCCCAAGGGCGAAAAAATCGCGAAACTCCTGAAAATTCAGAAAAAAAGTTGAACAAAAGCCTTGCGAAAGAGGGCGAATTATGATAAATTTTACTAGCAAAGATCGCTATGACTTTGCCGATCTTCAGCGGCTTGTCGAGGTTCTCCGCGCACCGGGCGGCTGCCCGTGGGACGGCGCGCAGACCCACCTTTCCATCCGGCGAAATTTCCTGGAAGAAGCTTACGAGGCCTGCGAGGGCTTCGATCTGGACGATCCGGCGCATATGCGCGAGGAGCTCGGAGATGTGCTGCTTCAGGTTCTGTTCCACACCGATATTGAGCGCGAGGCAGGCCGCTTCACGCTGGACGACGTGTGCGACGCAGAGTGCAGGAAGCTGATTTTCCGCCATCCCGCGCTCTTTGGCGGCGAAGCCAAGAGCTGGGACGAGGTCAAGCAGCAGGAAAAGGGTCAGACGACCGTCACCGAGACGTTGGACGGCGTAGCGCGTTCGCTGCCTGCAGCGTGGCGCAGCGAAAAGATTCAGAAAAAAGCTGCGAAGTGCGGCTTTGCCTGGGAATCGGCTGCGGAGTGTCTGGGTAAACTGGAAGAAGAGACGGCAGAGTTGCGGCATGCTATCGAAGAAGGGGTCGATCCTTCGGAGGAGCTGGGCGACATGCTGTTTGCCGCGGTCAATGTCGCCGCATTTTTGCAGAAAGACCCCGAGCAGGTTCTGCACGACGCCTGCGAAAAATTTATCCGCCGTTTTGGCGCAATGGAATCGGCCGCAAGGCAGGCTGGCCGCTCGCTGGATTCGCTCTCCCGCGAGGAACTGCTTTCGCTCTGGTCGCAGCAAAAGACCGCCGAGCAAAAGGACTCTGCCAAAACCTGAACCAAATACAGAAAAGAGGACGTATATCATGAATAAAACTGAACTGATTGCAGAGGTCGCCAAGAAGTGTGCCATGAGCAAGAAGGACGCGGAGAAGGCTGTCAGCGCAACGTTCGACACCATCGCGGAAGTGCTCTGCGCGGGTGACAAGGTGCAGCTCGTCGGCTTCGGCGGCTTTGAGACCAAGGCGCGCGAGGCTCGCATGGGCCGCAACCCCAAGACCAAGGAGCCCATCGAAATTCCCGCTACCACCGTTCCCGTCTTCAAGCCCGGCAAGGCGCTCAAGGACCAGATCAGCAAGTAATACGGACAATCGGGAAGGCTTCCGGCTTTCCCGATTTTTATTTTGACAGGAGTACACCATCATGCGTTTGGACAAATATCTGAAGGTTTCCCGGCTCATCAAGCGCCGGACAGTTGCAAACGAGGCGTGCGACAACGCGCGCATTTCGGTAAACGGCAAGCCCGCGAAGGCAAGCTATGACGTGAAGGTCGGAGACCAGATCGAAATCGCTTTTGGCTCCAGGACGCTCAAGGTCGAGGTTCTGGCCGTGGCAGAGGCCGTGCGCAAGGACGATGCGTCCGCCATGTACAAGGAAATTTAAGTTCCAGCTCATATTGCGTTCTCCCCCGCCGTATACTGTATCATCCGGCAGGTGAAGGAGGGGCACTATGGGAACGGAAAACGCGCTGCAAGCGCCGCATCAGCTGCAATTGGACAGCCGTTCGCGGCTTCATATGACGGGGGTCATCGAAGTGGAGAGCTTCGACGAGGCAACCATCGTCCTCACCACCACGCGCGGGACGCTCATCGTGCGAGGGGAGAATCTTCATTTGCAGCTTCTGCGCCTGGATGGCGGCGAAGTGCTGGTCGACGGAACGGTCGACTCCCTCAGCTATGAGGACGCGGCGCCCGCCGGAGGCTTTTTCGGGCGGCTGTTCGGCTGATGGAGCTTCCGGTTCTTTTTCAGGCGGAGCAATTTGCGCAGGCAGTGCTTCTTGGCGGGCTGCTCGGCCTCGTCTATGATCTTCTGCGCGCGCCGCGAAGGTTCCTCCCAAAGCTCGGGACAATGCTGGACGCGCTGTTTCTGCTGCTGCTGTTTCTGTCCCTGCTCGGCTTTGCGCTCTATGCGGGGCAGGGACAGTTCCGGCTGTTTTTCTTTCCGGGGATTCTTCTTGGTGCGGCAGGATATTTTCTCGTGTTGAGCCCGGTTATTCTGCGGGCTCTGACCGGACTTCTCCGGTGTTTTAGGCAGTTTTTGCATACGATCTTGCAGCCGGTACGGTTTTGCGCAAAAAAATTTTCAGTTTTTTTGAAAAACCTCTTTGCAAGAAGCAAAAAATGGGGTACAATTATCGATAAGATATTTCTACGCCGCGCGGATTCGGAAAGGGGCAAGGCACAGCATGAAATTCGTCAAGTCTTCCCTTCTGGTGAAGCTCGTCATCCTGATTCTCGTGGTTTACGCGACGGTGACGCTGGTGTCGCTTCGGCAGCAGATCAACGAGAAAAACGAACAGGAAGCGATTCTCAACAGCTCGATTGCTTCCACCCGGCAGGAAAACAACCGCCTGCAGGACTCCATCGACGCACTGGGCACGGACGAGGGCGTGGCCGCCGTCGCGCGGGATAAGCTCGGCATGGTCGAAGAGGGCGATATCATCTTTTACGATGTGGGCGAATGATGGCATACCGTTCCGGAAGAAGCTGCTTCTTCCCGGGATAGAATAAGATGGGAGAACAAAACGAACATATGGAGCTTACAGTTGGAGCAGTTGTGGAAGGCAAGGTCAAGAGTCTGACAAAGTTCGGCGCGTTTGTTGCGCTGCCGGATGGGTCAACCGGCATGGTACACATCTCGGAAATCGCCCACGCCTACGTCAACGACATTCGCGAGCATCTGACCGAGGGTCAGGACGTGAAGGTCATGATCATCAGCCGGGAAAACGGAAAAACCAATCTTTCCATCAAGCGCACCCTTCCCGCGCCCAGCAAGCCGCAGTTTTCGCGCCCGCAGAACCGCAGCTTTAATGGTGCGCAAAGATCCGCCGGGCCGTCTGCAGAGCGTTCGTCCGCGCCGCGTCAGGCTGGAGCTTCCGCTTCTCAGCCGCAGCAGAAGTCGTTCGACGATATGCTCAAGCAGTTTATGACGGAGTCGAGCAGCAAAATGTCCTCCATCAAGCAGTATTCCGAGCACAAGACAAAGACCAGAAGAAGATGAAACTTGCGCCCTTTTTTCGGGAATGTCCGGGAAAAGGGCGTTTGATTTGAGGTTTATATGAACATTTTGATCACCGGCGGGAGCCGGGGCATCGGCGCGGCGGCGGTAAAGCTGTTTGCTGCGCGGGGGGACCGGGTCTGGTTCCTGTATGAAAAGAGCTACGAGAAGGCGCGGGCGTTATCGTTCGATACGGGCGCGGTTGGTATTTGCTGCGATGTGGCGGATGAAGCGGCGGTGCAGGCGGCGTTCCGGGAGCTGCCGCCCTTGGACGGGCTCGTCTGCAACGCGGGGATTGCGCACTATGGGCTGATCTCTGAAATTACGCCTGACGCGTGGCGGCGGATTTTCGCGGTGAATGTCGATGGAATTTTCCACTGCGTGCGCGCGGCGCTGCCGGGGATGCTCCAGAAGCAGGCCGGCGCGATCGTGACGGTGTCTTCCATGTGGGGGCAGGTCGGCGCATCGTGCGAAGCGGCGTATTCGGCGACGAAGGGCGCGGTGCTGGCGCTGTCGAAGGCACTGGCGCAGGAGCTGGGGCCGAGCGGCATTCGCGTCAACGCGATTTGCCCGGGCGTGATCCAGACCGACATGTGCGCAAACGTTGCGCCGGAGGTGATGGAATCGCTCCGCGAGCAGACCCCGATTGAAAAGCTGGGCCGGCCGGAGGATGTCGCGCAGGCGATGGCGTATCTCGTTGACGCGCCGTTCGTGACGGGGCAGGTTCTGGGGGTCAACGGCGGATTTGTGATCACGTAGCGCCGTCGTTGCCATTTTGCGTGCAACAAAGGTGCATATTTCTCCTGTAAGTGAAGGGGCTTCCCCAATTTTACTTACAGGAGGATTTTTTATGACCAGAACACAGAAGCTCGGCCTTTGCACGTGGCTGCCCGAGGACCCGGTCTGCCTTGCGGAGGTCAACGACAATTTCTCGCGTCTGGACACCAGCGGCGCGCGGGCGCTGCGTCAGGCGGAGGCGGGGCTCATCGCACTTGGCGGCGTGATGGCGGCGCAGGCGCATCAGGGCGGGCACGCGGCCTATTCCGACAGCATTCAGGCGGACGCGTTTTCGGACATGGAGCAGGTTGCAGACTACACGGGCGTGTATTTTCTGAACCAGTGCGGCGAACTGCTGACGGAGGGTGTGTCTGACGGCACGGTCTTCGGCAACGCGGCGGACAATGCCTTCAACGCCAGCGGCATTTCGCGCGCAACGCAGGTAACGCAAACTTGGGTGAAGCTCTTCAGCTTCTACCCCGACGCCTACGGTACACTCTCTACCCTCAAGCTGCAATCGGTCGCCACGACCGGCTCGACGACCACGGCCGTCAAGCTCGCGATCTGGGATTCGGCGACGCGCGAGTCGCTGCTGGAAACAGAGCTCGCCACCATGACGCGCTCAGGCGGCACGGACGATCCCATCACCTTCAGCACACCGTTCCTGCTCGACCCGAACCGCAGATACGACATGATGCTCTGGATCGAGTCGATGGCCGCGAGCACCTTTACGCTTAAATCCATCGTGTTCAGCGTCACGCCGGTCATCTATCAGGAGGGCAGCGTCTCGCTGAACGCGCGCGCCATTCCTTCCGGCTGCACGCACGCGGAAATTCTGCTCCACGCCTCGACCGAAACTGCGCAGGCGGCCCTTCGCTTTGATTCCGGCGAATTTACTGCGCTCACGCCCACCCAGACCGTCTCAGATAAGCTCCCCGGCGGCACACGCTGCACGCTGCTGCGTTTCCGCGTCGATATTCCGGAAAACGCGCAGACCGCGCAGCTCAAGCTCACGCTCCCGAGCCAAAGCTGCAAAATCTACGATACCGCGCTCGTGCTGCTGTAGCTTTTTGCCGCTGCGGGCCTTGACATTTTAGAAGAATCGGCTATACTGAAAGTAACAAGGGTGCTACCGGCAAACGAGCAGCTTCCCAGAATAAGTTACAAGAAGTAACCGCTGGTTTGCGAGGCCGGGCGGTTACTTCTTTTTGCTGTTACAGACCTTAATAACGAGGCTGATCACACTGACCATGAGAATACAAAACTGGAACAATTCCGAGAATGTAACCATAATCACTGGCCCCCCTTTCTATGTGTCGGAGGGCACAAAAAGACGTTTTACCCTCCGCAAATGCAGTGGGAAGCCGCCCGCTTGCCGTTTATCGGTAGCACCATCGTGAGCATACCATATTTTGTCGCAAAAAGCAACCCCGCCTCCAACCGGAAGCGGGGTTTTATTTGACAAATTCTGCTTTTTGCGCTACAATGATCTTGCCCTTGTTGGGCGGGAGAGACGATACGATACACGGTAGGCGGTTCGGCTGACACTTCCGAAAAGGAGGTGAAGCCTATGCGTATTACGTTACATATTGGGCCATACACGGTCACAATCATTGAAAAGAGACGCGAAAACCGCCACTCTGGCAAGTGACGGTTTTCTTGGAAATTTTCTAAGCAACCTTTAACGAGCCGAACCGCTTATCGGTATCGTCTCTCTTCTTTTATTATACCCGTCAGCTTGGATTTGTCAAGTGCGTTTGATTGACAAATTCTGCTTTCTGCGCTACAATGGTCTTGCCCCATTGGGGCGGGAGAGACGATACGATACACGGTAGGCGGTTCGGCTGACACTTCCGAAAGGAGGTGAATGCCAATGCGTATTACGTTACATATTGGAGCCTTTACGGTTACAATCATTGTAAAAAGACGCGGAAACCGCCACTCTGGCAAGTGACGGTTTCTAGGTATTAATATCTACTAACCATTACGAGCCGAACCGCTTATCGGTATCGTCTCTCTTCTTTTATTATACGCAAACCGTCCGGTTTGTCAAGGGCGGAAAAATCCCCGGGGCTTGCGCCCCGGGGACTTTTTTAGGAGTGAACTAACTGAACTCTAAAAGGTTCGGATTAGTCGTTGACTGCCAGCTTGATGTAGATCGCGGTAGCCTCGTCCTTATCGTTGAGAGCAACGTAGACCTTGTGAGCGTTCTCGTTGTCGTCATTGGTATCGTCGAAGCTGTCGAAATCATCGTACAGGTCTTCGATCTCGGAAGCGGAGCTCTTTTCGACCTTCTTGCCGTTGATCGCGAACAGGCCGCAATCATCAGTCAGAGCGTAGGTCTTGCCATCGATCTTGATGACAGTGCCGTTGAAGTACTCAGCCTCAACCGGCTCGACCAGGTAGTTGTCATCATCGTCGGTAGAAGCGGTGTAGTTCTTGGTGACCTTCGCGGTCTTGACGCCGTCGATCTCGGTGTACTGCAGCTCATAGAAGCCAGCCTTGAAGGAATCGGCCTTCTTGTCGAAGTATGCCTTCATATCGGCCTCGTCGACATAGACGTTGGTCTCTTCGCCGTTGACATAAGCAGTCAGGTTGTAGTACGTGTCGCCGTCCTCAACAACTTCGATGTTGCTGCGATCAGCGCCGTTGCCAACATAAGCGACAACCTTGCTATCGGTCGTGTAGACATCCTTGGTCAGATAGACAACCTCAGCAACGAACTTGTCAGCATAGTCGGAGTCGAAGACAACCTCAGCATAGTGGGCAATCAGGGACGGAACGTTCTTGTAGCCGGTGTATGCAGAGTAAGTGCCGTCCATGTTGTGGACGAGGAACTTGGTGTTGGAGGTCAGCGAAATGCTCTTGTCAGCATCCGCGTCGCTTTCCTTGATCTCCAGATACGGCTTGCCGTTGACAGTCTTGATGGTGTCATCAGTGCTTTCCAGATCGCCGTATTCGTTGACAACGTACTCACCATCGGAATTCTTAGCAACCTTCACGGAGAAGACGCCATCCTTGTCGGTGGAAACCTTGAACAGGTGATCGTAAATCGGGTCGAAGTCCTTGTAGCCTTCACCGTTGGTGAGGTTCTTCAGGTACACAGCCAGATCATAAGCGAAGTTCTTCGCGGAGGAGTCGTTGATGGATTCCTCAATAGCCTCAATGTAATCGGTGATATCCGTGAACTTCTTGACAGTGCTGGTGGTGGTCTTCGCATCATCGACGCTAACAACGTCAGCGTTCATGATAGCAGTGCCCTTGTTCTCGAAGGTGACCCAAGCGCGGTCGATGACAGCCCAGTTGGAGGAGTCAGCGGAATCCTTCATGCCGATCACGTTGCCGTAAGCGTCATAGAAGAAGGTGTAGGTGCCGTACTCGTTGGACTTGGACAGATCATAGCCCATGTGGAAGTGCTGGGAATCCTTTACGTATTCGCTGTCAATGCGGGTCTCGGAAGGATCGGAGCCAGCGGAGGTGCCGAACTTGTAGCCGGAGAGACGGCCATCCTTACCTTCAGTGACATCGACAGTCTGGACGCACTCATAGTCGTCCGTCTCGTCGCCGTCATCATCGAGCGTACGGAAGGAGTAGGTGAACAGGACATAGTCGTCCTTCTTCAGACCGGTGGGATCATTGAAGGTCAGCTCAGTCACGCCATCATCGTTCGCATTCTCGAGGGCTGCGCAGTGACCGGTGTGGCCAGCTTCGTCCATCTTGCCGCAGTAGTCGTAGTTGTTCTCTTCGAGAGTCTGGAGGTTGTTGAAGTAAGCGTTCAGCTTGACAGCGCCGTCGCTCTTGACGTGGTTGTCGTGAGCAGTGGTCTTATTGGTGACCTTGGTGACCTTGCCGAGCCAAGTCTCGATGGAGGTGATGGTGTAGTGCTTGTTGCCATCAGCGTCCTTGCCGTTGTAGAAGACCTGGGTCAGAGTGCCCTGTGCGCCGTGCTTTGCACCGGTAGCATCCGGGCAGTTGCTGTTGCCGTGCTTCCAGTAAGCTTCGTCATCAGCGTTCTTGTAAGCGTCATCGTAGATATCGTAGTCGTCGAAATCAACGGTGTCGTCGCCATCGCAGTAGACTTTATCGATGAAGATCTTGGTCTTGGTGTCGGACTCCTTGACGCCCAGAGCGACAAGCAGTTCGCAAGCGGAGAACTTCTTGGTGAAGGTGACCTTCGGGGCCTTCATGATCTCAACAGAGACATGATCCTTGGTCCACTTGGTGTAGGGACGATAGAAAGCGTCGGTGGAGTCTTCCTTCTTGAGGTCGAAGTCTTTGTACAGCTTGTTGCCAGTCTTGACAGCGCCAGCAACGGTGAGGTACAGCTTGCCCTTGAAGACCCAAGCACCATCAGCGTTAGTAGTGGGCTTGAAGTCAGCGGACTTTGCTTCCTGTGCGTACTCAACAGTCTCAGCATTCAGAGCGTTCAGAAGGATCTGAGCAGCCTCTTCACGGGTCAGGTCCTTCTCGGGCTTCCAGCCGTCAGCCAGATCGTCGATCAGGCCGATCTTCTTAGCAAGAGCCAGAACGTTGACTGCCCAGGAAGTGCCAACAAAGCCTTCCTTCTCCTGATCGTAGCCCAGGGTGACCAGAGCCATCTTCAGGAACTGGGTACCGGTGACGTTCGCAGTGGGAGCGTACGTGGTGGCGTTCATGCCGGCGATGATGCCTGCGCGATAGCCGTAGCCAACATAGGACTCGCCCCAACGACCCTTTTCATCGGTAAAGGGGTTGATGGAGGTGTAGTAGGTGCTGATGTCTGCATCCTTGTTGTCAAAGATGGCGATGACCTTAGCAGCCTCTTCACGAGTGATGGTTGCAGTGGGCTTGAAGTTCCCATCGGGATAGCCCTGCATTGTTTCGATGAGATCAAGGACCTTGATCGCTTCGGTGTAATCCGCGTTGATCTTGTCGGCGTCCTTGTACTCAGTCGCCGCGCCGGCCATGGTTGCCAGACCCAGCAGGGATGCCAGAACCAGAACCAGCGCAAGAACCTTTTTGAAGTTCTTCATTGAGTTTTCCTCCTGTCTAAATTTGATTGCCGCGGGACAAAAGCCCCTTGGCCATCATCTGGCAGTATCATAATCCATCGCGCGCCAAAGGTCAAGAGCCCCGCGGGAGTTGTAATGTTCTTGTAACATAACGTGGGCTTTTGTTGCATACGCTTGTAACATTGCGCCCGCCGCCCATGTGTCCCGCGCTGCCTTTTTCGCGTTCGTGCCGTCTTTTCCCGGGTTCGTAGGGGCGGACGGCTCTGTCCGCCCGGCAAAACACGCCTCCGAAACGCGAAAATCTTCGGCGAATTCGCAACTTCCCTTGGGCGGACAGGGTCGTCCGCCCCTACACAGACTTGGAGGATTCTGCGTGCCAGGCCTTGACATTTGGAGAAAATCGGATATACTAGAAATAGCAAGGGTGCTACCGGCAAACGGGCGCGCTCCCCGTTGATTACTTAAGAGAAGTAACCGCTGGTTTGCTGTGCCGGGCGGTTACTTCTTTTTATTATTAGCCTGTATAAAGAGGCTAATAATGCCGACGATGAGGATACCAAGCTGAATCATATCAGAATATGTAACCATAGTCGAAGCCCCCCTTTCTATGTGTCGGAGGGCAAAAGAAGCTGTGTCCCTCCGCAAAACGCGGTGGGGAGCCGCCCGCTTGCCGTTTATCGGTAGCACCATGTTCACAATAGCACAAGTTTTCCAAAATTGTAAGAAAAAGCCTCCCAAAAGGGAGGCTTTCGCGGTTCATTGACAAATTCTGCTTTTTCGCTTACAATGGATCTGCTCGTATGAGCCGGAGAGGTTTTACGATATACGGTAGGCGGTTTGGCACTTCCCGAAGGGGAGGTGATGCTGATGTGGCAGAATCGGATGCGCCGCATCCTTTGGATTCTGATATGTATCGCGGTTTCGCTCTACATATGCACCATTAAAGCACGATAGCCGCCCCCGGCCAAGGTTGCGGCTATCTGCTTTTTGCAAGATAACTAACTACTAAGGCCAAACCGCTTATCGGTAGAACCTCTCTGTTTTTATTATAGCCGAATTGCCGGACTTGTCAAGCGCTTACTCGGTTTCCAGCGCCATCATCTTATCGATGCGGCGCTGATGGCGCGCGGCGTGGGAGAACTCGGTATCGAGCCACGTGTCGACGATCTCGAGGGCCAGCATTTCGCCGGTCACGCCCGCGCCGATGGCCATCATGTTGGTGTCGTTGTGCTCGCGGGTAAGTCTGGCGGACATCACGTCGGACAAAAGCGCGCAGCGGATGCCCTTGATCTTGTTGGCCGTGATGGAAACGCCGATGCCGGTCGTGCAGACGACGATGCCTCTGTCGCATTCGCCGGAGGCGACGGCTCTGGCCGCGGGCGCGGCAAAATCGGGGTAATCGCAGCTGGATTTATCATAGCAGCCGAAGTCCTTATAGGCAAGGCCCCTTGCCTCCAGATGCTTCATGATGGCCTGTTTGAGATCAAATGCGCCGTGGTCGCATGCAAGTGCAATCATGTATCTTCCTCCTGAGTGTTTTTCTATATCGTACCACAAAGCTTTCGAATTGCAAGAAAAATCGCAGGCCTTACGGCCTGCGATTTTTTGCGTTTCAATTAGTCGACGTAGTTGACGGTGATGCCTTCGATTTCGGGGTTGACGTTGTCGGAGTTGTTGTCGACAACGATCTCGCCGCTCATCAGCTTGGCATGGACAGCTTCGTACTGCTCCATGGTGAAGTTATTGAATCTCCAGGAGGACTCAGCGGTCGGGATACCGACATAGTCGCCTTCGGCCAGGGAGTAGGTGATGAACTTGCCGCCGTAGGTGGATTCCCACTTGCCGGCTTCCAGATCAGCGAGGATGGTCTCGGTGACGTTCTGCAGGCCCTTCATAGCAGAAGTGACGATGCATGCATCGATGTAGCTCTGGTCGACGTCAACGCCGACGACCTTCGCGCCATGAATGTTGGCTGCCTCGACAGCAGAAGCATAGATGCCGCCGCCGCAGGCAAAGACGATCTCGGTACCGTTGGTATACCAGCCTTCCATCTTTGCGGTGATGGAAGCGTCCGGATTGAACTGACCGGCGTAGGTGTAGTTGCACTCAACTTCCACGCCGAGCTCCTTGGCAGCGTCGCGCGCGCCCTGGAGCCAGCCGTAGCCATAACGGATAACAGCGGGAACCGCCATGCCGCCGAGGAAGCCGAGCTTGGTGTAGCCGTCCATAACAACAGCATAACCGGCCAGATAACCAGCCTGCTCTTCCGCGAAGGTCGCGCAGACAACGTTCGCAGCGGGATCATAATAGGTTGCGTAGTCCTCGGTCAGATCGCCGGCGCCAACGTCGACAGCGATGAAGTAGACGTCAGGATACTTTTCCTGCTCGCGGACGATGGAAGCGCCGAAAAGGTAGCCCGGCATAACAACAACGTTCGCGCCTTCCTTGATGGCCTGATCGATGGAGATGCAGCGAGCCTCGGTGGAATCCTCGGTGGGCTGATAGTAGGTGTACTCGATGCCGTTGGCTTCGCAGTAGGCCTTGACGCCCTGCCAGGTAGCCTGGTTGAAGGACTCGTCGTCGATGGTGCCCACGTCGGTCACGAGGGCGACCTTCTGGATGACAGCGCCGGTTTCTTCGGCGGGCTCTTCGGTCGTCTCTTCGGCCGCGGGCTCTTCGGTCTTGGTTTCTTCGGTGGTCTCAGTGGCAGCGGGCTCGGTGGTCGTGGTCTCAGCCGGCGTCTCGGTCTTCGAAGCACAGGCGACCATGCCGAGAACCATAACTACCGCCAGAAGCAGAGCAAGGATCTTTTTCATGTTCGTTCCTCCAAATTGTATTTTGTTTCCGCGGAATTTCCGCTAGCCTATTATGGCACAGCTGCGCGGTAAAATCAAGGTGAAATCGCAAGAAGTTATCGTTTCCACGGAATTTTTTCGGGTAGGACGGTCATTTCATATATTCGCTCGCGCGAAAGCCGTAGGGCATGAAGTCGCGGAGCAGGATTTCCTGATACGTGCCGTCCTGCTTTCCCATGTAAATTTTAAAATCCGGTTCGCAGAACTCCAGCATCACCTGCCGGCAAACCCCGCAGGGCGGGAAGTAATCCGACGCCACACCGTCCTTGCCGCCCACGACGGCGATGGCCGCAAAGTCCCGCTTGCCTTCAAACACCGCCGTAAAAATCGCCGTGCGCTCGGCGCAGTTGGAAGGCCCGTAAGCCGCGTTTTCAATGTTCGCGCCGCACACGACGCTTCCGTCCTTACACAAGAGCGCTGCGCCGACCTTGTAGCCGGAGTAGGGCGCATAGGCGCGCTGCATCGCGTCCAAAGCCATCGATACCAATTTCTCAGGGGTCATCGCAAAGCCTCCTTCAAAATAAATTGCTTTTATTCCGCGATTTCCTTCGCAAAGCTCTTGCCCGGGGTCTCATAGGGCACGTTCAGAAGCTCCGCCACCGTCGCGGCAATGTCGCAGAAGCCCACGCGCGTTCCGAGGTTCACGGGCCGCACCGATTTTCCGAGCGCGATCATCGGGATATACTCTCTCGTGTGGTCGGTGTGCTTGAGATAGCCGGGGTCGCAGCCGTGGTCCGCCGTGACGATGACAAGGTCGTCTTCATGGAGCTTTGAGAGGAAGCCCGGCAGCCACCGGTCAAATTCATGCAGCGCCTGCGCGTAGCCGTCAATATTCCTGCGGTGGCCGTAGAGCATGTCAAAGTCCACGAGATTTACAAAGCAAAGTCCTGTGAAGTCCTTATCCGCGTAGGCCATCGTTTTTTCCAGTCCGTCGGCGTTTCCCGTCGTGTAGGTAAACTCCGTCATGCCGCGGCCGGCGAAAATATCATGGATCTTGCCGACGGCGATCATATCCTTCTTTGCTTCCACGATCGCGTCCAGAACCGTTTTCTTCGGCGGCTCGATCGAAAAATCGTGCCGTCTCGGCGTTCTCGTGTACGGCCATTCACCGGTAAAGGGTCTGGCGATGACCCTTCCCACGCCGTGTTCGCCCATAAGGAGCTTCCGCGCAATGCGGCAGTATTCATAGAGCTGCTCGGGCGGGACAACGTCCTCGTGCGCGGCGATCTGGAAAACGGAGTCCGCCGACGTATAGACGATCAGTGCGCCCGTTTCCACCTGCTCGCGGCCATAGTCCCGGATGACATCCGTGCCGGAATAGGGAAGATTGCACAGAACTTTGCGGCCGGTCAGGCGTGAAAACTCGTCGATGACTTCCTTGGGAAAGCCGTTCGGATACGTCGGCAGTGGATTTTCCGAGACGATACCCGCAATCTCCCAGTGGCCGATCGTGGTGTCCTTGCCCATTGAGCGCTCCTGCAATCTGGCAAGCGCTGCGGTCGGCTTTTCGCATTTCGGCAGATAGTCAATGCCGTCCAGATTCCCAAGGCCCATGGAGACGAGGTTTGTCATGTCGAATTTGGAAGAGGTCGCACACCGGCGCAGCGTGTCCGAGCCAACGTCTCCAAACTTGTCCGCGTCCGGCTCATAGCCCACGCCGCACGAATCTAACACAATCAGAAAAATACGTTTCATGCTTTGTTCCATCCTTTCGGGGCAAAAAGCGCCGTAAAATACGGCGCTTCTGCTGTTACTTTTCGAGCTTGACTGAGGTCTTGAGCGCAAGCTCCATCATCTGGGTGAAGCCGTTCTGACGCTCCTCGGCGGTCGTCGCCTCGTGGTGGAGGATATGGTCGGAGACCGTGCAGATGGCAAGCGCGCGCTTCCCGGCTCTGGCTGCGTTCATGTAAAGAGCCGCCGCTTCCATCTCGACCGCGAGCACGCCCATCTTCTGCCAGCCGTGGTTCGCGTTCCAGCCCTCGGGCATGTCGCCGTCGTCGCCATAGAACCGGTCAGACGACAAAATGTTGCCCACGTGATACGCAACGCCCATTTCCTTTGCCGTCTCGACGCAAGTCTCCAGCATGTGGAAATCCGCGATTGGCGCGAACATGCCAGCCAGGTGATACTGGGACGCCCAGTTGGAGTCGGTGCAAGCGCCCTGTCCGATGACGATGTCGCGGAGCTTAATATTATCCTGCAGCGCGCCCGTCGAGCCGATGCGCATGATGTTCTCCACACCAAAGACCGTGTACAGCTCCCAGGAATAAATGCCGATCGACGGCATGCCCATACCGGAGGCCATGACGGAAATTTTCACGCCGTCATACGTTCCGGTGTAGCCCTGCACACCGCGCACGTTGTTCACGAGCACGGGGTTTTTCAGGAAATTTTCTGCGATGAATTTTGCGCGCAGGGGATCTCCGGGCATCAGAACCGTCTGGCCGAAATCACCGGGCTTGGCGCTGATATGCGGGGTCGGATAATTTGCCATATTGTACTCTCCTTTTCTATATCATACGATATGCAGGAATCTTTATATTATAATGTATACGTGCTCAGCCTTCCTGCTCCAGCTTCTTGACGATCTTCACGACGCGGCTCGTTCCGAGTCTCGATGCGCCAAGCTCGATGAACTTCTCCGCGTCCTCCAAAGACGAGATGCCGCCCGCGGCCTTGATTCTGACGCCAGGCTTCACGTGCTTCGCGAACAGCTCCACATCGTGGAACGTCGCGCCCGCGGTCGAGAAGCCGGTCGACGTTTTGATAAAGTCCGCGCCGGAGTCGGAGACAATTTCACACATCTTGATCTTCTCCTCGTCCGTAAGAAGGCATGTTTCAATGATGACCTTCAGGAGCTTTCCGCAGCAGGCGGCCTTTACGGCCTTGATTTCTTCTAGCAGCGCGTCCCACTTCTGATCCTTGACCCAGCCGAGGTTGATGACCATGTCCACCTCGTCCGCGCCGTTTTCGACCGCGTCCGTCGCCTCAAAGCACTTTGCCTTCGTTGTATCATACCCGTTCGGAAAGCCGATGACCGTGCAGATGGGAAGCTTGTCTCCCACATAGTCCTTCGCCTGCTTCACATACGACGCGGGAATGCAGACACTGGCCGTATGGTACTTCATACCGTCGTCGCAGATCGCCTTGATTTCCGCCCACGTCGCCGTTTGGCTTAACAGCGTATGGTCGCATTTACGTAAGATCTCTTTCACTTCCATGGAGCAGTTCCACCTTTCTATGCTGCAAAATATAGTCCTGATAGCACTTATGACACATCGCGATATAGCTGTCGTTGCCGCCGAGGAAGACCTGATCGCCCTCGGTCACGACGTACCCCTCCGGACTGATGCGGGCGTTGGTCGTGGCCTTTCGTCCGCAGTCGCAAATGGTTTTGATCTCGGTAATGGAGTCGGCCAGCTCGAAAAGCCGCATGCTTCCGGGAAACAGCTTCGTCTGGAAATCCGTCCGCAGGCCGAAGCAGAGAACGGGCAGGTCCTCCCGGTCGACGAGCTCGCGCAGCTGGTCGATCTGCGCCGTCGTCATGAACTGGCACTCGTCGACGATAATCACATCAGCCTTTTCCCGCGCGTGATAGAGCGTGCGGATGTCCTTGTCCGCGCTGATGGCCTCGCACTCAGATGAAAGCCCGATGCGGGACTTAAGCGTAAACTGGCCATCGCGGGAATCAGCCGCGGGCTTGATAAGCCAGACCTTCATGCCGCGCTCTTCGTAGTTGTATTTTGTGATGAGGGCGGTCGCCGTCTTGCTCGAGCCCATCGCGCCGTATTTGAAGTAGAGTTTTGCCATTGTTTTTCCTCCTGCCCAAAAATGGGGGCTTATCGTATATTATACCGGATAATTTACCGATTGGGAAGGGGGTTTTTGTTTTTCTGCCAAAGGCAGGGCATTGTGTTTGGTTCTCGGTTTCTTACCGTGGCGCAAGCGCCAGAGGTTAACTGGCAGAAGCCTGCCAGACTAAATTGGCGCTTGCCGCTACGGACGGCAAAAACAAAAAGCGCCCTTGGCAGACACTTCCAAAAAGAAGCTCCCCTGCCATTGCAAGCGGCAGAACAAAGTCGAAATTTTACAAAAACCCGCTGGAAGCGTCCCTTGCATTTGCAATATTCCCGTGCTATACTGCGTCTGAAATCACAATACAGGAGGTTTCTATTATGGCAATCTTACTAACCGGCGGTGCCGGGTTCATTGGGTCGCATACGGCGGTCGCCTGCCTGAACGCGGGCGTTGAGGTTGTGCTGGCGGACAATTTCTCGAACAGCTCGCCGAAGGTTCTCGATCGCATTGAAAAAATTACGGGTAAACGCCCGGCGCTTTATAACGTCGACGTCTGCGACAAGCAGGCGCTGCGCGGCATTTTCGCTGAGCAGTCCATCACAGGCGTTGTTCACTTTGCAGGCCTCAAGGCCGTCGGTGAATCCGTCCGTCTGCCGCTGGCCTACTACCGCAACAATCTCGACTCCGCGCTGAGCGTGCTCGAGGTCATGCAGGAATTCGGCTGCAAGGAGTTTGTTTTTTCCTCGTCCGCGACGGTTTATGGCGACCAGCCCGCGCCGCTCACCGAGTCCGCCGACACCGGCCACTGCTCGAACCCCTACGGCTGGACGAAGTTCATGATCGAGCAGATTCTCAAGGACGCAGCCAAGGCAAATCCTGAGCTCCACGTTGTCCTCCTTCGCTATTTTAACCCGATCGGCGCGCATGAATCCGGCCTGATCGGTGAAAACCCGAACGGTATTCCGAATAACCTCATGCCCTATATCACGCAGGTTGCCGTCGGCAAGCTCAAGCAGCTGACGATTTTCGGCGATACCTACGATACCCCCGACGGAACGGGCGTGCGCGACTACATCCATGTCATGGATCTGGCGGAGGGTCATCTGGCCGCCCTTCACTTTGCAGAGGATCACGCGGGCTGTGAAATTTTCAACCTCGGCACGGGCAAAGGCGTGAGCGTTCTGGAGATGGTGACTACCTTCTCGTCTGTAAACGGTGTGGACGTTCCGTACATCATCGGTGAGCGCCGCGCGGGCGACCTTGCGACCGTCTACGCCGATCCCGCGAAGGCAGAGCAGGTGCTCGGCTGGCACGCAAAGCGCACAGTTGCCGACATGTGCCGCGACTCTTGGAACTGGCAGAAAAACAACCCCAATGGCTACGACGCCTGAGAACCTGCGGATGAAAGACTTGAAAACCAACTGCCGCCTCGCCATTGTGCAGGCCGCACCCGTGATGTTCAATAAAGATGCGTGCCTGCAAAAGGCGCTCCGCCTCATCGAAGAAGCGGCGAAAAACGGCGCAGAGCTCATCGTCTTCCCCGAGCTCTTTCTCCCGGGCTACCCCTACGGCATGACATTCGGCTACACTGTCGGCAGCCGCAAGGAGTCCGGGCGCGAGGATTGGAAGGTCTATTACGACAATTCCATTCTCGCAGACGGCGAGGAAATGCAGCAGCTGATCGACTGTGCAAAGCGCTTGAGCGTTTATCTCAGCTTCGGATACTCCGAGCGCGAAGAAAACACCGCAACGCTTTACAATTCCAATATGCTTATTTCCCCCGAAGGCCAGGCGCTCAATCACCGCAAGCTGAAACCAACCGGCGCCGAGCGGCTCGTCTGGGGCGATGCGCAGCAGGATTTCTTCCCCGTGATGGACACGCCCTGGGGCAAAATCGGAAGTCTCATCTGCTGGGAGAGCTACATGCCGCTCGCGCGCGCCGCACTCTACGAGAAGGGCATTACGATCTACATTTCACCGAACACAAATGATAATCCCGAATGGCAGCATACCATCCGTCACATCGCAATCGAAGGCCACTGCTACTTTGTAAACGCCGATCTTGTGTTCCGCAAGTCGGATTACCCGCAAACGAAAAGCGGGGCAGATGAAATTTCCCGCCTGCCCGACATTGCCTGCCGCGGCGGCAGCTGCGTCATCGACCCCTTTGGCCATGATGCCAGCAAAACTGTCTGGGACGAGAAAGCGATCATCTACGCCGATCTTGACATGCAGAAGGTTCCCGCCAGCCGCATGGAGTTTGACAGCTGCGGCCATTACGCAAGACCTGATGTGCTGAAACTAAGCGTCCGAGAATAAACGAAAAGACCGCCTGCATAGCAGACGGTCTTTTTTCAAACATTGGCACTACCTATTTTCCCGGCCAGTCACCCGGCAAGTATCGTCGGCGAAAATGAGCTTAACTTCTGTGTTCGGTATGGGAACAGGTGGACCCTCATCCCAATCAGCACCAATGGATAAATCAAAGGACCAGCTTTCGCTGATCCTTTGTGTTGGCATTACCTATCTTCCCGACCAGTCACCCGGTAAGTATTGTCGGCGGAAGTGAGCTTAACTTCTGTGTTCGGTATGGGAACAGGTGGACCCTCACCCCAATCAACACCAACTATTCAGGATGTACCCTGAAAACCGAACACCAATCGAACTTTGCGAATTATGGAGGCTAATCAATTAGAGCCTGCTTACGAAAACTGTAGGTCAAGCCCTCGGCTTATTAGTATCAGTCAGCTGCACACATTACTGTGCTTCCACCCCTGACCTATCAACGTCATAGTCTACGACGAGCCTTACTCCTTTTCAGGATGAGAGATCTTATCTTAGGGGGAGTTTCACGCTTAGATGCTTTCAGCGTTTATCTCGTCCAGACGTAGCTACCCAGCTGTGCCGTTGGCACGACAACTGGTGCACCAGAGGTCTGTCCATCCCGGTCCTCTCGTACTAAGGACAGCTCCCTTCAAATCTCCTGCGCCCGCAACAGATAGGGACCGAACTGTCTCACGACGTTCTGAACCCAGCTCGCGTGCCGCTTTAATTGGCGAACAGCCAAACCCTTGGGACCGAATACAGCCCCAGGATGCGACGAGCCGACATCGAGGTGCCAAACCTCCCCGTCGCTGTGGACGCTTGGGGGAGATCAGCCTGTTATCCCCAGGGTAGCTTTTATCCGTTGAGCGATGGCATTTCCACTCACATACCACCGGATCACTAACTCCTACTTTCGTACCTGCTCGACCCGTCGGTCTCGCAGTCAAGTTGGCTTATGCGTTTGCACTCTATGCACGATTTCCGTCCGTGCTGAGCCAACCTTTGAGCGCCTCCGTTACGCTTTTGGAGGCGACCGCCCCAGTCAAACTGCCCACCTAACAGTGTCCCCCGACCAGATTCATGGCCGCAGGTTAGAAAACCAGCAATACAAGGGTGGTATTCCAAGGTTGCCTCCATCCGAGCTGACGCCCGGGTTTCGCTGGCTCCCACCTATCCTGTACATGCATTACCGATCTTCAGTATTAGGCTACAGTAAAGCTCCATGGGGTCTTTCCGTCTAGTTGCGGGTAACTGGCATCTTCACC
>OLGA01000556.1_pt1 | contig 32577 bp, 26 predicted proteins | sample 1604881 | NCBI WGS metagenome assembly OLGA01 (sample SAMEA3888896, study PRJEB22519) | human gut metagenome | biome: human gut; feature: human-associated habitat; material: faeces | place: Denmark | collected 2009 | reverse complement strand
AACATGCTCGGGTTAAGGTACTTTTGAATTGTTCAGCAGGCATTAAATAGAGCATTTTTAAAAACCGCCGTTTTGACTGAATTTCGGCGGTTTTTTTGTGTGATTTTTTTCGGTTCGATTTACATAATCCGCTGCTTTGATTTTATTGCAGAGACTCGGTTATCCAACTTATTAACAAAGTTATCCACCGAATACGGGTGTTAAAGCCTGAACAATCGCCTTAAACAATGTGGATTAGTGGATATCACGGTGTATAAGTCGAATTACAGCAAGGTTGTCTGAGTTTACATAATGCCAAGTTTGCAAAAATATGTCAGCGAAAACGGTTTTCTCTCGGGAGTCCGTTTTTTACGGCTTTTATCAGCTCGCTGCGCGTGTTAAGCTCGGGATTCTTTAAAACCGAGCGGCGCAGCTTTTCAAGCGTTTCTCCGATTGCTCTGCCGCTTATTCCGAATTTTTTCAAATCCCTGCCGCCGATTTTAAGTTCGGAAATTCTGTAGGGCTCGCCGTTTTTTATTATTTCCGTAAGCATATCCCGCGCGGCTGCGCAGTCTTTGCCGTAAGCCGACCTATAATCGAAATAATTTTCTGCGGAAGAGGTCGAGGTCAAATAAAGCATTTCTTTAATTTCGGGCTTTGTTTTCGGAAAGGGCATATTAAGAAGCGTGAGCATATCCTGCGCGGCTTTTTTGGTTTTGTTCGGTACCTTCAAAAAATCAAGCGCGGGAGAGACCTCCGCTCCGCCCGAATAAAGAAAGGCAAAAAGCTTTGTATCGGCAGAGCCTAAAAGCGGTAATATGCCGTAATCGGGGGAGGTATTAACCCCTAAAAAGCCAAGCCCGCCTATATCGGTCAGCGGCTTTAATGCGGCGGGGTTTTTGCCGCAAAGGGTTTTTAAAAGCTCGGAATAAATTCGCTCCGCACTTACGCTTTTAAGCGTGGGCGCATACTCCAAAGCCGCTTTAAGGGTGTTTTCTTCTATATCAAACCCCAAAACCGAGGAAAAGCGGAAAAGCCGCAAAATTCTCAGCGCGTCCTCATAAAATCGGCGCTCGGGCTCACCCACCGCGCGCAGAATACGGTTTTCAATATCCTCCCTGCCGCCGAAAAAGTCCTTTAAGCCGTCCTTTTGATTATATGCCATTGCATTTACGGTAAAATCACGGCGGGCAAGGTCTTCGCGCAGGCTCTTTACAAAAATTACGCTGTCGGGGCGGCGGTGGTCGCGGTATTCGCCGTCTGCCCTGTAGGTAGTCACTTCGTTCGGCACACCGTTTATAATAACCGTAACCGTGCCGTGTTTTATGCCTGTGGGCACCGTCTTTTCAAAGAGGGACATAACCGTCTCGGGCTCTGCAGAGGTGGTAATATCGAAATCGTGCGGGGTATCGCCGTTCAGCATATCGCGCACGCAGCCGCCCACGGCGAACGCTTCATAGCCGTTTTTTTGCAGAGTTTCAATAATATATTCGGTGTCACTCGGTAAAAATAACATAATTTTTATTTTCCTTTCAAAAAAGGGTTTATTTTTTTGCCGTTTAGCAATATAATAAGAAGTAATAATGTTTTTAAGGAGACCGATTATGAAACAGCTTCGTGATGAGGATAAGATCATAACACAGGTAAAGCATATTCATATGATAGGCATAGGCGGCAGCGGAATGTGCCCGCTTGCCGAAATACTGCACGGTAAGGGGTACTTCCTTACCGGGTCGGATAATAACGAAAGCGACCCGCTTACAAGAATCAAAAACCTCGGCATAAAGGTTTATATGGGGCACAGGGCTGAAAACATAAAGGGAGCGGAGCTTGTGGTGTACTCCGCTGCAATAGCCGCCGATAACCCCGAGCTTTGCGCCGCGCGCGAGCAGGGTATACCCACAATGGAGCGCTCGCATATGTTAGGGGCGCTTACCCGTCATTTCGATAATGTCATAGGCGTATGCGGTACACACGGCAAAACCACCGTCACCTCTATGATAACACAAATTTTAATTTTAAACAAGATGGATCCTACCGCAGTTATAGGCGGGAAGCTGCCGCTTATAAATTCAAACGGTATTTCGGGCAAATCCGAAACCATGGTCTGCGAGTCCTGCGAGTTTGTTGATACCTTTTTGCAGCTGTCGCCCGATGTTGCGGTGCTGCTTAATATCGATAACGACCACCTTGACTATTTCAAAACTATGGAGAATATGACCCTCTCTTTCCATAAGTTTTTGAAAATGGCGAAAACGGCATATATAAACGGGGACGACAGCCGCGTTTTAACCGCCGCCGATGATATTGACGCGGATACTATTACCTTCGGCTTTGGGGCGGACAATTTTTACCGTGCCGAAAATATAGAAAGCCGCAAGCGCGGTTTTGCGTTTGATGTTGTAAGAGATAATAAAAAAATCATAAATATTGAAATGCATATACCGGGCAGGCATAATGTTTTAAACGGGCTTGCCGCGTTTGCCGTGTGCTTTGACATGGGCGTTTCGGCGGAGGGTATTAAGGACGCCGTAGAAAAATTCACCGGTGCCGGCAGGCGTTTTGAATTTTTGGGAGAGTATGACGGCTTTATGTTGGCTGATGATTACGCCCACCACCCGACCGAAATTAAAGCTACCCTTTCCGCCGCAAAGGAGCTTGACTACAATAATGTTATAGCGGTGTTTCAGCCCTTTACCTTTTCGCGCACGGCGCTTTTAAAGGATGATTTTATAAAGGCGCTTTCCATTGCCGATAAGGTAATACTGACCCCGATTATGGGCTCGCGCGAAAAAAATACCTACGGCATTAAAAGCGAGGATTTGGCTGCGGGGCTCCACGATGTTTGCGTAGTGGACGGATTTGAAAATATAGCCGATAAGATTGAAGAAATCGCCCGCCCGGGTGATCTGGTTATTACGATGGGCGGCGGCGATATTTACAAGGCGGCGCACATTATACAAGGCAGGCACGCGGAATGACCGAAAAGCTATACGATAAGGACTCGCATTTAAAAGAATTTACAGGCACGGTATTATCCTGTGAAAAAACGGGAGAAAAATATGCCGTAGCTTTAAACCAAACCGCATTTTTCCCGGAGGGCGGCGGTCAGCAGTCAGACCGCGGATATATAGGGGACGCGTATATATCGGTCGTGCAGATAAAAAACGGCGAAATACTTCACTTCGCCGATAAGCCGCTGAGTGTGGGACAAGCCTATGACTGTAAGCCGGATTTTGATTTCCGCTTTCGCAATATGCAGAACCACTCGGGCGAGCATATAATTTCGGGAATAATCCACCGCCTTTACGGCTTTAATAATGTCGGCTTTCATTTGGGAGCGGAAATGACAATGGACTTTGACGGCGAGCTTACAAGACAGCAGCTTGACGAAATTGAAGACCTTGCAAACAAAGCGGTGTATGAAAATCTGCCGGTAAAAGCCTATTATCCGACCGATGAAGAGCTTAAACAACTTGATTACAGAAGCAAGCTTGATTTAAAGGAAAATGTGCGCATAGTGGAAATAAAGGGCGTGGACGTTTGCGCCTGCTGCGCGCCGCATGTAAAGTCGACCGGCGAAATAGGAATTATAAAAATTCTTGATTTTGAAAAATACAAGGGCGGCGTGAGGCTGATTGTAAAATGCGGAGCGGACGCGCTGCGCGATTACCGCGAAAAGTACAAAAGCGTGCTGGAAATATCGAATTTACTCTCCGCAAAGCAGCCTGAGGTGTCGTTGTCGGTTGTGAAGCTGAACGAACAGTTATCGGCAGAAAAGGCGGCGGCAGCCGCGCTTAAAAAACGCCTGATTGCCGAAAAGGCGGCGGGCTTTGCGCCCGATACCGATAAAACCGCCGTTTTTGAAAACGGGCTTGATATTAAAGAGCTGCAATTATTAGCCGATGCGCTGTGCAAAAAGGCGGGCGGCATACGCGGCGCTTTTTCGGGAGCGGACGGTGCTTTTTCCTTTGCAATATGCGGCGAAGAAACCGCGCTCGGAGACTTTTTTGCGGAATTCAAGGCCGCGTTTAATACACGCGGCGGCGGCAGGAACGGCATAAGGCAGGGAACCGTGTGCGCAGACCGCGCGGAAATAGAAAGGCTTTTCACAGAATAAAACAGAGGAGATGTTTAAATGGCAAAAACACGGACTAAAAGACAGCAGGCAATTATAAAACGGCGGATATTTCTCACATGCTGCGCGGCAGTGCTTCTGGCAGTTGCGGCAATTGTTGTGTTTGCGGCAAGCGCGGTATTGAAATCGGACGATAAAAAGAAGCCCGATAATTCACAGAGCGCCGATTCTTCAAAGGTCGAAAGCGTTGAAATACCCGAAACCACCGCGCGGGTAATATCAACAGGTGATATTATGGTGCACTCGACCCAGGTTGACGGCGCAAGAACACAGACGGGCGAATATGATTTCAGTCCGTATTTCAAAAATCTTTCCTCATACTTTAAGGCGGCGGATCTGTCGGTTGCAAACCTTGAGGTCACCTTCGGCGGCACGGAATCGGGCAAATACAGCGGTTATCCCGCCTTTAACACGCCCGACAGCCTTGCGGATACCATAAAGGACTCGGGGCTTAATTTCCTTGTGACCTCGAACAATCACTCCTACGATACGGGGCTTTTCGGGCTTAAGCGCACGGCGCAGGTCTTAAAGCAAAGGGGAATTGAATTTATAGGCACAAGAGAGGTTGAAACCGACCCCGCTTACGCCGTAAAGGAGATAAACAACATAAAAATAGGGATTGCCGATTATACCTACGAGACCTCCGGGCAGACCGCGGGCAGGAAATACCTGAACGGAGCTATAATTGCCGAGGAGGCTAACAACCTTATAAACAGCTTTTCGTATGATAAAATTGACGCATTTTACACCGAAGCTGAAAAGGTGATAGGCGAGATGAAGGCACAGGGCGCGGAGTTTATTGTGTTTTATATGCACTGGGGCAACGAATACCAAACAAGCCCCAACACCTGGCAGAAAACTATAGCCCAAAAGCTTTCAAACCTGGGCGTTAATATAATAATAGGCAGCCACCCGCACGTTATTCAGCCGGTAGAGCTTATCCGTCCCGAGGGCGGCGAGGGCTACACAATATGCCTTTATTCCACCGGAAACTGCATTTCAAATCAGCGGCAGGAGCTTATGGACAGCTGCCCCTCAGGTCATACGGAGGATGGTCTTCTGTTCGATTTTACCCTTAAAAAGAATAAGGACGGCGTGGCTCTTTCGGAGCTCAAGGTTGTGCCGACCTGGGTGAATAAATATAAGGAATCGGGTCACAGCGGATATTTATACACGGTTTATCCGCTTGAAGCGGCAAACGACGGCGCGGCGAAATTCGGACTTACGGGCACCGCGGCGACAAAGTCGGCTAAATCCTATGAGAGAACCAAGGCTATTGTGGCGGCGGGACTCACACAGTGCCAGCAGGAAATAGGCTGCAATATTACTTTTCAGTAAAGGAACTGATGAAAAATGATAGACGAACAGGTTAGAAAATTAGTTTGCTACGGGCTTGAAAGAGGACTTTTCACAGAACGGGACGAGATATACGTTACCAACCGTATTCTTGAAATTCTGCAGCTTGACGAATATAACTGCGATACCGTTTTTTCGGATGTTGACCTTGAAGAAACGCTGAAAGCCCTGCTTGATTACGCCGCCGAAAAGGGACTGACGGAAAACGACATTACTCACCGCGATTTATTTGATACAAAGCTTATGGGGGCTTTAATGCCGAGACCGAGCGAGGTTACAAATAAGTTTAAGGAGCTTTACGCTATATCCCCCAAGGCTGCCACCGATTACTTTTATACTTTAAGCCGGGACAGCGACTACATACGCCGCTACCGCGTGGCAAAGGATATTAAGTGGCTGACTGCAACGCCCTACGGCGAGCTTGAAATTACCATAAACCTTTCAAAGCCCGAAAAGGACCCGAAAGCGATAGCCGCCGCCAAAAACGCGCCGCAGGCGGGCTACCCGAAATGTATGCTATGCCGCGAGTGCGAGGGGTACGCGGGCAGAATAAACTTTCCCGCAAGGCAGAACCACCGCGTTATACCCATTACGATAAACGGCAGCGACTGGTGCTTACAGTATTCGCCCTATGTTTACTATAACGAGCACTGCATTGTATTTAACGCAAAGCACACACCTATGGCTATAAACCGCGCTTCCTTTAAAAAGCTGCTCGATTTTGTAACGCAGTTCCCGCATTATTTCGTAGGCTCAAACGCCGATCTGCCTATTGTGGGCGGCTCGATTTTAAGTCACGACCATTTCCAAGGCGGCAACCACACCTTTGCAATGGCAAAGGCACCGATTGAAACCGAGCTGCATTTTGACGGCTTTTCAGATATTGAGGCGGGAATTGTAAAGTGGCCTATGTCGGTAATACGCCTGCGCTCTGAAAATACCGAAAGGTTAGTTGAGCTTGCCGATAAAATACTTACCTGTTGGCGCGGATATTCCGACCCCGACGCATTTATATTTGCCGAAACCGACGGCACGCCCCACAACACAATAACCCCGATAGCAAGAAAGACAAACGGTAAATTTGAGCTTGATCTGGTGCTGCGCAACAATATTACCACGGCTGAGCACCCGCTCGGCGTTTTCCATCCGCACGCGGAGCTGCACCACATTAAAAAGGAAAATATAGGACTTATTGAGGTTATGGGTCTTGCGGTGCTGCCGGCGCGCCTTAAAAACGAAATGGCACTGCTTGAAAAGGCAATGCTCGAAAACCGCGATATACGAAAAGACGAGGCGCTTGCAAAGCATGCCGATTGGGCGGACGAAGTGCGCCGAAAACACGGCGAGCTGACGGAAGACAATATCAGCGAAATAATAAGGGACGAAATAGGTCTTGTATTCTCACATGTGCTTGAGCACGCGGGTGTTTTCAAGCGCACCGAGGAGGGAAGACGCGCATTTTTGAAATTTGCCGCGGGAGTTAATAAATGTTCATAACCGTTTTTACCCAGGTTTCCGTTTTAATGCTGATGATAGCGGCGGGCTTTATTGCGGCAAAGGCGGGAATCATGACCGAGGCGGGAGCCGCCTGCTGCACCGATATTGCGCTTATAATAGCAACGCCCTGCGTTATTATAAAATCGCTTATGCGCAGGTTCGACGCGGCGGTTATGAAATCGCTGCTGCTGGCTGTTGTTTTAACCCTTTTGGTGCAGGTGCTTATGATTACCCTCGGCACGCTGCTCCTTCGCTCAAAGGACTTAAGGCGGCAGCGAACTCTGCGCTTCGGCTCGATTTTCGCAAACTGCGGGTTTATGTCTTTGCCATTACAGGAGGTAATGCTGGGGGCTGACGGCACACTTTACGGCTCTGCATATGTTATAATGTTCAACCTTGTGGTGTGGAGCTACGGCGTTTACCTTATAAGCGGCGACAAACGCTACATACAGCCGAAAAAGCTTTTTGTAAACCCCGGCATTGCAGGGCTGCTTATAGGGCTTATAATTTTCGTGTTTTCCATTCCCGTGCCGCATGTGCTTTCATCTACCGTAAATTACCTTGCGGCAATATACACCCCGCTGCCCATGCTTATAATCGGCTACCATTTAAGCAAAACGAATGTGCTTAAGGCTTTTAAGGATGTCAAGTGCATAATTGCCGTTTTATTAAGGCTTATTGTTTATCCGCTTGTATCCCTCGGGGTTTTGTATATTTTGGGGGTGCGCGGCACGCTGCTGGTTTCCGTAATAATATCGTTAAGCGCGCCGGTTGCGGCTGTTACCACAATGTTTTCTTCAAAATTCGGCGGGGGCGATACGGCGCTTTCGGTCGATATGGTGTCGCTCAGCACGGTTCTGTCAATTATTACAATGCCTGCGGTTATAACACTGGCGCAGCTTTTGGCGTAGTAATTGCAATTATTCACAATTTGTTTAATAATTTTGTAAATTTGTTTGGTATTATGGTTTAGAACCAAAAATTATGCTTGGAGGAATATAAATGATCGAAGTAACCGGGCTCAGCAAAAGGTACGGTACTTATCTCGCCGTCAAGGATGTAAGCTTCAGCATCGAAAAGGGCGAGGTTATCGGCTTTTTGGGCCCAAACGGAGCAGGTAAGTCCACAATAATGAATATACTTACCGGCTACCTTTCCCTGACTCAGGGCAAGGTGGAGATTGACGGGTACGATATTGCGGAATACCCCGAGGACGCAAAGCGCAGAATAGGCTATCTGCCTGAGATACCGCCGCTTTATACCGATATGAAGGTGCGCGAGTATTTAAACTTTATTTATGACCTTAAAAAGGTCAAATTCCCGAAAAAACCGCATATTGACGAGATTTTAAGGCTTGTTAAAATTGACAATGTGCAGAACCGCCTTATAAAGAACCTGTCGAAGGGCTACCGTCAGCGTGTAGGCTTTGCCCAGGCGCTTATAGGCAACCCGGATGTACTTATTCTTGATGAGCCGACCGTCGGTCTTGACCCCAAGCAGATAATCGAGATAAGAAATCTTATAGCTCGTCTCGGTAAAAACCACACGATTATTCTGTCCTCGCACATACTTTCCGAAATTCAGGCGGTATGCAAGCGGGTAATAATTATAAACAAGGGGCAGATAATTGCCGACGACACGCCCGAAAACCTTTCAAACAAGCTGTCGAGCGATCACTCCCTTATTGCGCGCATAATAGCGGGCGAACAGGAAATGATTGACGCATTAAGCACCGTTAAGGGTGTAAAATCGGTTACATCCCTCGGCAGAAAAGAGGATGGCTCGTTCGATTTCCTTATAGAGCCCGAGCACGGCGCAGATGTGCGCGCCGAGGTTTTCAAGCGTATAGTATCCCGCGGGAAGACCCTTTTATCGCTTACCAGCAACAAGGTGTCCCTCGAGCAGATATTCCTGCGGCTTACGGAAGCTGCCGATAACGACGAGGCAAAGCGTATGCTCGGAATAACCGATAAAACGGAAACGACGGAAAAACCGAGCGTTGAAATAGCGGATGACGGCAGCGTTACCGTCAAAACAGAGCAGGCAGAGGAGGCAGAGCAATGAGCGCGGTATTTAAAAGAGAATTCAGGGCGTATTTCACAACGCCGATAGGCTTTATTGTTATAGCGGCGTTTTACTTCTTTTTGGGGCTGTATTTTTCAATGATATACAGCTACGGCAGCCCGGACACCGCAATGGTAATAGTGGCAATGTCCACCGTTATTGTTTTTACCATGCCGGTTCTTACAATGCGGCTTATGAGCGAGGACAGGCGGCAAAAGGTAGACCAGGCGCTGCTTACGGCGCCCGTTAGCCTTACATCAATTGTGCTTGGCAAATTTTTCGCGGCGCTTGCGGTTTTTGCAATCGGCTTTGCGCCCACGGTTATTTTTGAAATAATCGTAGCGTCGTATGTCAGCGTTAATGTGATGTCGTATATATACGCACTTTTCGGTATGCTGCTGCTCGGCAGCGCACTGATCTCGATAGGCATGTTTATATCATCCCTTACCGAAAGTCCGGTAATTTCGGCAATACTTACGCTTGTAATCAATATACTTGTGCTTTATATGTCCAACTTTGCAAGCATGATAAAGGTTTCATGGATAGCTACGGTAGTTGAAAAAGCAGCGTTTATAAGCGCCTTTGAAAATTTCGGCGAAAATATACTGTCCGTTGCGGATATTCTCTACTTTGTAAGCATAAGCGCGGCGTTTTTGTTCCTGTGCGTCCGCTCGCTTGATAAGAGAAGATGGGCTTAAAGGAGGGTGAGCAAAATGGAAGAAAATAAAAATTTAACTCCCGAAGCGGAAGCTGCGGAAGAAACCGTTGCGGAGAACACACCAGCCGAGGAGACCGCCGCAGAACAGACAGGCGAGAAAAAGGAAAAGAAAGCCAAAAAAGAAAAAAAGGCGAAAAAACCTAAAAAGCTTAAAAACCAGGCGCTTTTGCGCAGGGGCGGCTATTCGGTTGCAATAACTGCCGCGGTGCTTGCGGGGCTTATTGTGCTGAATGTGCTTGTGAACGCGCTTTCAAACCGTTTTGTTTTGGAATTTGATATGTCCACCGAAAAGGAAAACTCAATGAGCGCGGACAATATCAAATATTTAAAAGACCTTGATAAGGAAGTAAATATAACCGTCTGCGCCGAAAAGGACGGATATACCGGCGGCTATATGGGCTATTACGCGAAGAATCTTTACGGCGTATCGTCCGACGCGTCGAAGTATTTCGAGCAGACCTTAAAGCTTCTTGATAAATACCCGGCATACAACAACAAGATTACCTTGAAATATGTTGATACTCAAGGCTCGGAATTTATCGAGATATCGCAGAAGTATTCAAACGAAAAGTTAGCCTACGGCGATATAATCGTTTCGGCTAAAGGCTCGGATAATAACGAGCGCTACAAGGTTTTGGGCTTTAAGGATGTTTATCAGCTTTCCGAAGACAACACCTACGCCGCCTACGGCTACAGCCAGTCAACCGTCAGCGGAAACAGCGTTGAAACCGCGGTTACAAGCGCTATTGCGTATGTTACAAGCAGCAAAACAAAGAAGGTTGCGCTGCTCACGGGGCATTCCAAGATCGACTACACAGCCGATTATCAGAAGCTTTTAAAGGCTAATAACTACGAAATAGAGACGATTTCCGATAATATCGTGGGTAAAATATCCTCCGATTTCGACGCGGTTATAATCGCGGGTCCTACCACCGACTTTATAGGCAGCGAGCTTGATAATCTTTCCGACTTCCTCGATAACGACGGCAAGCTCGGCAAGGGGCTTCTCTTCTTCGCTGACGCTTCCGCCCCCTACCTTACCAATCTTTACGATTTCCTTAGTCAGTGGGGTATTGCAATAGAGGAAGGTATACTGTTTGAAACCAATACAAACAACCATATTCCGGACGACCCCATGACTATGGGAATTTATCCCACAAGCAGCGATGAGAGCCTTACAAGCGGAATGCAGCTTTGCATTACAGGCTACAATGTTCCCATGTCCGCCGCATTTGAAAGCGAAAACAGCATAACCGTAACCTCGCTTATGAGCTCGCTTGAATCGGTTGTGGCAGCGCCTGTCGGTACCGCTGCAAACTGGAAGGGTGCCGATAACTACACCAAAAAGAGCTTCCCCGCGGTGCTTCAGGCGGCGCAGTCTGAATATGACGACGACAATAAGCAGATAACAAGCTATGTTTTCGCGTTTGACAGCGTTCAGTTTATTCAGTCGGAATATAACGAGCAGTCCTCGGTTTCCAATAAAAACCTTACCCTTGCCTGCGCGGAGCGCGCGGTGGGTGCCGAGGATACCGGAATCTCATTTGTTTCTAAAACAATAACCAACGAAAGCTTCGCGGATTCGGTAAGCGAGACTTCTGCGGGAATTGTAAGAATTATATTTATGGGGCTGTTGCCCGTGGCGTGCATTGCCGCAGGAATTTATATCTTTATCAGGAGAAAGAATGCGTAATGAGTGACCTTCCCGAAAAGGATAATAATTTAAACGAAAATACAGAAAATATCGACAGGGAAGAGGACGGTGCTTCCACCGTCTTCTCCGACCCCGCCGACCACAAGAAGACTGCCGTCAAAAAAAAGCGTTCGCTTTTACCCATAATCATTTCGGCTGTTTTGGCGGTGGCGGTGCTGGCGGGCGGCACGGTTGCCGTAATAAAGCTTATTCCCGAGCGTGAGGACGATACCTCCACCCCATCTGTTGAAACAATAAAGGTGCTTGATAAAAGCTCGGACGATTTTAAAACCGTTACCGTTACAAATAAAAACGGCACATTTAAACTTTATTCCGAAGAGGAAAAGGTTGAAAGTTCTTCGTCGTCTTCGGATACTTCAAGCAGCAGCACCAAAACGGTGTGGTATCTTGACGGTTATGCAAAGGACGTTATAAATTCCTCGTCTGTTTCAAGCATTGTAAGCTCTGTTGCAAGCGTTACCGCTTCAAGAGAGGTTACCGCTAAATCCGCCGCCGAGTGCGGGCTTGAAAAACCGACCGTTAAGGCGGACGTTGTAACAAAGGACGGCGCGGAATTTTCCCTGCTTATAGGCGGAGACTCACCCGACGGCACGGGAATATATATCAAGCTTTCTACCGACGATAAGATATATATTAACGACAGCTCGATTAATTCGTCGCTTGAATTTGACGCCCTGAGCCTTGCCGCAACCGATTCTATAGCGGGTGTGCCCACTTCCGATTTATCTTCAGATTATAAGGATGATAACGGCAACCTTTCATCCTTTGATTCAATAACCCTTACGGGCTCTAATTTCCCCGAAAAGCTGATAATTGCGCCGAACACCGATAAAAACCTTTCAACCTATGCGGCGTATATGACCACCTCGCCCACAAAGCGCATTGCCGATAATGTGGACGGCATTTTCGGGCTTTTCAAAAGCGGCGTTTCCGTGAGCGGTGCGTATTCGTTTGATACCTCCGTCTCGACCCGCAAAAAGCTGGGACTTGATAATCCTGAGCTTACCGCCGAAATTAAGGTAGGCTCTGTAAAGCAAAGCTACAGCTTTAAAAAGCAGGAGGACGGCGGCTACGCGGTTTGGTACGACGGCGCAAAGCTTATTAAAAAGGTTGACGCTTCAAGCATTACCTTTATTGATTACAAGGTCAATAATTACTACGCCTCGTGGGTCTGCCTGCAATCTATTAACGAGCTTTCCAATTTCACTATCAAAACGCCCGAAAAAACTTATAGCTTTGATATAGTTTATGATGATGCCGAAGATGCGAAGGAAACCTACGTTATAACCTATGAGGGCAAAAAGCTCACCGCAGAAAACTTCCAGAATTTCTATCAGGAATGCATTTCGCTTTCCTGCTCGGATTTCACGGTGGATAAGGTGAGCGGCGAGCCTGCCATGACAATTGTTTTCACCTATTCCGATACCTCGCGCGCCAAAACCGACGTTAAATTTGTAAAGTCGGGCGCGGCTAAATATCAGTACAGCATTGATGGCATTGAAATGGGTAAAATAAATTCCTCGGCGCTTAATAAAATTTTAAAGCACGTGGAAAAGGTTGCGAAGGACGAAAGCATAAAATAACTTGACAAACGTGTGCTTATAGTATAAAATAGATAAGCAGTAAAGGCTGTGTTTTCCGAAGCGGGAGAATACAGCCTGATTTTCTGTGTAATGAAATTAAAAGGATGAGCGGATCATGTCTAACTTTAAATACGATGTTGCGATTATCGGCGGCGGTATAGGCGGCCTTATGGCGGCTTACAGGCTTTGCCGCAATATACCGGATATTAAAATAGTAATAACCGAGCGCGGCAATACCCTTGAAAACAGGCACTGCCCCGCAGGGAAAAATAACACCTGCGTTCACTGCAAGCATTGCTCTATAACTAGCGGCTATGCGGGCGCGGGTGCATTTTCGGACGGTAAGTTCAACCTCGGCACCGCCTACGGCGGAACGCTGGGCGAAGAATTGGGCGATGATACCGCGAATAAATATATTGATGAGGTTGATAAGATCCTCAATGAATACTGCACCTCGGGCGAGCCTACGGTTTATAAATCAAACGAAAGCCTGAAGCTTAAGTGTCTGCAGAATAATCTTCGCCTCCTGGATATGAATGTAAAGCATCTCGGAACGGATAAAAACTACCTTACAATGCAAAACCTCATACACGCGCTGGCGGATGACGGGGTTGAAATGCTCGCTTTCCACGATTGCGAAAGGGTTGAAAAGCACGACGGCGGCTACACGCTTTACTACACCAACGGCGAAAAAATAGAAGCCGAAAAAATAATTATAGCCACAGGCCGCGGCGGCGCGAACTTCGTTGCGGATTTCTGCCGCTCGTTCGGCGTTAAAATGCGCTCGAATTATGTTGATATAGGCGTTCGCGTTGAAATGAAGGATATTATCTGGCGCGAATTTTCCGACCGCATTTACGAGCCGAAAATTCTTTACAGAACCAAAACATTTGAGGACCGCTGCAGAATGTTCTGCTTTAATAAGGGCGGGCTTGTTTCGGCGGAGAATAACCACGGAATCATAACCGCGAACGGTCACTCCTTTGCCGACCCCGCGAAGAAGACCGATAACTGCAACTTCGCAATTCTTTCAAGTATACGCTTTACAGAGCCGTTTGACCAGCCTACCGAGTATGCCGAGAGCATTTCGCGCCTTGCAAATATGATAGGCAAGGGCAATGTGCTTGTTCAGCGCTTCGGTGACCTTGTACGCGGCAGGCGTACAAACGACCACAGGCTCGGTCAAAATACCGTTATACCCACGCTTAAAGCAACCTCGGGCGATATTTCGCTTGTGCTGCCGCACCGTATTCTCACAAATATTATAGAGACGATCTATGCGCTCGATAAGGTGGCTCCGGGCACTGCGAATGACGATACGCTGCTTTACGGCTGCGAGAGCAAGTATTACTCAATTCGCCCGGTATTTATGAATGAAAAGTTTGAGCTTACCGATAATGTATATATAATAGGCGACGGCAGCGGTATCTGCCGCGGCTTATCGCAGTCGGGCGCTATGGGAATTTACGTTGCCGATTGTATTTCGGGCAAAAACTGATTTTTTGTAACCTTTTTTTACCGCTTTTTCGTTATTTATATGGAGGGATGCGGTTATGAAGTTAAAATCAAGGAATATTTTATGCCTTTTGGCGGCAGCGGCTTTGCTGTTTTCCGTTTGCGGCTGCAAAAAAAGGGCTGCCGAAAGCTCGTCTGCCGCGCCTGCGCCGACGGTCAAAGCGCTTACCGCAGACGATAAGCAGGACCCCGAAAACGCCGATATTACCGATGAAAAGGGCGCGAAAGCAGATACCGAAAGCCTTACTGTCAAAGAGGGCAGGGCAAACGGAATAGACGTTTCAAAATGGCAGGGCAAAATTGACTGGAGCCGCGTTAAAAAAAGCGGTATAGATTTTGCAATCATAAGAATAGGCTTCCGCGGCGAAAACGGAACGATTTATAAGGACTCCGCCGCCGATTATAATTTGCAGCAGGCGGAAAAGGCGGGCGTGCTTTGCGGGGTATATTTCTTCTCGACCGCGCTTTCCGAAAAAGAGGCGGAGGCGGAAGCGGACTTCACTGCCGCCGCTGTTGCCGGCTATTCGGTTTCTTACCCCGTGGTATACGATTGCGAGGGCTTCAGAGATTCGGACAGCCGAATGTACGGCGTTACAAATACACAGCGCACAAATAACGCCCTTGCTTTTCTTAACCGCATTAAGGCAAAGGGCTATGAGGGTATGCTGTATTCCTCTGTAAAGGAGCTGTCAGGCTCCGCTTACTGGGATACCGCAAGGCTTGAAAACGCTTTTTCGGTTTGGGTGGCGCGCTACCCGGCAGAGCCGTACCCCAAAACCGCCCACCCCGATTATTCGGGTAAATACGATATGTGGCAGTATACCGATAACGGCACCGTTGCGGGAATTGAGGGCAATGTGGATATGTCGGTTGCCTATTTCACAAGGCAAAAGGCGGAGCCGAAAAATAAATCGGCAAGACCCGGCACTGCCGCCGCGCCGAGCAGGGAAGACGGCGTTTACACAGCGGTCAGCGATAAGGTCACACCAAAAATTGAGGTAAATTTGCGCACCGCCGCCACCACCAAAAGCGATGTTGCTGCAAATATTAAAAACGGAACGGTTTTAAACCGCACGGGTATAGGCTCAAACGGCTGGTCTAAAATAAATTACAACGGCAAAACTGTTTATGCCATAACAAGCTATTTAACCACTGATTTAAGCGCAAAAGCGCCTGAAAGCAAGCCCGACGACGGCTTTGCCGCCGCATCGGGAAAGGTTACGGCTAAGGACGAAACAAATCTGCGCGCCGAGCCTTCGACCGACGGAAAACTGATAGCCACCATTAAAAACGGCGAGTTTGCGGAGAAAACGGGTGAAAGCCCCAAGGGTTGGACAAGACTTTTATATAATGGGCAAACGGTTTACGCCAAAACAAACCTGCTTACAACCGAGGTTAAAAAGCCTGCGGCGAGCAGTGAAACGCCGAGCGCGGCAGATGAATTTGTTGCGGCAACCGGCAAAGTGACCGCAAAGGATATTGTTAACCTGCGCTCGTCACCGAACGGTAAGGAGGATAATATAGTTTGTCAGCTGAAAAAAGGCGAATTTGCCGAACGCCTCGCAACCAACGGCGGCAAGGGCTGGACTCGCCTTTCCTACAACGGGCAAACACTGTACGCCGTTTCGAGTATGCTTATTACCGCGGAAGAATATAACCGTTCCCAAAACAGCGCTGCGAAGGATTGAGCATGCCGAATTTCCGCTGCTTCCGGCAGCGAAAAAATGAAAAAAGCGGCGTTGCCGCCGCAAAAAAATCAGGTTTATAGGCTTACAAAAGCTTCCTTGTGTAGAGGAAGCTTTTGTTTTACACATACGATCCGAATACATCCGAAGGTTTTTATTCGTTTGGAAAGCCCGAATTTTCAAAGCATGCCCAAACGGTTTGAAAATCGTAAGGCGGCTTCGGGTCTGCGGTATCCGAACCGCGTCTTTCTCCGCAGCACAGCTCCGCAGTAACCTCGTAAAGATTTGGTTCGCCGCAGTCCTTTGTCTGCCGCCGCTTGGGGCTTGAAGACTGAATATCGAGACTACAGTAGACAGACCGCATATCAGTAATACACGGACAGCGCTGCACTCTCATCTGATGCCTTATAAGAATACAGGTATATTTCCTCTATTGCCGTCAACTTGGTTTGCAGATTTATTTTTCGGAGAATCTGTTAAAATCAGTTATTTTTTCGGCTTCGCATACTATTGCATAATCCGCGTATTTGAATATCGGGGCATTCTTGTCTGGGTTTATTGCGATTACCGTTCCCGATTGCTTTATTCCTGCAATATGGTGTACCGCGCCCGAAATACCCACCGCGATATATACATCGGGGTTTACCGTTTTGCCCGTAAGCCCTACCTGCAATTCATAGGGCAGATAATCGCTGTCCACCATTTTGCGCGTTGCGCCTATACCCGCGTTTATTTTTTCGGCAAATGCCCGTAACTCCGCTATATGCTCCCGCGCGCCGTAGCCTATACCTATAATAATTTTTTTCTGCTCTTCCTCTGCGGTGCGCACGGTCGCCATTGGCGGCGCTGTTTCGCACTTAATTTTTGCAATTATATTGCCCGAACACGCAGGACGGTACATATAAAGCGTTTCGCCGTCGGTTTCAAGCGCGGTACAGTCGGCGCAAAGCCCCGTGTTTAAAAGGGCGGCAACCTGCGGCGCTAACGCCTTCGATTTAATATCGCTCCCCCACAAAACCGCGTCGGGGTGACCTGTGCGTATCTTTTCTGCCGTTTTTTCGGGGGTATCGGGATCAATTACGGTTATATTCTCCCCAACGGTTTTAGCAAAATCTGTCGGGGAATTACCTACACACCACACATTTTTAAGCTTGCTTGCACTCTCGGCGGGCTTTATTTTTTGTCTGCCTTTTTTAAGTCCCTCGTCTATTGCCCACATCAGCTTATCGGGAGATATAAATGTGCAGCTTCGGCGGTCGGAATCGTTCTCAAAGGTTTTTAAAACGCGCGTTGGCGAGCCTTTAAGCCCGCAAAGCGAGATATCGGCGTTAATATCGTTTGCTGAAAGTGTTTCAACCGGTTTGATTTTAGAGCGAATACTCGGCAGCCGCAGCCTTCGGCTTTTTTCAAGCGTTATAACCGCGGGTGCGGATATATTACCGCCGTTTTCTGAGCGGTCGGTATAAAAAAGACCGTTTTCCGCACTTTCAAGCGACATAACGTTTGTTACAAGCGAAAATTCCAGCCGCACCGCAAGTGACGGACCTACCTGCCCCGTATCGCCGTCTACCGATTGCCTGCCGCAGAAAACAAAATCGGGGCAGAGCCTTTTTATCGCAAGGGAAAGCGCATATGATGTTGCAAGAGTATCCGCTCCAGCAAAGGCGCGGTCGCACAAAAGCACGGCGTTTTTAGCACCGAGTCTCGTTAAGCTTTCAAGAAACGGCGCGGTCTTTTCGGGACCCATACTCAAAAGCGTTATCTCCGCCCCGTCTATACCGAGCGCGGTTTCATAAGCGCTCGCGTCAAACGGGTTTATTTCGCCGTCGGCAGACTGCTTTACACAAACAACAATTTTCATTTTCTACCTCGCGTCGTATATCGGGGCAAGCGCGTCGTGTATCTTTTTATATTCTAGGAATACCTTGCGGTATTTTTCGGTGTTTTCGGGGTTCGGCACGGTTACGGATTTCGGCTTAACACACTTTGCCACAGCGTCTAAAGGGTTCTTAAACACGCCCGCGGCAATGCCTGCAAGCATTGCAGAGCCTAAAGATGAGTCACTGCTCTCGGCTGTTTTAAGGGTTATTCCCAAAACGTCCGCCGTCATCTGCCGCCAAAGCTCGCCCTTTGTGCCGCCGCCTATTGCCGCGGCAACAGAGCCGTATTCAATACCCAGTTTATCAAGCACCGCCTTTGAATCAAGCAGCGAATAGCACACGCCCTCAAGCACCGCGCGGGTAAAGTGCGCCCTTGTATGGGTTGCGCGGATACCCGTAAAGCTGCCGCAGAGCATAGGGTCGGCATAGGGTGACAATTCACCGTTGAGATAGGGGTGGTATATCATACCCTCGCAGCCTATCGGAATTTTTGCGGCGGCGGCGTCCAATTTCTTATAGTCCCCGCCGAAGGTATCTCTGTACCAGCGGTAAGAGGCGGCGCACGCCTTGGTTGCCGTGCCCGGGTACCAAAGTCCTTTTGCTATATGCGAATAATTTACAAGGTCGCGGTCGGGGTAAGGCTTATCGGTAATAACGCAAATACGCCCCGCCGTTGCAAGCTTAACGGTAATATCCCCTTTTTGGGTAGCGCCCGAGGCGAAAACCTCCATACAGGTGTCGGTTGTGCCGCAAATAACGGGCGTGCCTGCTTTAAGTCCCGTTTTTTGGGCAGCGCTTTCCTGTATTTTTCCTATAACATCGGTGGGCGCCACAATAGGCGGCAAAACCGAAATATCAATTCCGCAAAGGGCGCACAGCTCGTCCGACCATTTTTGAGAAACGCAGTCATAAAGCATACTGCCCTGCGCCTCAATATAATCGGTGCAGAACACGCCCGTTAAAAAGTAGCGGATATAGTCCTTTTCAAAAAAGATATGCCCGATTTTTGAAAATACCTCCGGGCGGCTGTTTTTAAGCCATAAAAGCTGAGGAAGCGTCCATATGGTATCGGGCTTATGAAAAGTCTTTTTAAATATTTCGTCGCCCTTTTCGCTCTTTAAGGCATTAGCCTCGGTGCGTGAGCGCGTGTCCGTCCAGTGAACCGCGTTCATAAGCGGCGCAAAATTATTATCGCAGGGTAAAAATGTATGTGTAGCGGAGTCTACCGCCAAGCAGAGTATATCTGCGGGGTTTATCCCCGATTTTTTTAAAAGCTCTGAGGTGTTTTCGCAAAGCGCCGCTATCCAGTCGTCGGGCGACTGTTCGCAAGCACCCTGTTCGGGGTAAAGGGTGGGGTATTCCGCCGTGCTTTCGGCAGTTATATTGCCCATTTCATCTATAAGCGTTGCTTTTGACGCTCCGCCGCCGAAATCTATGCCGAGAAGGTATTTCAATTCTTTCCCTCGCTTTGTTATTTTTTCTCGATCCACTCGTGGTCGGGGTCTGAGCTTCTGTTAAAGCCCTGGTGGTCGCCCGCCATAAGCCACAGGAAATAGGTCTTATACCCCGGCGTTGCAACGGTGGTATGGTAGCCGTATGGAAATTCAACCAATTCGTCGTTTTTAACGCGGTAAGCCTCGTCTATGCTGCCATCCGCCGTGTAAAGGCACTGCACCGCAAAGCCCTGCTTGGGGTCAAACAGGAAGTAATAAATTTCCTCTGCTATGCACTCCTTCGGCATATTGTCCGTATCGTGCTTGTGGGGCGGGAAGCCCGCCCAGTTGCCCTCGGTAACGTAAGCCTCGCCCACGGTCAAGTGCTTGGCGTTTGAGTTCTGGTCTATAATAAAGCTGGTTTCGCGCTGATAAGGCACATCTCCCAACAGCTTTAACACAACGTGATCCTCGCGCAGCACCTGCGGCTCGGTCTTTTCGTCTATTAAAGAGGCGCAAACCGCAATTTTAATGTGATCCCTTGCGGTAATTGTAAGCCTTTGCTCTCGCGGCATATAAAAGCTCTCGGCTTTTCTGTTTTCAAAAACAGTATTGCGGTTGCCTATGTTTTCCCACTTTTCGCCGTTTGCTTCAACATCGCAGTGACCCTCAAGCATTATAAAAGCGGTTTCCTTATCATCTGTATAATATTCCAGAAAATCGCCGCCGTCAAGCTCTATCATACCGAATTCAAGCATTTTCAAAGAACATTCGCCTATTTTGCTTATGGGCGTATAGCCGTTTTTCGGCTTGTATGTTTTTTTAAAGTTCATAACCGTTCTCCTCCAAAAATTTTTTTACCGTTTCAAAATCGGGTACGCTTTCTCTGGCACCTACGCCGGTGCATTTAACGGCGGATACTCCGCTTGCAAAATAACAGCATTTAAGAAAATCGTAGCCCTTTAAATAACCCGCGGCAAACGCGCCGTGAAAAACGTCGCCCGCGCCGTTTGTGTCTGCTGCCTTTACGGAAAATGCCGGGTAAGCGGTAAGGCGTGTTCCGTCATAAAGCGTGCCGCCGTTTTTACCCTGAGTTATAACAACAACATCGGGATTATATTTCTCATATAGCCTTTTAGCGGCGTTTTCCGCCTTTTTTTCACCCGTAATACCGAGAGCAAACTCCTCGGACGGAATAAGTATATCGGCATACGGCAGCAGACATTCCACATTATCATATAGCCCGCCCGCGTCGAAAAGCACCTTTGTGCCGTTTTCACGTGCGATTTTTACAGCCTCTAAAGCGCCCGACATTTCGTTGCCGTCTATCATAAGCAGGTCGGCGCCGATTATAGCTTTTTTCTGCTCGTCATTAAGCTTCAAGGGCGGCAAATTGCCCTTATCAAACACGCAGGTGCGGCTTGACGCTTTAGCAGAAAGCCATATAACCGAGGTAAAGGAGCGGTAGCCCGAAAGCACTTCGATATTATCGGTTTTAACGCCGTATTTCTTAAAATCCTTTATTAAAAAGCTGCCGCCCGCGTCGTCTGACAAAACGCCGATATATTCGGCTTCTGCGCCTAATTTTGCCGCGGCGACAAGTCCCGTAGCCACGGGTCCGCCGCCTGCCTGCTTTGATGACTCGGCGCGCATTTTTGTATCCTCTTTGGGGTAATTCGGCACGTTTATCAGCGTATCCATAACGCACGCGCCGATACCTACTGCTTTGTTCATTTTATCTTGCCTTTCCGTCTGCACCCGTAAGGGCTATTTTTGAAAGCGCCAATTTCTTTACGCTTTCAATCGGCTTTTTCATAAACATATCAACCGCAAGGCTTCTGTTCGGGTCGTTAAGGCTTTCAAGCGTGCCGTCCGCAAAGGCGCAGCATACGTCCGTTCCGATATTCATTTTGCGGATACCCGCGTTTATTGCCGCCTTAACCTGGTCGTCCGGTATGCCCGAACCGCCGTGCAGAACAAGCGGAATACCGCCCGTTGCCTTTCTTATTGCGGCTATTCTTTCGATATCAAGCTTCGGGGGCTTTTTGTAATGACCGTGCGCGTTGCCCACAAGCACCGCAAGGCAGGTAACGTCTACCTGTTTTACAAATTCCGCCGCTTCTTCGGGGCTTGTAAATTCGTCCATAGCGTCGTCGTTAACGCTGCCTATGTGACCGAGCTCGCCCTCAACGCCTACGCCTACCGCCTTGCAGCTTTCTACGATATGCTTTGTGAGCGCAACGTTTTCTTCAAACGGATGTGTAGAGCCGTCAAGCATAATGCCCGTAGCGCCCAGCCTTAACGCCTTCATAACCTCTGCCTCGCTCGGTCCGTGGTCAAGGTGGAAGCAAACCGGTACGGTTGCCTTTTTAGCCGCCGCTAAAATTGCGGGTGCTAAATAATAGCCCACATATTCGTTGAAAAGACGGGGATAAACCTGCATTATAACAGGAGCCTTTGCCTCCTCTGCCGCATCAAACACGCCCATAACGGTCTCGGTATTGTATACGTTAAAAGCCGGTATACAGTAATTACCCTTTTCCGCCATTCCTATTATTTCCTGTAATGTTACTAACATTGTATTATTCTCCTAATATCAGATCTTCGATTGAAAGAACGGTTATTTTATCCTGATTAACGGACTTCAAAGCCGCATATTCCGAAACACAGGCGGTTACAACCGCGGTTTCGTGTATGCTTTCAACATTGTAAAGTCTGCGCGCGGCAACTTCTTTTATAACTTCGGGCAGATACTCAGCCATTAAAATATTTCCTGCCCAAACGGTTTCGCGGCGGTTTAAAAGCATTTCGTGCAGCGTGGCATATGCCTTTATTATCTCGCGCGGTTCTTCGGTTTCCTCAAGGTCGCGGGACAACTGATACGGATCCTGGAAAACAACCGTTTTGCCGGTGTTATGCGCCTTTAATTTGCCGTCCTTCAAAAGACCTGCTACAAACGAGGTATATGTAACGGCGTCTGCCTTTACCTCAATGCCGTATTCCTTATAAAGCTGTTTTACGGTTTTCGCGTCGTTCGGGTCGTAAAGCACTACCGTTTTATAATCACCGAATACCTTTGCCGCGGCGTCCATCTGTTTTTTGGTTTCATCTGCCGCGCTTATAAGGAAATCAAGCTGTGAGCCGCTTGCAGGCTCGTCGCAAAGCACGGTAAACTCCACGCCCGCCTTTTCGAGTACCTTTATTGCCTTTACGGCTTGACAAGATACTTTATAACGTGCGTCCACGCCCAAATAAAGGAGCGTATCGGTCTTGGCGGAGTGAGACTCTATTGCCTTTTTAAGCTCGGCTGAAATTTCGGTTTCGCCATAGGCGTTGCCCGTTTCAAGGCAGTTATCCACAAGCTTGTTTATGTACTCAGGCAGTGCGCCCTCAAGCGCCGCCTTAAGCCTTGTTTCCTTTGTGAACATAACCGGGTCCCAGCCTGTAACGCAAACGTTTACGCAGCCGCCGCAGGTGCAGCACTCGTAAATATTATCCATTATTTCCGAAAGCTCGATAGCATTACGGTTTACAAGCGAAATACCGAGCGCGCGGGCGCGGGCAGTGCTTCTTTCATGGCCTGTTGCGTTGCCTATCGGGCAGATATGGTGGCACATCCAGCAAAAGCGGCAGGAATCAACATGCTGTTTAGCTTTATCAGATAAATTCATTTTCATTTCCCCCTATTAAAGACCTAACTTAAACGGATTCATAATGCCGTTCGGGTCAAGCGATTTTTTAAGACCCTCAAACACCTGCATAGCAGGGCCGTATTGCTCTTTCATTAGTCTTCCGAGCTTAATGCCCACGCCGTGGTGGTCGTTTACAACGCCGCCGTGAGCCAATGCTGTTCTGACGCCGCAGGTCCAGACTGCCTGATGAAGTCTGAGCGCCTCAACCGGGTCTTGCGGTACGTCCTTACCGTCAATAATAAAGCGGTCGTAAACCATTGCGCCCCACTCGTACCAGTGCGAGAAGTGGGCTATAAACTTCGCCTGCGGGAAGTTCTTTTCAATGGCTTCCTTCATTGCCCAGTAGATTTCCTCAATCTTGCCGTAGGGAGCAATGGTATCCATTGTGCCGAACATCTGCGGAATGTCCATCATATAGCCGGGGTAGAAAAATGTAATCTTTTCGTCCCACCACTTTTTGCCGTAGTCGCTGCCCATATCCTCGGCGCCGTATTTCGCAAAGGTTTTAAGCAGTATCTTCTCCTCAACCTCTACCATTTCGCGGTCGCCCTCGTAAGCAACGTTCATAAACGCGCCCTTTCTTTCAACGCCTACTATTTTCTTTATAAGCGAAGCGGTTTCCGCTTCGTCGTAAAGGCGCATAACTGAAGGCTTGAACTTCTGCAACAGCTCGCGAGATGCCTTGAAAGCGCCCGTCATATCCCGGAACAGGAATCCGCGGAAACGGCGCTCCTCAGGCTGGTCGAAAATTCTTATCTGAGCCTTTGTTATAATGCCGAGAGTACCCTCGGAGCCTATGAATATCTGGTTTAAATCGGGTCCTGCGGCGTGCTTCGGAGCGGACGAGGTGTTGATTATATCGCCGTTCGGCAGCACAACCTCCATTTGCAGCACCATATCGTCAATCTTGCCGTATTTGGTAGAGCAAACGCCTATGCCGCGGTGCGCCAAAAAGCCGCCCACGGTTGAGCAGGTAAGGCTTGAGGGATAGTGCATTGTAGCCTTGCCTACCTCGTTTGCCGCCCACTCGATGTGCTTATATATAGCGCCCGTGCTGCACTCTATGTACATACCCTCGGTATTTACCTCGTATATTTTGTTCATACGCTTGGTATCAAGCAGTATTCCGCCGCAAACCGGTATAGCGCCGCCCTGCGTGCCGCCGCCAGCACCCCATGTGGTAACGGGGAGCTTATAGTAATTGGCTATTTTAACTACCTTTGAAACCTCTTCGGCGTCCTTGGGGCATACGATTATGTCGGCCTCCGGCATACGGCAGCCGCGGTCTGCCCACATACGGGAAAGCCAGTAATAGTCAACGCTGTGGGTAACTCTGTCTATCGCACGGGTAGAGCAGTTTTCCTTGCCCACCGCGTCCTCAAGCTCGGTTAATATCATTGCAAATAAAAATTCGTTCATCTGATATTGCATTTCGTTTTTCTCCTTTTATGTATCTTTAAAGCTGTTTGCCGTTTTTTATTTTTCCTCAAATACAACCGTCGAAACGGAATCTGGAAGCGCCTCAATGTACCACCATTTTCCGAATCTGTAATACTGCAGCTGGCGTTTTTCATGACTCGGATTGGTGACGGTAAGTATAAATTTGCCGTCCGGATTCAGCGCGGCACATATCTCCGCGGGCTTTTCCTCGTCCGGGAACGCAAACAGGGAGCTGCCCTTTTTTGAGGTGGCGGCGGGGAATATTTCGGCGCCTCTTTTAATGAATTTTGAAAAATGACCGAACGCGCGGTACTGACCGCTGTAGCTGAGCTCCCCGTTTATGCTGTTGCGCGTAACAAGTCCGCCGCAGAAAAACGGGCCTATATTGGGGCCGCCGACCTCATCGAGCATAAGATTCCAGCCCGTGAATGTGGTACAGCCGTGCTTTAAGGCTTTGGAAATGACTATGCCCCATTTGCACCAATCGGTCGCGTAATTATCATAAAGCCGCGGCCCGCCTTCGGTGAAATGGTATTCAAGCTCGGGGTATTTAAGGCGCACATTATCAATATCCTCGGGGCTGCCGTCATAATAATGAAAGGCTGCTCCGTCACAGTATTTTCTGATCTGGGGATATGTATCCAGCTGCCACAGCACCTTGCGCCAATAGCTGAAATTATGGTCGTTCATCCATACCTTAACATCAATGCCCTCGGCTTCAAGCCTTTTCTTTAACGCGATAATAAATTTCGCCTCGATATCGGGGTGCCAAATGCAGGCGGGCATTCTTCCCGCTTGGTCGGTTTCGGTCTCGTTCTGCGCGGTCAATGCGTCAATCCGTATACCGCGCTTTTTATATTCCTCAATAAACCGGATTATATACTCCGCATAGCAATCGATAAACTGCTCGCGCATATATCCCCCGCACATAGAGCCGCCGGTCTTCATCCACCCGGGAGGACTCCACGGAGAAGCAAAAACATATGCGTCGGGGCGGGCTTTCAAAACCTCTTTTATCATGGGAACAATGTATTCATCGTCTCTGTCAACCGAGAAATGCTCAAGGCTAGTATCGGCGTTTTCGTCATCATATGAGTAAAGCTCAGCCGAATAATCGCTTGAGGCAACGCTTAAGCGGCAAACCGAAAGCCCCAGTCCGCTATCGGAATAAATATCGTCAAGAAACGCCTTTCGCTCATCCTCAGGCATTAAATTAAGGTTATAGCACGAGCTGCCTGTAACGGCAACGCCGAACCCCGTGAATTTTTGTCTGTTCGGAGTATCTCTTACCTCTATAACATCCTCACCGCCCATTCTGCCGCCTGTGGGCTTTAGCTCGTACGGCCGCAGAAAAAAGCTCGGCGTTGTTTCAAACTGTGTTACTTTCATAGCGGTGCTCCCCTTTAATCTAACGCTTTATCTACCGTAAGCGCCGGCACATACTTGCAGAATTCTTTAATTTCTTTTCGGTAATCGCCGCGCATTTCAACAAAGTGGTGAATGTACGGTCCGTCAAGCAGTCTGTCCTCAACCGCCTGAAGATTTTCAAACTCGCCCCATATGTATGTACCGTGGGTCTGCGGTCCCTCTGTCGTGCGGCAAATAAGCGGCAGTATCATATAATCCCCGTGCTCCTGGTCTATACGGGCAACCGTGTACTCGCCGTCTTTTCCTCTGAGCCATGCGCGCTGGTTCACAAGGCGCGCCTTTGTGCCCTCAGCCATTTCGCTTACGGGGAACGGTCCGCAGTGCCACAAAAGCTCGGCATTTCTGTTTTCGGGGTGACGTACCGTAAATTCGCCGAACAGCGGTCTGCCCTTACCGAGCGTTGCGCACTTCAAAAGCGCCATTGTCATAGCGCAGTGCATATCGCTTTCGCACGAAACCATAAGTCCCATTTCGTTAAGCAAACCGTAAAGCGCACAGGGGGCTAATCCGTCAAACATAACAGGCGTTGCGGTCCAGCATTCAGCCGACAGAACATCAAGGTTAAACTCCTCAAAAAGATGCTTATACATAGCGGTCATTGTCGCCATGGGTTTTATGTATTTGGGCGTCAGATCGTCAAGCTCATAATTTGTGAGAAAATACTGTTCATACTCCGCTATCTCGTCGGCGTAGTCCGTTTCGGCAGTTTTCATTCTCTGCTCAATTATCGCAAAGTTTATCGGTATTATCTTTATGCCGAATTTCTCCATCAGCTCGCCCTCGTTCCATATAACCGAGAAGAAGGGCGCGGGGCGTGTTCCTACCTGACCTATGCGCATGCCCTTAAAGTTTTTAACCATACAGGCAACGCGCACAAAGCTTTCAAAGCCCGCTTTAAATTCATCAGACTCAACGCGGCAGCAGGGCAAATGGGAAAATGGGATATGATATCTTTGAAACTGTCGCGAAACCCCGAAAAGCCCGCACTGCGAATCGGTCGGTCGCATGCCGTCCTTATAATATTCATCGTCAAGCGGCGCCCACAAAAGCACGGGCTTTCCGAGAGCCTTTGCTATGTCCGCCGCCGCTTCCTCGTTGCCGAAGTTGCAGTTTATAATAACAACGGCGTCAACCTTTTCCGCCTTAAAGCGCTCAACAATATCCTCCGCCGATTTATCATCATAAATAAGGTCGGCGCAGCCGAGCCCCTTGCTGTCGGTAAAGGTTACATTTTCGCTTTTAAAGTTTTTTTCTATGTAGTCAACAAATCTGTGACCGCGTTCCTCTGCCGAAACCCAGGTTAAAAAGGTTTTCGCAGGGCGGTTGGTCGTGTTGCGGCGCATAGGCACAAGACCTATTTTTACTTTATAATCAAGCATAATATCCCCCCCGTTTAATTTTACAATTATAAAATACCAAATAAGAGGGTTAAAAGCAACAGTAAAATGAAATTTATTTTTATTTTATTGACTGTTTTTTGAAATAATGGTATAATAGTGAAAAATATTTTCATTATGGGGCGAACAATGGAATCTACCGCACATAAAATACGAAAGCTCTACCCCGAAATGGGCAGAGCAGAGAAAAAAATAGCCGATTATATTCTTGAAAACAGCCGCAGCATTACCGAATGCTCCGTAACCGAGCTTGCGAAGATATGCGGCTGCGGTGACGCAACGGTAGTGCGCTTTTCGCGCCGCTTAGGGTACGAAGGCTTTCAGGCGCTTAAAATAGGCATTGCGGGGGAGCTGGGAAACGCATCAACCGTAAGCGGCGAAATAAAGAAAACCGACAGCTGCTTTGAAATATTTAAAAAGCGCATAGCGGATATTTCCGTATCGCTTGAAAGCACCGAAGGCGTGCTTGACGAAGCCGCGCTTGAAAACGCTGCAAGGCTGATAATGAACGCCCGCCGCATAGCGGTTTTCGGGCTTGGAAACTCTGCGGCAATTGCTATGGACGCCGCGCACAAATTCCTGCGGCTGGGGCTTGACGCGCAAAGCTGCACCGATAACCATATGCAGGCGATAATCGCCTCGCATTTGGATAGGCAAAGTGTTGCAATAGGCATATCGCACTCGGGTTCTTCAAAGGATATTGTAGAGGCGTTAAAGCTTTCGAAAATCGGCAACGCAGCCACAATATGTATAACAAACTACGCCGCCTCCCCCATAGTAGAGGCGGCGGATATAGCGCTGTTTACAAAATCCGATGAAACAAAGCACTCGATCCTCGGAATGAGCTCAAGAATCGCCCAGCTTACCATTTTTGACGCAATATACACATACATAGTTATAAATTCCGATAAGGCGGCGGTGCAGGCGATATACAATACCGAGGTGGCGCTGCAGAACAAAAAATATTAATCTTGCTTTGCAGAACCGTCATCCGCCCTGTAGCCGACCCCTGCCTGATTTTTAATAATATCCGCACTGCCGAGCTTCTTGCGTATGTTCGCAATGTTAACCTGCAGCTTTTTAATGCTGCCGCTGTCGGGGTAATCGCCCCAAACCGCCTTTATAATTTCGCGGTAGGTAAGCATTTTGCCGCTTTCTGCGGTTAAAAGCGCCAAGATATTGTATTCGTTCTGCGTGAGTCTTACCTCACCCTCACCCGAAAAAACGCGCCGCGCTCTGTAATCCGCCGTGAGCGTGCGGCTTTTAAAGCTGCTGCCGTCGGAATTCCTAAACGCACGGCTGTTGCGGAGGCACACGCGTATTCTTGCCGAAAGCTCCGCTTCGCAATACGGCTTTGTCACATAATCGCTCGCTCCCGCGTCAAGTGCCGCCGCTTTAATATTGCCGTCCGTTTCGGAGGAAAGGATTATTATGGGCGCGTCGGTTATTTCTGTTATCCTGCCTATAAAGCGCAGCCCGTCCGTACCCGGCGGCAGAAGCTCCGAGATAACAATGTCTGGCATATGCGATTTAAGTAAAAGCACCGTTTCGGCATCGCTTGCCGCCGATATTACCTTATAGCCCTCGCCCGTGAGCAGCTCCGATAAGCGTCTTTGCGCCTTTATATCCGTATCAACCGTCAAAATTTTAAACTTATTATTGCTCATATCCTGCACCCCAGAACCATTATACGCCAAGCAGCGGGAATTTGCAATAAAATCTTTACCGTTTCTTTACCAAATCGTATGTATAATTAAATGTATCTATATTATAAGGAGATGGTTTTGTGGATCCGCTTCCCCGAAGTAGCAGGGAATTGTATTTAAAGAATTACCGTGCGTATAAAATTCATACCTCGGTTGCCCGGCGCCAAATGCGCAATGTTAACTGACAAAACGGGTAAAAGACTTATGAATTAAAAACGGAGGTAAATTCTTACAAATGTTAAAACAACTGTTATTACAGCTTATTCTTATTTTTCTCAACGCGTTTTTCGCCGCTACGGAAATAGCGGTAATATCCATAAACGAAAAAAAGGTGCGCGCACTGGCAGAAGAGGGCGATAAAAAAGCCGCAAAAATGCTCAAGATAATTGAGGAGCCCACGCGCTTCCTTTCCACCATCCAAATAGGCATTACCTTAGCGGGCTTTTTGGGTTCAGCTTTTGCGGCGGATAACTTTGCCGAGGGCTTTTCGGCAAAAATAATTAAGACCTTTTCAATTTCCGAAAAGTACACAAGCACCGTTAATACCGTATCGGTAGTGCTTATAACAATTATTCTTTCATATTTCACCCTTATTTTGGGCGAGCTTGTTCCTAAAAGAATCGCCATGAAGCACAAGGAAAAGCTTGCAAACGGCGTTTGCGGCATTATTTCTTTTTTGGCAGCGGCGCTGAGACCCATAATCTGGTTTTTAACCGTTTCCACAAACGCGGTGCTGCGGCTTATAGGTATTGATCCGAGAGAGAAGGATGAACCCGTTTCGGAAGAGGACATTGTGCTTATGCTTGACGCGGGAGCGGACGAAGGCTCGCTTAATGAAAACGACATTGAGTATATCAAAAATGTTTTCAAGCTTGATACGCTTACCGCAGAAAATGTTATGACCTCTCGCAAATCGATAGTTTCCGTCTCGCTTGACAGCACCGATAAGGAAATAATGGAAATTATCGATGAGGAAGGCTATTCGCGCATACCGGTCTTTGATGACGATATCGACCATATAGTGGGCATACTTCACACCCGCGATTATTTAATAAAGCGCACAGAGCCTGATTTTGATCTTAAATCCATGCTTCACCAACCCGAATATGTGCCCGAAACGGTAAGCCTTGATTCGCTTTTCAAGGATATGCAGAAGACCCACACCCATATGGTGATTGTGGTAAACGAATACGGCGAGACCGCAGGAATTGTCACAATGGAGGATATTTTAGAGGAATTGGTGGGCGAAATATGGGATGAGCGCGATGAGGAGATAACCGAGTTTTCAAAAATCGGCGAAAACACCTATCGCGTGCTTTCCACCGCCTCAATTGAGGATTTCAAGGAATTCTTCTCGATTGACGATGATGAGCTTAAAACCGACTCCACCACAGTGAACGGCTGGCTTACGGAGATGGCGGGATCTATTCCGGAAACAGGCTATAAGCTTGAATATAAAAATCTTTGCATCACCGTTACCAAGGCCGATGATATTATGACCCACGAAATAACCGTTGAGGTTAAAAACGAAAGCTGCGAAACGGAAGAGGCAAAAGCCGAATAAACATAAAAACGCCCCGCCGAAAAAACGGCAAGGGGCGTTTTAAAATTGAGGTATTGCTATGTATGACGAACTGACCAAGGTTGATATTGACAAAATGAAGGAGGAGCTTGAATACCGCATTACGGTAGTGCGGCCCAAAATTTTGGAAGAGGTCAAATTCACCCGCAGCTTCGGGGATCTGAGCGAAAATGCCGAGTATCACGCCGCAAAGCGCGAGCGTGGCAAAAACGAAAGCCGAATAAGGTATTTGCGCAATATGATTAAAACCGCAAAGGTTATAAACCCCGAAAGCCGCCCCGATGAGGTGGGAATATTCGATACGGTGGAATACTATGTTGAAGAGGATGACGCGGTCGAAAAGGTTCGCATAGTAACCGCTCTCAGGCAAAATTCACTCGAAAGGCTTATCAGTCGGTTTTCCCCCATGGGCAAGGCACTTATGGGCAGAAAGACGGGCGACCGCGTCTATGTTAGGGTGGACGAGGAGTACGGATATTATATTGTGATACGCTCGATTGAAAAGGGCAGCGACGACGCAAGCCTGGAAATACGGAAATACTGATTATGGACATTGGACCAGAAGATAATATCAAAGCTTCTTTTGCGGCGGAAACGGAAGCAAAGGTCGCTTCTTCGCAACTCATGCCGCTGTCCTTCATCTTCGGAACGCTTGCCCCGAAAGTATTCGAAAGCACTATCTGCGAACCCGCCTCAAAATATCCTCGGTGAATATCTTCGAGTATCTGCGGATTTTCCGCACCGAAAACGCACGGATTGTCACCCGGTTTCATTCCCCGCGCCTGAAGCATCGTACCCATTGCGCCGTCAAGAAAAACCAACTCGTCAAAATTCATCGTTTTCCACCTCTTTTATTCCCGCTATCGCCGTCACGGATTTTATCGGAGAAAGCATACAGCCCGACCCTACGGTAAGCCCCAGATCGCGTCTTGCATTTGTCAGGGTAAGGAGCGCGGGCTGAATATTCATCGGCAAATCCCCGTACCCAGGCGAAAATCTCGGCGTCAGTTTTACTCCGAGTTCGCTTTCAATGCTTTCGCAGCAGGCGTCGCAGGAATCCTCTACGGCAGAAGACGCGGCGGCGTCCGCCAAAAGCGAAAGCGCGGGAGAAGACGAGACGAGCGCGGCTATCTTCATATCCAATTCAAACCCGACGGTTATCGCCATCACAACGCATTTATTGCACGGAGCAAGCAGTTTTTTTATGCTCTTGCCTTCAAGTTCCGTATCTGCGACAAAAAGTTTTTCGCCGTCTCTTTTTATATCAAAAAGAACGGCGGCGGCGGCAGGACGGATAAGGTCGTCAACGAGCCTTTGCGCCTGTTCCGCTTCCTTTTCAACGCCGACACCGTCGCCGCACCTTGCATATCGCAGCATTTCGGCGCGACGTACATGGGGTTCTCTTAAAAATTTTATTCTCATAACATATTCGCAACCGCTTCGTATATGCGGCGCGAAACCTCGATGTTATTCATTGCGTAAACGTGTATGCCCTGAACTCCGCTTGCAAGCAGGTCTATTATCTGCTCTATCGCATAACTTATTCCCGCGTCGAAAAGCGCTTCGGCCTTTGAGCCGTAACGAGCCATTATCTTTGAGAATTTTCTCGGCAGTTTTGCGCCGCAGGTGCTGACCATACGCTGTATCTGGCGCACGTTCACAACGGGCATAACTCCCGCCTGAATGGGGACTTTGACACCCGCGCGGCGGGCAAGATCCGCCATATAATAGAAGTCCTCATTGTCAAAGAAAAGTTGGCTGATAAAGTGC
>OLGA01000546.1_pt1 | contig 33070 bp, 29 predicted proteins | sample 1604881 | NCBI WGS metagenome assembly OLGA01 (sample SAMEA3888896, study PRJEB22519) | human gut metagenome | biome: human gut; feature: human-associated habitat; material: faeces | place: Denmark | collected 2009 | reverse complement strand
GGAAAAGACCAATAAGGTATCTTTTGATTCATCTCTCGTCTCATTATGGTTTCACATTTCACCGCTATGGTTTCATTTTTGAGTGAAACCATTTGAAACCAAATGAAACCGTATCATTTTTATCAACTGTTGCCACTCGGAGCAAGCTGTATGGCTTGCTCCGAATTTTTATATCTGCAAAGACACAGAGGCCGCGATCACACGATCGCGGCCTCTTTTCATATGCGGTTATCCGGCAGCTCAGAACAGACCGGTGATCCTGCCGTTTTCGTCCACGTCGATCTTCTCGGCAGCGGGGACCTTGGGCAGACCCGGCATAGTCATGATCTCGCCTGTCAGGGCAACGATGAAGCCCGCACCGGCGCTGACCTTCAGGCTGCGCACGGTGACGGCAAAATCTTTGGGTGCGCCCAACAGAGTGGGATCATCCGACAGGGAGTACTGCGTCTTTGCCATGCACACCGGCAGATCACCGAAGCCGAGCTCTGTGAGCCGCTCTGCCTGCTTCTGGGCAGCGGGGGTCAGCACGGCCTGTGCGCCGCCGTAGACGCGCTGCACGATGGCGTTGAGCTTGTTGACAAGCGTGGTGTCGGTGGGGTAGGAGAAGGTAAATTCCTCCGAGCAGGGCTGCTCGCACAGGCGCACGACCTCTTCAGCCAGCGCCTTGCCGCCTTCGCCGCCCTTGGCCCAGACCTCGGACAGCACGGCGCGCACGCCGAGCTCCCGGCACTTCTCCTCCACGAGCCGCAGCTCGGCTTCCGTGTCGGTGGGGAAGGCGTTGATCGCGACCACGCACGGCAGGTGATACGTGCCGCGGATGGTGTTGACATGGTGCAGCAGATTGGGCAGACCCTTTTCCAGAGCATCCAGATTCTCCGTGTTCAGCTCGGCCTTGGGCACACCGCCGTGGCTCTTGAGCGCGCGCACGGTGGCCACGATGACCACGGCGTTCGGGCGCAGCCCCGCCAGACGGCACTTGATGTCCAGAAACTTCTCCGCGCCCAGATCCGCGCCGAAGCCGGCCTCGGTCACGACATAGTCGCCCAGCTTGAGCGCCATGCGCGTCGCGGTGACGGAGTTGCAGCCGTGGGCGATGTTTGCAAACGGACCGCCGTGGATGAGCGTGGGCGTACCTTCAAGCGTCTGCACGAGGTTGGGCTTGAGCGCATCCTTGAGCAGCGCGGTCATTGCGCCCTCTGCCTTGAGGTCGTGGGCGGTGACGGGCTTGCCGTCGAAGGTGTAGGCCACGATCATCCGGCCGAGCCGCGCCTTGAGATCGGTGATGTCGCTGGCGAGACACAGCACCGCCATGACCTCGGAGGCCACGGTGATGTCAAAGCCGTCCTCGCGGGGCACACCTTGAATGCGTCCGCCGAGACCATCCACGATCTGGCGCAGCTGGCGGTCGTTCATGTCCACGCAGCGCTTCCACGTGATCTGCTTGATGTCGATGCCCAGGGCGTTGCCCTGCTGGATGTGGTTATCGAGCATGGCGGCCAGCAGGTTGTTGGCTGCGCCGATGGCGTGAAAATCACCGGTGAAGTGGAGGTTGATGTCCTCCATGGGCACGACCTGCGCATAGCCGCCGCCGGCAGCGCCGCCCTTGACGCCGAACACCGGGCCGAGAGACGGCTCGCGCAGCGCAGCCACGGCATTTTTGCCGATCTTGCGCAGACCGTCAGCCAGACCAACGGAGGTCGTGGTCTTGCCCTCACCCGCAGGGGTGGGGTTGATGGCCGTCACGAGGATGAGCTTGCCGTCCGGACGCTCGGCGCGATCCTTGAGCAGCTGCGGGTCGATCTTGGCCTTATAGCGGCCGTACTGTTCGAGATAGGATTCGTCGATACCGGCGGTGGCGGCGATGTCCGCGATCGGGTGCATCCGGCACTGCTGGGCGATCTCAATATCCGTCATCATGTTGCGAGCCCTCCCTTATCAAATGTCAAAGTACTTCTTCGCGGACCGGAACAGCTTCATATCGTAGCAGCCGTCCACGTTCCGATACAGACCGTCGCCGATGCGCTCGGCGTGGCCCATCTTGCCGAGGACGCGGCCGTCCGGGGACGTGATGCCCTCGATGGCCCAGATCGAACCGTTGGGGTTGACGTCCACGTCCATGCCGGGCACGCCGTCGGCGTCCACGTACTGCGTGATGATCTGGCCGTTGTCGGCGAGCTTGCGCACGAGCTCCTCACTGCACAGGAAGCGGCCCTCACCGTGGGAGATGGGGACGGTGTACACGTCGCCGACCTGCGTGCCGGCCAGCCACGGAGAGCGGTTGGAGGCGATACGGGTGCGCACCAGACGCGACTGGTGGCGGCCGATCGTGTTGAAGGTCAGCGTCGGGCAGGACGCGTCCGTGTCGATGATCTCGCCGTAGGGCACGAGACCGAGCTTGATGAGCGCCTGGAAGCCGTTGCAGATGCCGAGCATGAGACCGTCGCGGTTTTTCAGCAGATCCATGGTCGCATCCCGTACCTCCGGGTTGCGGAAGAAGGCGGTGATGAACTTGGCCGAGCCGTCCGGCTCGTCGCCGCCGGAGAAGCCGCCGGGGACGAAGATGATCTGGCTGCTGCGCGCAGCGCCGGCAAACCGGCTGATGGAGTCGGCCACGTCCTGCGCGGACTGGTTGTTGAGCACGAGGATCTCCGGCTCGAGTCCGGCGCGCCGCACGGCGCGGGCAGAGTCGTATTCGCAGTTCGTGCCGGGGAACACAGGGATGAGCACCTTGGGCACGGCCACGCCGATCTTGGGCGCGACGCGCTGCACGGTGGGGGCGGACAGCACCGGGACTTGCGCCGTATCGGCTGCCGTGCGGCTCGGGTAGACGGATTCCAGCACGCCCTCATTGAGTGCCAGCAGCTCCGAAATGGCGGCGCTGTCGGCACCGATGCGCACGATGGGCTCGGCGGTGGTGACACCCAGACGGACGGCGTCCGCCGTGTCCTCGGTGAGCTCTGCCACGATCGCGCCGGGATAGAGCGCGTTCCAGTCCACGGCCGTGTTTTCGGCGCTGAAGCCGATCTCGTTGCCGAAGGACATATTCATCACGGCCTCGCTCAGACCGTTTTCCACGGCCCACGCGGCGCGGACTTTTCCGCTGCGTGCGAGTGCGTGCAGCGCCTCCCATGCGGTCTTGACGCCGTCGGCGTCCGCACCGGAGAACAGGTACACGGGATGACCCGCGGCCTTAAACTCCGTGGAGAGCACCTCGTCCGTTTTCAGCGGCGCGATGGCAAAGGAGATGAGCGTGGGCGGCACATCGAGATCGAGGAATGTGCCGGACATGGAGTCCTTGCCGCCGATGGCGGCAGCGCCGAGCTCAAGTTGGGCGTCCACCGTTCCGAGCAGGGCGGCAAAGGGCTTGCCCCAGCGCTCCGGCTCGGTGCGCAGCTTCTCGAAAAACTCCTGGAAGGAGAGGTAGGCTTTCTTGTAGTCGGCACCGGCGGCGACGAGCTTCGCCATCGAGGTGTAGACCGCGTTGTATGCGCCGATGTAGGGATCGGTACTCGTCTGCTCCGGGTCGCAGCCCCAGGCCATGACGCTGGCCTGATCCGTCTCCTGACCGGGCAGGACCGGGAACACGGCGGCCATCGCCTGTGCGGGGGAGCGCTGCGTCCTGCCGCCGTACGGCATCAGGATCGAGCCCGCGCCGATGGTGCTGTCAAAGCGCTCCACGAGACCGCGGCGGGAGGCGCAGCGGAGGCTGGAGGCCATCTCGCGCAGGGAGCGGAAGCGGGGCTTTGCGAGCTCGGAGCGATCCTTGCGCGCCACGCGCACACCGGCGTGCTTGACAGCGCCGTTGGTGTTGAGGAAGGCACGGCTGAGGTCGGCGATGACCGCACCGTTCCACTCCATGACCATGCGGGCGTCCTCGGTGACGACGGCCACCTGATACGCTTCGAGGTTTTCCGCCTTGGCGGCGCGGATGAAGGCATCTGCGTCCCCGGCAGCAACGACCACGGCCATGCGCTCCTGCGATTCGGAGATGGCAAGCTCCGTGCCGTCGAGACCGTCGTACTTCTTGCGCACGGCATCCAGATCGATGCGCAGACCGTCGGCCAGCTCGCCGATGGCCACACTGACACCGCCCGCGCCGAAGTCGTTGCAGCGCTTGATGAGACGGGTCACGTCGCCGTTGCGGAACAGGCGCTGGATCTTGCGCTCCTCGGGCGCGTTGCCCTTTTGCACCTCGGAGGCCATGGTCGCAAGCGATTTCAGGTTGTGACTCTTGGACGAGCCGGTCGCACCGCCGATGCCGTCACGACCCGTGCGGCCGCCCAGCAGGATGACCACATCGCCGGGCGCGGGGCACTCGCGGCGGACGTTGTATGCGGGCGTGGCCGCCACCACGGCGCCGCATTCCAGACGCTTGGCGATGTAGCCCTCGTGATAGAGCTCCGCCACATGACCGGTGGCAAGGCCGATCTGGTTGCCGTAGGAGGAGTAGCCCGCGGCGGCAGTCTGGCACAGCTTGCGCTGCGGCAGCTTGCCGGGCAGCGTCTTGTCGAGCGCGACTCTCGGGTCGCCCGCGCCGGTCACGCGCATGGCCTGATGCACATAGGCGCGGCCGGAGAGCGGGTCGCGGATGCAGCCGCCGATGCAGGTGGCTGCGCCGCCGAAGGGCTCGATCTCGGTGGGGTGGTTGTGGGTCTCGTTTTTGAACATCAGCAGCCAGTCCTGCGCCTCGCCGTCGACCGTGGCGGTGACGTGGATGGAGCAGGCATTGATCTCCTCGCTCTCGTCGAGCTCCGGCAGCAGGCCGCGCTTTTTCAGGGTCTTTGCGCCGATGGTGGCGATGTCCATGAGGGTCTGGGGGCGCTTGGCGGCCTTTTCCTCGCCGTAGACCTCCACGCGCGCGGCCAGATACCGCTCGTAGGCGGCCTGGATCGCGGGATCGTCGATCTCCACGTTGTCGATGTGGGTGGAGAAGGTGGTGTGGCGGCAGTGGTCGGACCAGTAAGTGTCCACCACGCGGATCTCGGTGATAGTGGGCTCGCGGCGTTCATCGTCGCGGAAATAGCGCTGCAGGAACGTCAGATCGTCCAGATCCATAGCGAGACCGAGTTCATCACGCAGCGCATCGAGCGCAGCGCTGTCCATGGCGGTGAAGCCCTCCACGGTGCGCACGGTGGTGGGAATGTCATACTCCATGCGCAGCGTCTCCGGCAGCTCCAGAGATGCCTCGCGGCTCTCGACGGGGTTGATGACATACTGCTTGATCGCGGCGATCTCGGCATCCGTCAGCTTGCCCTCGAGCGCATACACGCGCGCGGTGCGCACGAGCGGGCGCTCCCCCTGCGACAGGATCTGCACACACTGTGCGGCGGAATCGGCGCGCTGGTCATACTGGCCGGGCAGATACTCCACGGCAAACACCGCGTCGCCCTGCGGCAGCGCGTCCGTCACGATGTCGAGCTGGGGCTCGGACAGCACCGTTTTGACGGTGTAGTCGAACAGCTCCCGGCTGATGCCCTCGAGGTCATAGCGGTTGAACAGGCGCAGCCCCGTCAGGGACTCGATGCCCAGAAATGCCCGCAGATCCTCCAGCAGGGCGCGCGCCTCGTTCGCCAGCGCCGCCTTCTTTTCTACGTATACTCTGTAAACCATGCCTGCGCTCTCTCCCTTCACTGTTCCAGCGCCTTGAGGGCGCGCTGGCCGATGTCATGGCGGTAGAACGCATTGTCAAACTGCACGCTCTGCACCATCGTGTATGCTTTTTCCACGGCGCTCCTGAGATCTTGCGCTGTGGCGGTCACGCCGAGCACGCGGCCGCCGTTGGTCAGCAGCTTGCCGCCTGTCAGCTTTGCGCCCGCCACATAGGTGTGCGCGGCGGTCTCGGCGGGCATCGTGATGGCAAAGCCCTTTTCATAGTGCTCCGGGTAGCCGTCGGACGCCATGATGACGCAGCAGGCCGCGCCGTCGGAGAATCTGACCTCCGTCTCGGCAAGCGTACCGTTGCGGCAGGCCTGCATGATCGTCAGCAGGTCGCTTTCGAGCAGCGGCAGGACGACCTGCGTCTCGGGGTCGCCGAAGCGGCAGTTGTATTCGATGACCTTCGGGCCGTTCGGCGTCAGCATCAGACCGAAATACAGGCAGCCGCGGAACGTGCGCCCCTCGGCGTTCATCGCGCGCATGGTGGGCAGGAAAATGGTGTCCATGCACGTGCGGGCGATGTCCTCGGTATAATACGGGTTTGGGGCGACGGTGCCCATGCCGCCGGTGTTGAGCCCCTCGTCATGGTCGTGCGCCCGCTTGTGATCCATCGAGGACACCATGGGCACGACGGTCTTGCCGTCCGTAAAGGCGAGCACGGAGACCTCCGGTCCGGTGAGAAATTCCTCAATGACTACCTGACTGCCGCTGTTGCCGAAGGCACGGTCGAGCATGATGGTCTCAACCGCTGCGATGGCGGCCGCGCGATCCTCTGCGATCAGCACGCCCTTTCCCAGCGCCAGACCGTCCGCCTTGACGACGACGGGCAGGGGGCAGGTCTTGACATAGTCCATGGCGTCGCCGGCGTCGGTGAACACCTGATACTCCGCCGTCGGGATGCCGTATTTTTTCATCAGATCCTTGGAAAAGACCTTGCTGCCCTCGATGATGGCGGCTTTCGCCTCCGGACCGAAGCAGGGGATACCGGCGGCCTCCAGCGCGTCTACCGCGCCGAGCACCAGCGGATCGTCCGGTGCGACCACGGCAAAATCAATATCGTGGCTCTTGGCAAAGGCCACCTGTGCGGGGATGTCCTTCGCGCCGATGTCCGCGACGCACACGGCGTCGGCCGCGATGCCGCCGTTTCCGGGCAGGCAGTAGATCGTCTCCACTTCGGGGTTTTCTTTCAGTTTCCTGACGATGGCGTGCTCACGGCCGCCACCGCCGATGACCAGAAGGTTCATGGCGCTCTCCCTCAATCTTCTTAATATTTTTGTTTGCCGCCGCGCAAATGCCAAGTGGGATCTGCGCGGCGGCAAAAACGGATATGCGTGTGATGATTCAGTGGTGGAACAGGCGCGCGCCGGTGAAGGCCAGCACCATGCCGTACTTGTCGGCGGTGGCGATGACGTGGTCGTCGCGGATCGAGCCGCCCGGCTCTGCGATGTAGGTCACGCCGGATTTTCTCGCGCGCTCGACATTGTCGCCGAAGGGGAAGAACGCGTCGCTGCCGACGGTGACGCCGGTCTGCGTTGCGATCCATGCCTTCTTTTCCTCGGCGGTCAGCACCTCGGGGCGTACCTTGAAGGTGTTTTGCCACACGCCGTCGGCCAGCACGTCCTCATACTCGTCGGAGGTGTAGACGTCGATGGCGTTGTCGCGGTCGGGACGGCGGATGTCGTCCACAAACTGCAGCGCGAGGACCTTCGGATGCTGGCGCAGATACCAGTTGTCCGCCTTTTGTCCGGCCAGACGCGTGCAGTGGATGCGGCTCTGCTGGCCGGCGCCCACGCCGATGGCCTGACCGTCCTTGACGTAGCAGACGGAGTTGGACTGCGTGTACTTGAGCGTGATGAGGGCGACGATCATGTCGATCTTCGCGTTTTCGGGCAGATCCTTGTTCTCCGAGACGATGTTCGTGAGCATGTCCTTATCGATCACGAGATTGTTGCGTCCCTGCTCGAAGGTGATGCCGAACACGTCCTTGTGCTCCGTCGCGGCGGGCAGATAGTCCGGATCGATCTGCACGACGTTGTAGTTGCCCTTTTTCTTGGTTTTCAGGATCTCCAGCGCCTCGTCGGTGTAGCCCGGGGCGATGATGCCGTCGGACACCTCATCCTTGAGGTAGCTCGCGGTCGCAGCGTCGCAGGTGTCGGACAGTGCCGCCCAGTCACCGTAGGAGCACAGGCGGTCAACGCCGCGCGCGCGGATGTAGGCGCAGGCGATGGGCGTGAGCTCCGCGGCCGGGTCGACGAAGTAGATCTTCTTGTCCACCTCGCTCAGCGGCATGCCGACGGCCGCACCGGCGGGGGACACGTGCTTGAAGCTGGCAGCGGCGGGCAGACCGGTGGCGGTCTTGAGCTCCTTGACAAGCTGCCAGGAGTTGAGCGCGTCGAGCAGGTTGATGTAGCCGGGCTTGCCGTTGAGGACAGCGAACGGCAGGTCAGACCCGTCGCGCATAAAGACTCGGGACGGCTTCTGGTTGGGGTTGCAGCCATATTTCAGTTCCAGCGCATTCATATCGTTACGGCCTCCTTAATCGCCCAGGTTTTTGTTGAACAGGCGTACCTCGCCGTTCACGTTCGTGTAAAGGGACACCTTGTTGTCCGCATTGAGTGCCTGCCAGACTTCCTCCGGTGTCGGCACGGTGACCTCCAGCGGCTCGCCGGCGAAGGTCGGCAGGGGACTGCCGTCGCCCTGATAGGTGCTGATGAAGTATCCCTGTCCGGCGTCGACACCCTCATAGCAGAAAAACTCGCGCAGGCAGCGTCCGTTTCTGCGCTTGAGGATCGACAGCTCAAACGAGCCGTCGGCGTTGAGGATGGCAGAGATGCGCGGCGTCCAGTTCGGGTCGTCCGGCTCGTATTCGCGGGTCATGAGCCCCTTGCGGAAGTCGCCGTACTGGCAGACGGTGTCCGTCTGGTCGCCGTTTGTGACCACGAGCGCGCCGCCCATGGTGCGCACGGGGTGGTAGATGATGAGGCTGGGGTCTTCGAGCTTCGCGGGGTCATGCGCCTCGGTGCGGATGCCGTCGGGCGTCGTGACGAAGATGCGGTTGCGGCTGTTGGCGCTGCGGCCCATGATGAAATAGTAAACGAGGTCACGGCTGACAAGAATGCCGCGGCCGGGATAGGGATTTTCCCGCAGAAGGGTGAGAAAGTCAAGCATTGCGCTTCTCCTTTACGATTTGTTCCGAGACCAGCTCCGCCGCTCGCGGCAGGAGCTGCCATTCCGCCTGCTCCATGACCCGGCGCTGGAGCGTTTCGGGCGTGTCCTCCGGCAGGACCTCCACTGCTTTTTGCAGCAGGATGCGTCCGCCGTCCGGGATCTCATTGACAAAATGCACCGTCGCGCCCGTGACCTTCACGCCCGTTCGAAGCGCCGCTTCGTGGACCTTCAGACCGTACATCCCCTTGCCGCAGAACGCGGGGATCAGGGAGGGGTGCACGTTCAGGATGCGCGACGGCCAGCGCGCGGTGAAGTCCGCGCTCAGGATGGTCAGGAAACCGGCCAGCACGATCAGATCGATCTCCTGCTGCGCCAGAAGCGCCGACAGTGCCGCCTCAAAGGCGGCCTGACCGCCGCACTGCTTCGGTGAGATCGTCTGCGCGCGGATGCCGGCGTTGGCTGCCCGCGTCAGCGCGTAAGCGCCCTCGTTGGACGAGACCACCAGCGTGATCTCACCGTGGGCAAGCGCGCCTGTTGCCTGTGCGTCAAGTAGCGCCTGCAGATTTGTGCCGCCGCCGGAGACCAGCACGGCGATCTTCGCTTTGTTCATAGTCAGGTCTTCTCCTTTGCCGGCATGCTGTTTCAGCATAGACGGATTTTTTCTTCGCCGGTGACGACCTCGCCGCAGACGTAGGCGTCGATGCCCTCGGCCCTGAGCGCGCCGAGCGCCGCCTCGGCAGTCTCGGGGCTGACGACGACGACCATGCCCACGCCCATGTTGAAGGTGTTGAACATATCGTGCTCATCGATGCCGCCCTTGGCCTGCAGCAGACCGAAGACAGCGGGCGTGCGGATCGCGGCCTTGTCGATGCGGGCACACAGCCCGTCGGGGATGCAGCGCGGGATGTTTTCGTAGAAGCCGCCGCCGGTGATGTGGCTCACGCCGCGCACATCGGCAGCGTCGATGCAGCGCAGAACGGGCTTGACGTAGATCACAGTCGGGCGCAGCAGCGCCTCGCCCAGCGTCTCGCCGAGCTCATCATAGTAGCGGTTGAGATCGGTGTTCTCCACGTCGAACACCTTGCGCACGAGCGAATAGCCGTTGGAGTGGAAGCCGGACGAGGGCAGTGCCAGCACCACGTCGCCAGCTGCCATGCGGCCGGAGTCGATGACCTTCGGCTTGTCCACGAGACCGACGGTGAAGCCGGCCAGATCGTAGTCGTCGGCCGCCATCATGCCGGGGTGCTCGGCCGTCTCGCCGCCGATGAGGGCGCAGCCGGCCTGCACGCAGCCCTCGGCAACGCCGGAGACGATGGACGCGACCTTTTCGGGCACGTTCTTTCCGATGGCGATGTAGTCGAGGAAAAACAGGGGCTTTGCGCCGCAGCAGATCACGTCGTTGACACACATGGCCACGCAGTCGATACCGATGGTGTCGTGCTTACCCATGAGCTCGGCCAGACGCAGCTTCGTGCCGACGCCGTCCGTGCCCGAGACGAGCACCGGCTCGCTCATGCCGGAGACATCGGGGGCGAACAGGCCGCCGAAGCCGCCGATATCCGACACCACGCCGGGGATGCGGGTGCGCTTGACGTCATCGCGCATGAGCCTGACGCCTTCGTAGCCGGCCGTGATGTCCACACCGGCTGCCGCGTAAGCGGCGGATCGAGAGTTTTCCATGTCGATTATTCCTTTCCGTTCCAGCAGTACGTGCAGACCTTGTCCCGGTCGATGCCGATGGCCTCCAGCACGCCATCAAGAGATTGGTATCCGAGTGAGTCAAAACCGAATTTTTCGCAGATGGAGCTCAGCAGGCACTTTCCGCGCTCGGTAGAGGCGTCGGCGTACTCGTCGAGATGCTTCTGCCCCTCGTCGCCCTCAAGCTCCTGCACCACGCGCCGCGCCAGCAGCTCCATGTCGGAGTTGCCGCGCGAGAAGTTCAGGTACTTGCAGCTGTACATAATGGGCGGGCAGGCAGAGCGCATATGCACCTCTTTTGCGCCCGACTCGTAGAGGAAGTCCACCGTCTCGCGCAGCTGTGTGCCGCGCACGATGGAGTCGTCCACAAACAGCAGCTTTTTCCCCTCGATGAGCTCGGACACGGGGATCTGCTTCATCTTGGCCACCTGATTGCGCACTTCCTGATTGTCCGGGGTGAACGAGCGCGGCCATGTGGGCGTGTACTTGACAAAGGGCCTGGCAAAGGGCTTTCCGCTGCGGTTGGCGTAGCCGATGGCGTGCGGCACGCCGGAATCCGGCACGCCCGCAACGTAGTCCACATCGGGCAGGCGGCCCTGCGCGAGCTCCTGCCGCGCCATGATGTCGCCGTTATGGTAGCGCATGACCTCGACGTTCACGCCCTCGTAATTCGAGTTGGGGTATCCGTAGTACGTCCAGAGGAAGCCGCAGATCTTCATCTCCTCGCCCGCGGGCGAGACGGTCTCGTAGCCGTTTCGCGTCAGCGCCACGATCTCGCGCGGGCCGAGCTCGTAGGCGTCCTCATAGCCGAGCTTGTGATAGGCGAACGATTCAAACGAGACGCACAGACTGCCGTCCGGATGCTTGCCGACCAGAACGGGCAGCCGTCCCAGCTTGTCGCGGGCGGCCAGAATGCCGTCCGGCGTCATCAGCAGGATCGTGATGGAGCCGCGGATCATCTCCTGCGCGTACAAAATGCCCTCCACGAGGTTTTCCTTCATGTTGATGAGGGCGGCGACCAGCTCCGAGACGTTGACCTTACCGCTGCTCTGCGCCATGAACTGGTGTCCGTGGTCGGAGAAGTAGGTGTCGATCAGCTCGTCGATGTTGTTGATGATGCCCACCGTGCAGATGGCATACAGACCGAGGTGCGAGCGCACAAGCAGCGGCTGCGGGTCCGTGTCGCTGATGCAGCCGATGCCGACGTAGCCCTTGAACTCGTGCAGGTTGCTCTCAAACTTCGTGCGGAAGGGCGTGTTTTCAATGTTGTGGATCTCACGCACAAATCCGTTTTCGCGCCCGTAGACCACCATTCCGCCCCGGCGTGTGCCGAGGTGGGAGTGGTAGTCCGTGCCGAAAAACACATCCAGTCCCACCTCACGGTGGGAAAACGCTCCGAAATATCCGCCCATTACGCGAAAAACAGCTCGGAGAGCGTCATGGGATCCACGTACTGGCCGTCCTTATAGACGCGCATATTGCCGCTGGCGACCTCGTCGATGAGCATGACGCTGCCGTCGGGCGCGTAGCCGAACTCGAACTTGATGTCGTAGAGCTCCATGCCCTTTTCCCTCAGGTCGTCGGCGACGATCTTGGTGATCTGCTGGGTTTGCGCCTTCAGATCCTCGTACTGCGCGTCGCTCATCACGCCCAGCGCGACCAGTGCGTCCTTGGTGATCAGCGGATCGCCCTTGGCATCGTCCTTCAGGGTCGTCTCGACGTAGTAGGGCAGGTCGGCGCCGGACTCGATGAGGTCGCCGTAGCGTCGGATGAACGAGCCGACGGCCTTGCGGCGGCAGATAACTTCCAGACCGTGACCAAAGACCTTGGCAGGGAGGACTTCCATGGTGGTGTTGCTCAGGTCGGCACTGACATAGTGGGTCTTGATGCCGGCGGCATTGATCTTCTCAAAGAAGTAGATGCTCATGCGCAGGTTCACATCGCCTACACCGTCGATGGTCAGGCCCACGGCGTTCTCGCCGGGATCGAACACGCCATCCTTACCGGTGCAGTCGTCCTTGAACTTGAGCAGGTAGTTGCCGTTTTCCAGCGCGTAGACATTTTTGGTTTTGCCTGTATAAACGAGTTCCATGATGATACCTCCAAAATAATGGTTGATCGGGTTCGTGTGGATCTTTATCTACTCAAAAGGAGTGTTCTGCCGCGTTGCCGCTCAGCAGGACAGCTCCGCCTGAAGCCTGGCTTCCTTCGCGGCGATCTGCTGCGCCATCTCGACACGCTGCGCGTCGAGCTTTTCGGCCAGCGCTTCGTCACTGACGGCGAGGATCTGCGCCGCGAGCACGGCGGCGTTTTTCGCGCCGTTGATGGCCACGGTCGCAACCGGGATGCCGCTGGGCATCTGCACGGTAGACAGCAGGGCGTCCAGCCCGTCGACCGCGCCGCCCTTCATGGGGATGCCGATGACCGGCAGGGTGGAGTTGCCGGCGAACGCGCCCGCGAGGTGTGCCGCCATTCCGGCTGCGCAGATGAGCACGCCGAAGCCGTTGGCGCGGGCGTTTTTGGCAAAGTCTGCCGCAGCGACCGGGGAGCGGTGCGCGCTGAGGATGTGCGCCTCGTAGGGGATGCCAAAGGCGTCGAGCTGCTGGCAGGCCGCCTTGACGACCGGCCAATCAGAGTCGCTGCCCATAATGACTGCTGCTTTTTTCATGAGATCCTCCTTAAAAAGATGAAATGAAAATAAAAAAAGGGTAAACCCGTTGCCCATGGAGTCCCATGGTCACAGGTTTGCCCAGACGGTCGACAGTTCGTATTACAGCAGGCTCCCATGTGGTGTGCTCCACGTTCCGTCAGTTGCCTGTGCTTTCAACGTGTTCATTATCTCAGACGCGACAGGAAAAGTCAATTCCCGACGCAGCATTTTCCATGGGAGCACGGCACAAAAATTCCGACCGATCGCGGTATTTTTTCGCTGATATGTGAAAAAGCAGCGCTTCGCTGCGCGCGCTCGCACACTTGTCCGGCGCGAGCGCACAAGAGCGGTCGGCTCGTGCAGATTTCGGCCGGGCCATGCACTGCGTCCTTGCCGGGGTCGGCGCGGAGACGGGCGCGTACAATAGTTTTGTAAAATTCAAAATGTATCGCATATTTTTTGCCGAAGAAGTTGATTTCTTACAGAAATGTGTTATAATTTAACTGGCGTTGTCTACCAACCCCCCCCCGTGGGTAATCAACGCGGTGTTCAGTTTCCGGCGGCGTGGAATGCGCCTGCTTCGGACGCCGTGGGTAGAGCTGAGAAGAGAAAGAGATGGGGCGAGAGTGATGGAGACTGTGGTTTCCTATCCGGGCGTGAAAAATTGCACCGCGCAGCGCGTGATGTATATAGAGCGGCCGCGTGTCGCCGAAAAGCGGGCGTATCTTGCCCTCAAGCGCGCGTTCGACATTTCCGGTGCGCTGGTGGGCTTGGCTGTGCTGGCACTGCCGATGTCGGTCATCGCGCTGATCATCGCGCTCGACTCGCCGGGCGATCCGATCTTCCGGCAGGAGCGCTTGGGCAAGGACGGCAAGCCGTTTACTATGTATAAGTTTCGCTCCATGTGCCAAGACGCCGAGCGGGACGGACCGCGCTGGGCGGACGCGGATGATGGACGCTGTACGCGCTTTGGTGCGTTTTTGCGCCGGACGCGGCTGGATGAGCTGCCGCAGATCTGGAACATCCTCAAGGGCGACATGAGCTTTGTCGGTCCGAGGCCGGAGCGCGCGTGCTTTTACAGGCTGTTTGAGGAATACATCGTCGGCTTTTCCAACCGTCTGGCCGTGACGCCCGGATTGACCGGCTATGCGCAGGTCAACGGCGGCTACGACCTCAAGCCGGAGGAAAAGATTGTGTACGACATGGAGTACATCGAACACAGGTCGGTTTGGATGGATCTGCTCTGTATTCTGAAAACGATCCGCGTGGTTTTTTGCGGAGACGGCGCGCGATGAAGAAAATACATTTGGAGGACGACCCACTGTATGAATGAAAGTCAAAGAACGCATAGACCTGCCGGTGGCACGGAACTGTCGCTGTGGGACGTTGCGAAGATCCTGCTGTCCAAGCTCCACTGGGTGCTGCTGGCGGGCATTGTTGCAGCTGCGCTGGTTTACATGGCGATCAGCGTGTTTGTCACGCCGACCTATGAGTCCCGCGTGAGCTTTTACGTTTACAACAGTACGAATAATACCGCGCAAGGAACGATCAACAACAGCGACCTGCAGGCTGCGGAGAGCCTTGCTACAACCTATTCCAAGATCCTGGAGAGCAATTCCGTCCTGGATTCCGTCCTGACGGATATCCGTGGGGAGACGGCACTGTCGAGAAAAGAACTCAATCGCATGGTGAAGGTCTCCGTCATTTCGGACACGCAGCTGCTGGAGGTGGTGGTGACTTCTACCGACCCAAAGCTTGCTTGCCGGATCGCGGGCGCATTTGCGAAGGTTGCGCCGACAGAGATCATCCGCATCACCAAGGCAGGCGGCGTGGAGGTCGTCGACCAGCCGGAGGTCGCGTCGGAAAAGACTGCGCCGAGAACCGTGTTTGACAGTGCGATCGGCTTTGTGATTGGCGTGATCGTGATCTCGGTCATTCTTGTGCTGCGTATGCTGGCGGATACAACGATCTACCTGCCGGAGGATATTGAATGCGCGGCGAATGTGACGATCCTCGGCATGATACCGGAGATCAACATCACAAATGACGCCTGTGCGGAGTGGGCGCTGACGGAAGGAGGTGCGGTGCTTTACCATGAAAAAGAAAAATGTTCGGAAAACAACGAGGGAAACGGTTCGGGCAAACCGGAAGCGTTTGCTGACCAATGAGTCGCCGTTTGCGATCAAGGAGGCCTATGTAAAGCTGCGCACCAGCCTGTTGTTTTGCATGACGGCGGATAAGGAGCGCCCCTGCTCGACCTTTGCCATCACGAGCGCAAAGCCCTCAGAGGGCAAGAGCCTCACGGCGGCGAACATCGCCATCAGCTACGCCATGCTCGGCAAGCGCGTGCTGCTTGTCGATGCGGATATGCGCAAGCCGACGCAGCGGCGTCTGTGGAAAGTGCGAAGCACTGCCGGCCTGTGTGACTTTTTGGCGAAGATCAGCCGGCTCGAGCTTGTGAAGGTGACGGATCTGCCGCTGTGGATCGTCTGCACCGGTACGATCCCGCCCAACCCGTCCGAGCTGCTCTCGTCCGAGCGGATGAGACGCTTCGTGGCGGAGAGTGCCAAGACCTACGATTATGTGATCATCGACACGCCGCCGATCAACACGGTGGCGGATGCGCAGATCATTTCCACCTATGTGGACGGTGTGGTGCTCGTGACGAAATCCGGTGTGACGACCACGGATGAGCTCAGCGACGCCAAGGACGCCGTGCTGCGCGCAGGCGGGAACCTGTGCGGCGTGGTGCTCAACGACATGAATATGAAGTCCGGAAAATACGCCTATAAGTATAAGTACAAATACGGCGGCAAGTACGGATATAAGTATTCGTATTCCGATCCCTATGAAGCGCAGTAACGGCGGGATCGACCTGTCGCTGGACTATCATGCACACGTTCTGCCCGGCTGTGACCATGGGAGCGACAGGCTTGAGACGTCTTTGCGGCAGCTGAATATGGCAGCTGCGGCCGGCATCCGAACGGTCTGCGCGACGCCGCACTTTTACCCGCACAAGGAATCGGCGGAATCCTTCCTGCGCCGCAGGGAGGAGTGCGCGCAGCTGCTGCGTGCGCATCTGCCGGAACAAGCGCCGCAGATTTGCCTCGGTGCGGAGGTGCTCATCTGCGACGGGATGGAGCGGCTTGAGGGTCTGCACCGTCTGTGCCGCGAGGGCACGAATGAGCTGCTGCTCGAAATGCCGTTTTATGCGTGGCCGGAGTCTATCTGGGACACGCTGTATCAGCTGCTGGATCTGCAGGATATACAAATTATCCTCGCACACGCCGAGCGCTATCCGGCTGCGGACATCGAGCAGCTGGCGCGCGACGGTGTGCCGCTGCAGCTCAATGCCGCGTGCCTGACAAAGCCGCTGCACCGCAAGCGCTATCTCACATGGATCGAAGGCGGCTGCGTGCGCTATCTCGGCAGCGACATCCATATGCTCGGCAGCGGCTATCAGGATTGGGAGAAATGTGCAAGGCTGCTGGAAAAGAGAGTGCCATGAAACAAGATACTCTGACCGGTGCGGCCGACAAGCAGCCGCTGGTTTCCGTGATCATGCCCGCATACAATGCTGAGAAATACATCGGGGAAGCCATTGCTTCCGTGTGCGCCCAGACGTATAAAAACTGGAATCTGCTGATCCTCGATGACGGTTCTGCTGACCGCACAGTAGAGATCGCAGAGAGCTATGCACAACAGGATGCACGCATTCAGGTCTTGTGCAATCCGCAGAACATGGGTGTTGCACGCACAAGAAACCGAGGCTTTGATCTCGCGCAGGGGGAATGGATCGCGCTGCTTGACAGTGATGATAGGTGGCGTGCGCAGAAGCTGGAAAAACAGCTTGCCGTGGCGAGGAGTTCGGATGCGGATATTGTCTATTGTTCGTATGCGATGATAGATGAAAACGGCTGCCATTTGTCGGATTTCATCGTTCCGGAAACGACGTCCTATCATGCCATGCTCGAGGAAAGTGTGCTCAGCTGTTCCACTGTGCTGATTCGGCGGGATGCTTTACGTGACCATCGTTTTTGTGCGCAGTATTATCACGAGGACTATGCGCTCTGGCTGGAGCTGATGCGTTCCGGCTTCCGGACCTTGGCGAGTAGAGAAACTTTGGCGGACTACCGTGTTGCGAAGGGCTCTCGTTCGAGCGATAAGCTCAAATCTGCCAGATACCGTTGGCGGATCTACCGGGATGTTGAGCGGCTCTCGCTGCCACGATCCGCTTGCGCGTTTTTTTCTTACGCACTCCATGGCGTGCGTAAGCACGGGAGAATCTAACCATGGGAGAAGTGAAGGTTTTGACTGCGCATCAGACGCTCCTGCTGGAGATGCTCAAGGACTTTGACGCCGTGTGCCGTAAGCACCATATATCCTATCAGCTCTTCGCCGGAACGGCGTTGGGCGCCGTTCGTCACCACGGCTTCATCCCGTGGGACGATGATGTGGATGTGATCCTCATGCGCAGCGAATATGACCGCTTGCTTACGGAGGCGGCGGGGGACTTTGATCCTGAGCGCTACTATGTGCAGCGGGAAAACAGCGTGCACTGGCCCATGCAGTTTTCCAAGCTGCGCAGAAACCATACGGCCTGCATCGAAAAATATCATCCGAAAGACCCGCTTGTCCATCAGGGCGTCTACATAGACATTTTTCCGTGCGACAATCTTTCGGATCGGCCGCTGATGCGGCGGCTGCAATTTGCGGCGTCCAAGGCGATCATTGCAAAGGCACTCTATGCGCGCGGCTATGAGACGGACAGCGCGGCGAAAAAAGTGTTCATGCAGCTTTGCCGCCTGCTGCCGCGCCGGGCGTTGGAAACGCTCTGTATACGCAGAGGAGACGACCGGACCGCACTGCTTCATTCGTTTCTGGCGGCCGGAAAACGGTATGAAAAAAATCTGCTCCCGCGTGAGTGGTTGACAGAGTCGGTCGAGCTCCCGTTTGAGGATGGCGTGTTTCCGGTCACGGCGCATTATGACGCGCTGCTGACGCAGCTGTACGGCAACTGGCGTGCGCTTCCGTCTCCGTCGGAGCGCAGGTGTAAGGAGCACGCGGCAATCATCGATCTCGAGCGCTCCTACACGCATTATCTTGCCGCACAGCAGGCAATGCGTATTGGTGTCTACACGCGGAGCATCCGCTGACTGCCGGAGGAATGTATGGATAGAGTAGAGGTTGTCTGCGTCACCATGGGGCAGAAAGACTTAACGATCGCGGATAAAATGCACATTACCGGCGATGCCGTGTTTGGAAATCAGGCCGACGGATACCGCAAAGAGACACAGTTAAACGCTGGGCGCACGTTGCGCATGATCACCACGGACACGCGGGGCGTCGGCTTCAACCGCAACATTGCGCTGCTGCACGCTGCCGGAGATATCCTGCTTTTTGCCGACGATGATATCTGCTATGCCGACGGTTATGCCGATGGTGTGCGCCGCGCCTATGCGCAGCATCCGGATGCGGATATGATCCTTTTTTCCCTGGACATTACGCAGGGCGGGCGTGTGATCCGCCAGGTCAAAAACCGCGATGGTCGTCTGCGTTTTCATCGCGCTCTGCGGTATGGGACGTGCGTTTGCTCTATCCGCCGTGACAGCCAGCGCCGTGCGAACATTTGGTTTTCCACGATCTTCGGCGGCGGCACGAACTATGCCCACGGGGAGGACACGCTGTTTTTGTGTGACGCGTTTCGTCGAGGGCTACGGGTGTATACGAGCAGCTTCTGTCTGGGTACCTGTGCCAAGGACGCGTCCACCTGTTTTCACGGCTTTGATGAAAAGTATTTTTACGATCAGGGCGTTTTGTATCGGGCGGCATTCGGTGCGGCTGCAGTGCCGCTGTGCCTGCGCTTTTGCCTGAAGCGGTACGGTGCATACCGGGAAGAGATGACCTTTTCCCAAGCTTTGCGGGCAATGCGCCGGGGTACCAGGGAAACGCCAAGAGAAAGAAATCCATAACGTTTCTGATGTTTTGGTTCGATCGATTCAAATGCAAAGGGGGGGGAAACCGTTTGAAACAAGAAAATCAACCGGTCAAAAAAGCATCTGGTGGTGGTGTAAAACCGCTGCCGATCGTGATCACAGTGATCACTGTGATCGCGCTTGCCGTTCTCGTTGTGGTGCTGGTTTGCGGCCATAAGCCTGCGGACACGCTCACACCGCTGCAGAGCGCAGAGCCAATACCCGTATCCGCGGATGCAAAGCTGTCCACTCCGGTCGGAGACCTTGTGCTGCCGCAGGAGTTGGCAGCGGTCTGCCGGATCGCGGATGTCTCTGCGGATGGGCAGTATGCCGTGCGCGTATCTGCACCGGTTGGAACGGATGACGTGCTGCTGTTTGTGCTGTCCGTTGGCGAAAACGGGAGCGGTTATGCTCTTGGCAGTGCACCGGATGCATCCGGTGCGCAGACGGCCATCTGGCTGGATATCCACGAGATCCCGAAAGACGCTGCGTGGACGGCGGACGAATACGCTCATATCAATGCACTGCAGAGTTTCGTCAATGATCTCATCGAGCAGATCAACCATCTGGAAGGCTTTCAGGGAGGTGCGGGATGACTATCCCAAAGTTAAAGCGCAGACTCGGTGCTTTGCTGTATCATACGGTTGCGAAGCACTTACCGCCTTCCTATAGCAGCTTAAAGCTTGGCCAGACGGCTTTACGCCGGTTTTGCGGAAGATGGATGCTGGCCGATTGTGGAAAACGGGTAAATATTGAGAAAAATGCTACCTTTTCTGCAAAAGTGACTCTTGGTGACGATTCCGGAATCGGCATCAATGCCAAAATTTATGGTACTTGCCACATTGGCCGCTGTGTGATGATGGGGACGGATGTCACGATTATCACAAGAAATCACTGTTTTGAGCGGACGGATGTTCCTATGATGGAACAGGGGTTTGAAGCCGAGTTGCCTGTCTGTATCGGAGACGATGTTTGGATCGGAGACCGTGTTTTGATTTTGCCGGGCGTACACATCGGAAATGGCTGCATCATTGCGGCGGGCGCGGTCGTGACAAAGGATGTCCCGGACTATGCGATCGCTGCAGGAGTGCCTGCTCAGGTGATCCGTATGCGTAAGCAATGCGGCGTCGAGGTGCAATAGAAGAAATGAGGTGAGTACCATCGAAGTTTCCTTGTGGATCCTGCTCGGCATCGGGTTTGCCGGCAGCGCCGCATGGCTTGTTCTCATGCGGGATCGGCTGAACATGGCATGGTATGCGGCGATCCCTTTGGCAATTTTTCATACCGTTTTCGGCGTGCTGACGGTGAAGGTATTCGCCTTTCTTGAAACCGGATTTGACAAAGCCACCCTCGGCAACATGAGCCTGTTTGGCGGAGTGTTCTTTATGCCGGTGGCTTACTGGCTCGGTGCTAAAATCTTTAAGCGCCCGATGAAAGAAGTGTTTGATGTCTTTACGCCTTGCATGATCTTTACAGTCATGTGCGCCCGCATCAACTGCATCCTTTCCGGGTGCTGCACCGGCCTGATCATACCAGGAACGCAGCTGCGCTGTCCAACAAGGGAGCTGGAGCTGGTGTATTACATCGTGATGCTGATCCTGCTTATTCCCCGCGTGAAAAAGAATGAAAACCCCGGCACCTGTTACCCACTCTACATGGCAAGCTATGGTGCGTTCCGGTTTGTTATCGAGTTCTTTCGGACATCGAGCTCGGGGATGCTGTTTCATCTATCCCATATCTGGGCCGCGCTTGCGTTTGCGGCAGGACTCAGTGTTTACATAGAGGTCAATAATAGAAATCACAGAGTGAAGAAAGGAAAGAAGGTAGGAAGAAAATGAAAAATATGTATCGGTGCTTCCTTTCCCTTGTGTTGTGTATGTGCATGGTGTTCGTGTTGCTTCCCAACATGGCCATGCCTGCGTATGCGGCGAACAGCGGCACCGTTATCGGGCTGGCTGACGAGAGCATCGGCCTGAGCTTCTCCGGCACTGCGGACAACGCGTGGAGCGCCAGCAGCACGCAGATTATCGGTAAGGCTCGGTCTACGTCTGGGTCAGGCTGCGGCGGTGGCAGTAGCTACCGTTCTACGCTGACCATCACCAACAAGAAGACCACAAAGGCGACGCTGTCCTTTGACTATACCGTCATGGTAAGCGAAGGTACGATTCTGGTGGACAACACCGAGACCACCGCAAACGGCAGCTTCAGCAAGGAGCTTGCAGCCGGCGGCACCGTTGAGGTGGAGATCAATTCCGGCAGCACCAGCGCCGACACCAAGATCACCATGACCAACGTGAAGCTGGTGGCCGATGCGAGCGCCACCGTGACCTTCCAGCCCTCCGAGAACGGCTCCTATACTGTGGACGGGAAGACTATCACCGAGGTGTACACCCACACACAGAGCTCCATGACCGCCTATCAGGTGGCGGCGACCCCGGCGGAGGGCTACCGCTTCAAGGGGTGGTACGATGTGGCCAGCGGAAAGTGCATCAGCACCGATGCCAAGACCGCCCTGAACTTTGACAGTAACCGTACCATCACGGCGCGGTTCATCAGCAAGGAGCTGGCGCTCTTTGAGACCGGCGGTCAGGTGTTTGACGACCTGAACGACGCGATCGCGGAGGCGCAGAAGAACCTGCCCGCTATCATCACACTCGCCGAGAGCGGTAAGATCACGGGGAACTACATCATCCCTAGCAAGGTCACCCTGCTGATCCCCTTCGATGAGGCCAAGACCTGCTATACCAGTACCCCGACCGCCATCACCTCTACCCCGACCGCTAAGCCCTTCCGGACGCTGACCATGGCGGCGGGCAGCTCCCTCACCCTTGCAAACGGGGCGGCCATCAGCATCGGCGGTCAGTATTATGCCGCCTCAGGCGGCGCTTCTGGCAAGATGGTCGGGCCCTATGGCTACATCAAAATGGAGTCCGGCAGCGCCATCGACGTGCAGTCCGGCGCAAGCCTGTACGCATGGGGCTTCATCTCCGGCAGCGGCGCCGTCACCGTGGAGTCCGGCGGCTCTGTCTACGAGTGGTACCAGATTCTGGACTTCCGTGGCGGCACCGCATCTTCCAATATGGGCCATGAGGTGTTCCCCTTTAGCCAGTACGCCGTGCAGAATGTGGAGGTACCCCTGACCCTGCACGCCGGCGCCAGCGAGACGGTGTATACTGCGGCATACGCTATGCGGAAAATCAACCCAACCTCCATTCCTTTTATCGGCGACAAGGGTATGTTTAAGCTGACCTCCGGCAGTCTAACCAAGGCGTATGACGGTGCCACCGACCGTATCATCTACACCATCGACGGAGTTGCGGAGGTTAACAGTCTGAACCTAAAGCTGGCAGGCATGAGCGTCAGCTCCAGCAGCTATGTCCTGCCGCTGACCAACAACATGACCATCAATTTGACCACCGGCAGCAAGCTGTCCATCAACCAGACGGCGTCGCTGCTGCCGGGGGTGCAGGCCAACATCGCACAAGGCGCTGAAATGATTATTTCCAGCGGCAAGAGCATCTACATCTATGACCGTGACGAGTGGGTCGCCCAAAACTTTGTTACCGGAGGCAAGTTCAAAGCGGTGCCATATGCCCCCGGAAAGCATTATAACCGCACAGAAGAAAACCTTATCGATGTGAAGGTGGACGTCAACGGTACGCTGACCGCTATCGGCGGCATCTACACCACCGCAGGCGGCGCAGACATCTGCTCCAGCGCCGGTACCGGCATCTACAACCAGCAGGGTACCCCCGGCGCGGAGACCAAGACGTATCAGTACACGCAGAGCGATTCCGACGTGACGGCACATGAGATCCCCATCACCCCCGCAAGGCTTCACAACGCCGACGGCTCCTACACCGAGACGCAGGCGGCCAAGGCCGGCGATACCATTAACTATGTCAACGGCGTCTGGGGCGGAAAGCCTTGCACGCATGAGAATACGGAGCTTCGCGGTGCGAAGGAGGCTACCTGCACCGAGCCTGGCTACACCGGCGACACCTGCTGCAAGGATTGTAACGAAAAGATCGCAGACGGCAAGGTCATTCCCGCGCTTGGCCACGCTTGGGACAATGGTGTGATCACGACCGCTCCGACTTGTGAAAACGCCGGTGTCAAGACGTTTACCTGCACGCGCTGCAATGAGACAAAAACAGATGCCATCAGCGCGACCGGCCACACGCCTGTTCAGATCCCCGAAAAACCGGCCACCTGCACCGAGCCCGGCCATAAGGCCGGCACGAAGTGCTCTGTTTGCGGTGCGGTCCTCTCCGGCTTGGAAGAAATCCCCGCCAAGGGGCACACCGTGGTCGTTGACTCCGCAGTCGAGCCGACCTGCACCGAGCCCGGTAAGACGGAGGGCAAGCACTGCTCTGTCTGCAACGAGGTCATCGTTGCGCAGGAAATCATCCCTGCAATCGGCCACAAGCCGGTTATTCGTGATGCCAAAAATGCTACGCTCACAGAAGACGGCTATACCGGTGATACTTACTGCAGTGTTTGCAATGAGCTTCTGAAAAAGGGCGAAGTCATTCCCAAATCCGGCGCTGTAATCACTTGGGTCGTTAACGGTACGCAAACCACTCAAGTGTATGAGAAGGGGAAAACACCGGCCTTCCCGGGCACGCCCGAAAAACCCGAAACTGCGCGTTATCGCTATGTGTTTGCGGGTTGGGATCAGGAGATCGTTCCCGTTACTTCCGATGCGACATATACCGCACAGTTTACCCAGGTTGGCAAAAACGGTCTGTGCGTCGAGGGAGCGGATACCTACTGGATCGCCAACGGCGAGAATGTTGCATTCCCCGGTCTGATCCGCATCAATGTCGGCAGCGAGGCACAGCCGCATTATCACTATTACTACTTTGGCGAAGACGGTAAGGCGGTAAAAAACGGCAACTATAAGGTGGACAAGAATAACGACCTGCCGCTGCCGGCTTACCAGTATTGCTTTGATGCCGATGGCGTCATCATTCATGACGACGATACATCCAAAAACGGCATTTGCCCGGGTGATGGATCGAAGTACTACTATGTTGACGGCGTGAAGGTTGGCGAAGGACTGATCTGTGTCGATGGCACCTTCTACTATGCGCGCACATCCAACGGCGAAATCGTTCGTGACCGCGATTACTGGATCGAAAAGACGAATGGTTATCCGATCGAGGCGCGGACTTATCATTTCGATGCCGATGGCAAGATGGTGATCGACGGGTTCGTGGACATCAATGGCGGTACTTACTACTTTGTTAAGGGCGAGTGCGCAAAAGGCTTGACGAAGATCGGTGAGGACTACTACTTCTTCAATCTCGGCAGCGGCAAGATGTACAAGGACGCCAATATGTGGGTGCCCGCCAATGACTACGGCGTCGAGCCCGGAATGCATTACTTTGATGCAGACGGTAAGATGTTTGTCCCCGACACGGCCAATGGCAAACGGGCGATCGTTGCCGAGAACGGCAAGCTGTACTTCACCATCGACGGCGTGAAGATGGTCAACGGTCTGTATGAGCTGGACGGTGCGTACTACTTTGCACGGTACGACGGTACGCTCGTGACCAATGGCTCTGCATATGTGGAGACCACGGAGCTGAGCGGCAACGGCTGGTACGGCTTCGGCGCGGACGGCAAGCTCATCATGACCGGCTTTGTGACCGGCAACGGAAAGACCTACTACTACGCCGACGGCGTGCGCGCGAAGGGGTTGACGAAGATCGGCGAGGACTACTACTTCTTCAACGCCGGCAGCGGCATGATGTACAAGGACGCAAATATGTGGGTGCCCGCCAACAGCTACGGCGTTGAGCCCGGAATGCATTACTTTGATGCAGAGGGCAGGATGACTGCCTGATTCGACGCCATATAGTGGCTTGCGAACATTTGAAAAGTACGGGGCTTCACGGGCACCGTGAAGCCCCGTACAAATTTGAATACTATTGAGCGCGGAGTGGGCTATAACCGGAGCATGGTTTTGCAAAATGCGACCGCAGATATATGCGTATTGGCTGATGACGATATGACATTCGTAGATGGCTACCCACAGATCATGGAAGGGGCGCTTGAGGAATGTCTAAGGCCGATGTGCTGATTTTCAACCTGATTGAGAAACGGCCTCGACGCTATATAAATACGAAAATAAAACGGATCCACAGGTATAACTATGCGAAATACGGCGCGGCGCGGCTGGTGATCCGGCGTCAGCGAATCATGGACGCGGGGATCACCTTCAGCACACTGTTTGGCGGCGGAGCGCGCTATGGATCCGGTGAAGATACCATTTTTGAAGGAATGCTTAGATAAGGGGCTGCGGCTGTACGCCGTTCCCTATGCGATCGCTGAGATAGATCAAGATGCCGCATCCAGCTGGTTTACAGGGTATACCGAGAAGTACTTTTATGATAAGGGCGCGCTGTATGCCAGTCTGTATCCGCGGATATGGAGGATGATCGCGGTAAGATTCCTGCTCCGGCACAGCAACACCTATAAGGGTCACATGCCTTTTTGGGCAGCCCTGAAGAGTATGCTGCGTGGCGGAACAGATTTTCCGGCGGAGAGAAAGAGGTATGGCGAATGCGGTTCAGCATAGTTGTTCCCGTGTACAATACAGAGAAGCTTCTGGGGGACTGCGTAGGCTCAGTCCTGGCGCAGACCTACACAGATTGGGAATTGCTGCTGGTGGACGATGGTTCCACAGATGGAAGCGGGACGCTGGCGGACTCCTTTGCCAAGCTGGATGGACGTATTCATGCGTATCACCAAGAGAATACCGGACAATTTTTTGCCAGACGCGCCGGGATCGACCGGGCAGTGGGGGACTATGTTCTTTTTCTGGACAGCGACGACACATTCACAGACGACTGTCTGGAGAAAGTTGATGCAGCGCTAAGACGACAGACGGCGGATATTGTTATGTTTGCCGGAAAAATTATCAAAGACGGACAGGAGACCGGCGGATATATCGGCAGGATATCCGAGGAGGCTTGCAGCGTGCAAACGGACTGGCTCAAGGAAAAGCTGATCGCGTCGCATGAGTTGAATTCTTTATGGCTGAAGGCATATCGGAGGACGCTGTTTGAAGACGACCACCACGATTACGCCGCCTTTAGAGGGGTGCATTGCGGAGAGGATAAGGCACAGCTGCTTTATCCGGTAACACGCGCCGGGAACATACTATATATCCCGGACAGCCTTTACCAATACTATCACCGCGAAAACAGCATTATGCATGGATTTGCGATCGGTACGATCCAAAGAATGATGGCAAATGAGATGTATTCACTGCTCTATCAGTATATGCAGGAGTGGGGGATGGACAGTCCCGGATATCAGAAGCAGGCTGGGGTATATTATCTGAGAAATTATCTGTCAGTTTACTTTGAACTGCGCAAGCGCTGTGTCACGCGGCAGGAGCGGCGGGAATTCCGGTGCTATCCTTGGAAAACGGCTGTCGACAGAACGGCTCTCCGCTATTGCTTCAGCAATGCGCTTACTGCAAAGGAAAAGATCAAGCTGCTGGCGGCGGTACTACATATATAACGGGAGACGCAGACAGATCCATGAATGAGCAGGAAAAGAAGTCAAGACGGAATATTGTTACCACACTGGCCAGCCAGATTGTTGCGACAGCCTGCGGGATCGTTGTACCCCGCATACTGATCGGCTCCTTCGGTTCGGAGGCTTATGGCATCTCTGTCTCCATCACGCAGTTTCTGTCCTACATTACCCTGCTGGAGGGCGGCATTGGCGGGGTAGCCAGAGCGGAACTGTACGGTCCTCTGGCCCACAAGGATCAAAGAGGAATCAGCACGGTTTACCACGCGGTGCGGCGTTTTTTCTACTATGTTGCCGCGTTCTTCCTTATATACAGTCTGGCGCTGGGCGTGTTCTACTACGACATTGCCCGGGTCACGATTTTTTCAAGGCTCTATGTTTTCGGCCTCGTTCTGGCCATCGGGCTGACGACGCTGGCCAAATATATGGGCGGACTGGCGAATCTGACATTGCTCGCCGCCGACCAGAAGCAGTATATCAACAACGTGATCACGATCGGCATCACGCTTATCAATACGCTGGCAATCGTCATCCTGACGGGAAACGCGTGTGACCTGATCTGGGTGAAGCTGGGCAGCAGCCTGATTTTTGTCGTTCGTCCGTTGCTGTATGCCGTCTATGTAAAAAAACACTATCACCTCCCCAAGATGGGAAAGGGCGAAGCGGTTCTTACACAGAAATGGACGGGAATCAGCCAGCATATTGCATACTTTTTGCACACCAACACGGATGTTGTCCTGCTGACGCTGTTTGCAAACGCCCGGCTGGTCGCGGTATATGCCGTATACAGCATGGTCGTCAGCAGCATCCGGGCGATTGCAGAGGCTTCTGTGGGCGGTATGGAGGCGGCCTTTGGCGCGCTGATCGCAAAGGGGCAGATAGAGGCGCTTCGGAAGGAATATTACCGCTATAAGGTACTGCTCACCGCCGTTACGACGGCCTTGTTCTGCTGCGCAGGCATTCTGATCGTACCCTTTGTGCGGCTCTATACAAGCGGTATAACAGATGCGGATTATATGCAGCCTGTATTTGCGATTATCCTGCTGACGGCGGAGGCTGTCAATTGTCTGATCCTGCCGTGTGCCAGCCTGCCCATTGCGGCAAACCACATCCGGCAGACGAAATGGGGCGCTTATGGCGAGGCGGCGATCAACATTCTCCTGTCCTGCCTGCTGATCCAGTGGGATCCGTTGATGGGCGTTGCACTGGGAACCCTGATCGCGACCCTTTTCCGGGGCGTGTTTTATATAATCTATTCATCGCGGTATGTCCTCCGTGTTCCAGCGTACAGGAGCATACTGGTGCTCTTGGGCACCCTGCTTCTGTTGGAGGCCGGTATTTTAGGAGGGGATTACCTGATCGCCCGTGTGGAGATCGGGAACTACCTCCAGTGGATACTCTGGGGCGCAGTTACATTTGCCGCTGTTTCTGTACCCATAGGCACCGCTGCGTATTTTGGCATGAAACGGCGTTCCTGAGGGCTTCGCAGCAGAGAGCGGAGAGAACGACATCGATTGAGGGAGCTTGAACGGCAGATGAAACGTGTGCTGATCGTAAATAACAATATGCACATCGGCGGTGTGCAAAAAGCGCTGCTGAATCTGCTGCAGACGCTGCATGCCGACTATGATATTACGCTGCTTTTGTTTTATCGCGGCGGCGCGCTGCTCAACGAAGTGCCTTCGGATGTCCGCGTGTGTGCTGCAGACGGTGCGTTTCGCTATTTTGGCATGACGAAAAACGATGTGTCGACGGTTCGAGACCGGCTGCTGCGCACGTTTTGGGCAGGGACGACGCGCGGGCTTGGAATGCCCTTTAGTACACGACTTGCCTGTTTGCTGCAAAAGCGCATACAGGGGTTTGATGCGGCGATCTCTTTTTTGCACAGCGGGGCGGCACATACGTTTTATGGCGGGTGCAATGCGTTTGTCCTCAACTGCGTGGATGCGGAAAAGAAGATCACATATCTTCACTGCGATTATGGACAGATTCGTGCCGCTTCGACGTATAATGCCGATCTCTACCAGCGGTTTGACGAGATCGTGGCGTGCTCCGACGGCTGCAGGCGCGCGTTTTTGAATGCCCATCCGCAGCTTACAGGCAAAACGTGCGTTATTCCGAATTTTCAGAATGATGCGGCGATTGTTCGCTTGGCAAAAGCGCAGCCGGTCAATTTGGACCATGGACGGCTGAATGTTCTGACTGTCGCCAGATTCGGGCGCGAAAAGGGGATCCTGCGCGCGCTGCATGCAGTGGCCGCACTGGGGGCACTGCGCGGCGGGCTGCGTTACTATCTCATCGGAGACGGTCTGGAGTATGCCGAGGCGCAAAAGACCATAACAGAGCTGGGGCTTGACGGTACGGTCATTTTGCTTGGCGCGATGGAAAATCCATATGGCTATATGCGGGCAGCGGATGTGCTCCTGATCCCATCTTTTTCTGAGGCCGCACCGATGGTCATCCATGAGGCCGCCTTGCTTGGTACACCGATTTTAACGACCGAGACCTCATCGGCGGTCGAGATGGTGCAAGACACGGGCTTTGGCTGGGTGTGTCCGAATACGCAGGAAGGTATCACGCAGGGGCTGCGGCGACTGCTGGATGAACCGCAGATGCTGCAGACGCAGCGCGAGGCACTTGGCGGAGTTACGTTTGATGTGACAGCGGCAAAACGTAAATTTTCGGAGTTGATCAACGGTTATGATGAAGACACAACTTGATCACGGCGGTGTTGTAAGGACGGGCATTGGTGGTGCCGGTACGCTGTTTGGCTGCCTTTTGATCGCGCTGCTGCTCTGCATTGTGCAGATCAGCGGGAGCAAGATGCTGATTGCGGCCTGCTTGGCTGCCTTTTTGGCCTTTCATTTTTGGTCATGTTTTCAAAATGACGCTATGTGCGTGCTGCTGTTTTTTCTCCCTTGGAGCCCGCTTTTGCGGACAGACCGCGGCAGCATCTCGTTTTTTACCATTGCATTGCTTGTGACATGCTTGTATTATTGGCAGAGAGACGGTTTTCGCCTGGCGCTGTATCAGATCCTGGTGACGGCATTTCTCGCGGTCACGACGCTGATCGCAAAGGCGATCCGCTCGAACCCCATTGAGAATCACTATCTGTTCTTTTTCATGATGCTTCTGCTGTTCCCGTGCGTGGCAAAGGGGCTTTCCGGCGCAGTCAGTTTTTCGAGACTGACCCTGTTTTTTGCCTGCGGCATCATTATGGCCGCGCTTTCCGCCCACCGGATCGCGGCGTATCCGAACATTTCTCAGTACATCAAAGTGGATTCGTATCTGAAGATCACGCGGCTTTCCGGCTATTACCGTGACCCGAACTTTTACTGCGCGCATATTACCGCCTGCCTCGCCGGCGTCCAGCTGCTCATGAGCAGGGAACGGCGGCGCAGCCGGCAGATCGTCTGGATCGGCGTTATGATGGTTCTTGTCTACTGCGGGCTGCTCTCAGCCTCGAAATCTTTCGTGGTCGTCTTGGCCTGCCTGTTTCTTGTCTGGGTTCCGGTCCTGCTCACCGGAGGTCATGTGAAAAGAGGCATCGCCATCCTTGCAGGCGTTGCGTGCGCAGCAGCGGTCATGCTTTTGTCCGCAGCGGTTCAGGACCTGCTGCGTATGGTGATGTCCCGCTTTTCGTATGCGGCCAACGTTTCGGATCTGACGACGCACCGGTCGGAAATATGGCGGATGTATCTGCATGACCTTAGCTACGATCCCGTGCTGATGCTGCTCGGTTCCGGCTTTACCAGCGTCACGCTTAGAATGAAGGCTTCGCATAATACCATTATCCAGGGCGTGTTCCAGTTTGGCCTGATCGGGCTTCCGGTGCTGTGTGCGTGGCTGGTAATGACGCTCAAGCGGACAAGCGGCAGGAGCGGTTGCCGGAAAAATGCCTTTTTGCTCATGTGTGTCGGTGTTGTGCTGCCGTGGATGGCGCTGGATATTTTGTTTTTCGATGAGTTTTTCCTGCTGCCTGTCTATGCGGTGATCGGCGCTGGCTATGCGGCGTCGGGTAGTGACCAGATCGACGGAAATGTTGTGAACTCTGCGGAAAGGGCGAGGTGATCGTATGCAGATCATTTATGAACTGTCCTGGCTATGGACGCTGCTGGGCATCGCGCTCGCGGCAGCAGCGGTCTGCGTGGCCGCCGCCGCGCTGATCGCGCGGGCATCGCAGAAGCGATTGGGTAAGAAAACAGCCGTGCTGATCGGCGTCGCGGCATTCGCGCTTGCCGTTGTGGTCGTCATTCTGCTTGCCCGCACGGCGATGCCGCTTTGAACGAAAGGGAGACATACCATGCCGCTGCAGATCGTCAGAAACGACATTACACATATGCAGGTCGATGCCATCGTCAACGCCGCAAACGCCTCGCTCTCGGACGGCGGCGGTGGGGTGGACGGCTGCATCCACCGCGCCGCCGGTCCGGAGCTGCTGGCGGAATGCAAAGCGCTCGGCGGCTGCGCGACCGGGCACGCGAAGCTCACGAAGGGCTATGCGCTGCCGTGCCGGTATGTTATCCACACGGTCGGGCCGCGCTGGTGCGGCGGCGCGCACGGAGAGCGAGAGCTGCTCGCCGCCTGCTACCGGTCGTCGCTTGCGCTCGCGCTGGAGCACGGCTGTGCGTCGGTCGCGTTTCCGCTCATCGCCTCCGGTGTTTACGGGTTTCCGAAGGATCTGGCGCTCAGGACGGCGATCGACACCATCGGTGATTTCCTGCTTGCGCACGATATGACCGTCTACCTCGTTATCTTTGACCGCAAGGCGTATCAGATCGGCAGCAAGCTGTTTGCGGACATCACGGCATATATTGACGACCGCTATGCCGCGGCGCGTGCGGATGAGCGCGGTGCACGTCAGCGCCGCGTGGAGGCGTATCCGGTCTGCGGCGCATCCGTGTGCATGCAGGCGGATGCAGCGCCGGCGCCGCGCGCCGTCGGAGTGCAGCACCCAGGCGCGCTCAAAGACGCACTCGAGCAGCTCGACGAGAGCTTTTCCGAGATGCTCCTGCGCAAGATCGACGAGCGCGGCATGACGGACGCGCAGTGCTACAAAAAGGCGAACATCGACCGCAAACTCTTTTCGAAGATCCGCTCGGATAAGGGCTATAAGCCTTCCAAGCCGACGGTCATCGCCTTTGCCATCGCTCTGGAGCTGCCGCTTAATGAGCTGCAGGATATGCTTCGCAAGGCGGGTTTTGCGCTCTCGCATTCGAATAAGTTTGATATCATCGTGGAGTTTTTCGTCGCGCATGGCAACTACAACGTCTTTGAGATCAACGAGGCGCTGTTCGCGTTTGATCAGAGCCTGATCGGCGCGTGACGCAGCGTGTCGGAAAATGTCGCCTGCCATGCGACCGGACAAAGCGCATACTGTCGTAAGATATGACTGTAAGGCAAAGCCAAGCAGTCATATTTTTTATACGGAGGTATGCAGCATGAAAAAGAACCTGACGGAGATCGTATTCATCCTCGACCGCAGCGGCTCTATGTCCGGCTTGGAGGCGGACACCGTCGGCGGGTTCAACGCCATGATCGCAAAGCAGAAAAGAGAGCCCGGTGAGGCGCTGATCTCGACGGTGCTCTTCGACGATGAGAGCGTTGTCATCCACGACCGCGTACCGGTGCAGAATATCGCACCGATGACAGAGCGGGATTACTATGTGCGCGGCTGCACGGCGCTGCTCGATGCCATCGGCGGTGCGATCCACCACATCGGTAACGTCCACAAGTACGCAAGAACCGAGGATGTACCGGAGCACACGCTCTTTGTCATCACGACCGACGGTATGGAAAACGCCAGCCGCCGCTATGACGGCGAACGGGTCAAACAGATGATCGAACGGCAAAAGGCGCGTCACGGCTGGGAGTTTTTGTTCCTCGGCGCGAATATCGACGCCGTCGAGACGGCGGGGCGCTTCGGCATCGGCGCGGATCGCGCGGTCGACTACCACGCCGACCGCGAGGGAACACAGCTCAACTATGAGGTGCTGAGTGAGGCGGTGTCCGCCGTGCGATGCAGCGCGCCGCTGGGCACAGCATGGAAGGCACGTATCGACGAGGATTTCCGTGCCAGAAAGCACGGCGGGAAACGCTGAGCCCGCTCTGCGGCGCAAAATGCACGCAGCCGCCGGATTTTTTCCGGCGGCTGCACCGCTTCTTTCCGGCACACGCTTGCGCAACGGGTGCAAAGGCGGTATGATAGATGCACCGATATTGAAAAACGGAGGAGAAACTATGAACATTGCTGTCATCACCGGCGCATCTGCCGGCATCGGCCGTGAGCTTGTCTACGCTGTGGACAAGGACGCGGAATATGACGAGATCTGGGTCATTGCCCGCAGAAAAGAGCGGCTGGAGGAGCTGCGCG
>OLGA01000543.1_pt1 | contig 33148 bp, 28 predicted proteins | sample 1604881 | NCBI WGS metagenome assembly OLGA01 (sample SAMEA3888896, study PRJEB22519) | human gut metagenome | biome: human gut; feature: human-associated habitat; material: faeces | place: Denmark | collected 2009 | reverse complement strand
GAAGAGAAGACGGCAGTGGGTGGAATATCTATAAAAATGGCGGACGCATTGATATGGGAATTGATGCGGTCGAGTGGGCGAAGAAAGTAGAAGCACTTGGCGCAGGAGAGATTCTTTTGACCAGTATGGACTGTGACGGCACGAAGGCCGGATACGATCTGGAGCTGACAAGGACGATCGCGGAAAATGTATCAATTCCAGTAATCGCCTCTGGAGGAGCAGGTAATCTGGAGCATTTCTACGAAGCACTCGGTGAAGAGGGGAAGGCAGACGCGGCACTTGCGGCATCCCTGTTCCACTATAAAGAGCTGGAAATCAGAGAAGTAAAAGAATATTTGAGAGAAAAAGGCGTATCGGTACGTCTGTAGAGAAAAGGTGGGGAATATGGCAGCAATTAACAATGACTGGCTGGATGCACTGAAAGGTGAATTTTCCAAGCCATACTATAAGAAACTGTTTGAAACAGTGAATCAGGAATACCGGACACACCGGGTATATCCTCCGGCAGATGACATCTTTAATGCATTTCATCTGACACCGCTTAAGGATGTCAAGGTTGTGATCCTTGGTCAGGATCCATATCATGGAGATGGACAGGCAGAGGGTTTAAGCTTTTCTGTGAAACCAGGGGTTGATATTCCACCGTCACTGGTGAATATTTATCAGGAACTGCATGATGATTTGGGATGTACGATCCCAAGCCACGGCAATCTGGTGAAATGGGCGGAGCAGGGAGTACTTCTTCTCAACACGGTTCTTACGGTAAGAGCACATCAGGCTAATTCACATCGTGGAATTGGCTGGGAAGAATTTACAGATGCAGCAATCCGTGTACTCAATACCCAGGACAGGCCGATCGTATTTATCCTGTGGGGAAGACCGGCACAGATGAAAAAGAGAATGCTGACCAATCCGAACCATTTGATCCTGGAAGCACCGCATCCGAGTCCGCTTTCTGCGTATCGTGGATTTTTCGGAAGCAAACCGTTCAGCCAGACCAATAAATTCCTTGAGGCGCATGGTGTAGAGCCAATCGACTGGCAGATTGATGAATTGTAAAGAATAAAAAATAGAGATTTCGGGCAGACTGTGAAGATTTATTTGCAGTCTGTTTTTCCTTTTTTATTTCATAGGAACTTCCTATGAAACAAAAGGCACTACGTGTCGGAGATGCACATTCTTTTTGTTACTGTTCACAGTACAATGTCATTTAGTTAACGTTTAATCAGGAAGTGAATTCTTACAGAACAAATTACAGATGAGCCTTAGTGGAACCGTTTTACAGATATGTTTACGATTTACTCATGAAGGAAAGCATGACAAGAAGACAGATTGCAAATCTGCCTCAAAACGGATTATAATGATATAGGTGTCTATGCTGCCCGATATATAAAATATCGCGGTCTTCGGAAATGAGCCGTTTGGAGTCTTGGGTATTGGCGTTCATTCCTGATAGGGATCAATTCCTTTTTCAGCAGGGACATCACATCATATTGGTCTTTCTCCGTGGTCAGACGGAGAAAGACTCTGCAGATATGGGCAGCCATAGTGAAATTGACTTTGTATTCATGTTTTGTCCTATGTTTTTCCAGTAGTGTGTAGTTTATCATTGTTTCGGTTATGTTATACGCAAGTAGCCTTGCCCATATTTCCTGTTTCACGTATTCGGGTTTATACGCATGGAAATTACTCAACCCAATGGTATATTTCAGTTTCCTAAATGAGGATTCAATAGACCATCTGGCATTGTACAAGGTTTTGATACGTTCCACAGGGAATTCATCACGTGGCAGATTGGTCACGATGCACTCGTATGTAGAAGTGCTGATAGGGAAGCGTAGAATACGGAAGGACAGCTCATATGTATCATAACTTCCATATTCAATGTAATCGAAAGCAGCTGCCTGATCAACAAAACGTATGTAACCTTCTGTGTGGATGTCTGCCAAAACTTTTTTCGAATGGCTCCGGACCAGTATGACGCTGACATCAATATCGAAGGATTCCGCATCTGGAAAATTAAAATTGCCGACCAGTCCTTTGGAATGGATATCCTTGGTACGGAACAGGAAATACTGTCCCTGTTCCACAACATGTGCCATGTTATTATAAGAGCAATAGCCGCGGTCACCGATATAGATATTTTTTATTCCATCCAAAACATCGTGCCGGTCAACAGTAGTAGTCTGGTGATGAGAAAGCCGGAGTGCTGAAAAAAGTGCAGGTAGAGCCATCGGCAGCCAGGAAACGGTAATGCGAATCCATAAAGGAAGCGGGCGGCAATTCCATGGAAGCGGAATTAAAGTGCCGGAATACAGCTTCCAGCGCATCAGGTTTAAGCTTTGCGCGCTGCTGGCTGAGAGCAGAAGCGGTTGGTATGGAAGAATCCAGTCCCCAGAAATCAAGCATTTCAACCCTGGTGGAAGATGAGCCTTGTGAAACGAGAAAGGAAATAAGTTTCTGGGCAGGGATTTTTTTGCTTCTCTTGAAATCGGAATCGGGATGGACAGCATACTGTGAAATATCAGAAACAATGTGTTCCACAGAAGAAAAAAACAGTTCTTTGATTTGTTGATGGATCATGATCATGTGCCTCCTTGAGAAAGTGATATACCACTAATTCAAGGGCCGCTCTCGCTACCTCAACAAATTTATCAGTAGCGAGAGCGACCGCACATTTTGCACCCTATGTCAACCCTTTGGGTAGCTTTTTTGAAAAAATTTGGGTTAGACCCACAATTAGGGGCTAACCCTGTAACTTAACTAAATGACATTGGGGAGTGAACAGTAACTTCTTTTTTACTTTGCATGCCGGAATCAATGGAAACAGTTGACCGTAAAGAGATCATTTGGCATAATAGATATATGAATATTTGTTCATATGAAAGGGGTAACTATGAAAAAGACAGAAGTAGAATGTTGTGATACATTTTGTATACACGAAGAACTTGTACATAAGGCAGAGGGGCATATACCGGATGAAGAGGTTTTGAAGGATCTTGCTGATTTTTTCAAGGTATTTGCAGATACCACGCGGATCCGGATTTTATGTGTTCTTTTTCAGTCTGAGATGTGTGTTTGTGATCTGGCGGAAGTTCTTGGAATGACGCAGTCCGCGATTTCCCATCAGCTCCGGATGCTCAAGCAGATGAAGCTTGTGAAGAACAGACGGGAAGGAAAAACGGTGTTCTATTCCCTAGATGATGATCATGTGCGCAGCATGATTGCGCTTGGCATGGAGCATGTGGAGGAATAAAACGCCCCCAACTCTTGTTACCCCTTATTTTTCAAAAAATATTGATCATAAAACCAAAGGAGATATTATCATGCAGAAGAAATTCAAAATCGAAGTTGATTGTGCAAACTGCGCCGCCAAAATTGAAGATGCCGTTAAAAAGCTGCCCGGCGTGAACAGCGCTTCCGTCAGCTTTATGGCCCAAAAGATGGTTCTGGATGTCGATGATGATAAGTTCGATGCCGTGCTGAAGGATGTTGTTAAGACCGCCAAGCGTGTTGAGCCGGACTTTGAGATCGAGCTGTAAGCTCCTTGCATCAGCATTTTCGGACGGTTTCCAACCGCCTGAAAGTTTCGGAATCCATTCCAAACGGCGGACATGTGCCGACGCTGGGAATACCTTGCAAACAAAAAAGCAGGTCCGAGTGCCGTCCAGGCATGAGAACATGCTTCTTTGCGGCAGGGTGGTTCCAAAGGAGGGGTGCAGGAGCGTGGCGCAGCCACACTGCGGCGAACCCCCACCTTTGTAGCGTGGAGCTTTTGTGACACGCTCAGGGCGGTTTCCAACCGCCCTTATTTTTGCCCCTTTTTTCCTGACGAACACCCAAAAGAGAGGTCTTATCTCATGACAAAGAAGCAGAAAAAGACGCTGAAACGTATCATTATTTCAGCGGTGCTGTATCTGGCCATTATTCTGGCTTCCAAACTGGTGGCTATACCCTGGTATCTGGAGCTGGCGCTCTTCCTGGTGCCGTACTTCATCATCGGCCACGATGTGCTGCGCAAAGCTGTGCTGGGCATTGTTCACGGCGAAGTTTTTGACGAAAACTTTTTGATGGCCGTTGCCACTGTGGGAGCGCTCTGCCTGGGTGAGTTCAGTGAGAGCGTTGCCGTTATGCTGTTCTACCAGATTGGCGAACTGTTCCAGAGTTACGCCGTCGGCAAAAGCCGCAAGAGCATCAGCGATTTGATGGATATCCGCCCCGACAGCGCCAACCTGGAAACTGCCGACGGCACGGTAAGTACCGTTGATCCCGACGATGTGCCCATCGGCTCTGTGCTGGTCGTGCGCCCCGGCGAGAAAGTTCCCATTGACGGCGAGGTCATTTCTGGCGAAAGCACGCTGAACACCGCCGCCCTTACCGGCGAAAGCAAGCCTCGCTTTGTGCATCCCGGCAGCGAGATCATCAGCGGCTGCGTGAACGGTGACGGCCTGCTAAAGCTGCGCACCACCAAGCTGTACGGTGAATCCACCGTTGCCAAGATCCTGGACATGGTGGAAAATTCCAGCCTGAAAAAGGCCCGCGCTGAAAACTTTATTACCAAGTTTGCCCATTATTACACCCCCGCCGTCTGCATCGGCGCTTTGGTACTTGCCATTTTACCACCGCTGGTGCTGGGCGGCGGCTGGCTGACCTGGATCAGCCGTGCGCTCACCTTCCTGGTTATCAGCTGTCCCTGCGCGCTGGTCATCAGCATTCCTCTGAGCTTCTTCGGCGGCATCGGCGGCGCTTCCCGCTGCGGCATCCTCATCAAGGGCGGTAACTATCTGGAAGCACTTGCCAACACCTCCATTGCTGTGTTTGATAAAACCGGCACCCTGACCAAGGGCGTTTTTGCCGTCAGCCAGGTCAGCCCGGCCAACGGCTGCACCGAAAAAGAGTTGCTGGAACAGGCTGCTTTGGCCGAAAGCTTTTCCAGCCATCCCATCAGCAAGAGTCTGCGCGAAGCCTGCGGCGAGCTGGATGCCCGCCGTGCGACCGATGCTCAGGAAATTGCTGGCCACGGTGTCCGCACTATGGTGGACGGCCATGTGGTGCTGGCAGGCAACGCCCGCATGATGGACGACAGCGAGATTACCTACACCAAAAATACCGGCACCGGTACCGTGGTTTATGTGGCACGTGACGGCCAGTTCCTTGGCTCTGTTCTGATCGCGGACGAAGTGAAGGAACACTCCAAGCAGGCCATTGCCGCCCTGAAAGCCCAGGGCGTGCGTACCATCATGCTGACCGGCGACAGTGAAGCCGTTGCCAGCGAGATCAGCGGCCAGCTGGGGCTGGATGAATACCATGCCCAGCTGCTGCCCGCCGATAAAGTCAACCGCGTGGAAGAGCTGCTGGCCACCAAGGGCAAGAACGATATCCTGACCTTTGCCGGTGATGGCATCAACGACGCCCCCGTGTTGATGCGCGCCGATGTCGGCATCGCGATGGGTGCCATGGGAAGTGACGCTGCTATTGAGGCCGCTGACGTTGTTCTGATGGATGACGATCCGGCCAAGATCAGCCTGGCTATGAAGATTTCCCGCAAGTGCATGCACATTGTGTACCAGAACATTGTATTCGCCCTTGCCGTCAAAGCCATCTTCCTGCTGTTGGGTGCCTTTGGCATTGCCAATATGTGGTGGGCCGTCTTTGCCGACGTTGGCGTTATGATTCTTGCCGTGCTGAACGCCATGCGTATGCTGATTGTTGAAAAGAACTAAGCGAGCGTTTTTTCCGGATCTTATCAAATAACATTAAAACATCCCGGAACGGTGTGCCGCCTGCTGTGGGCGGCTCCCATTCCGGGATATTTTGTTTCTTATTGGGAGCCTTCCTCTTTCACTTTGGGGACATGCTATCTTTTCAATCAAACCGATCCATATAAATCATGGTTGGCTTCGGATCTCTGTGGACCTTTTCCTCCGGTCTTTATTGTTTCTTCTTCACTCTCCACTTTTCTGTTCCGGAAATTTCTCTTTACATAAAAAGCGCCTGTCTATTGCCGCCTACATACAAATTTTGCACTTATTACGGTACAAAAAGTGTTCTTTCCGCCTGCCGTTTTTTCGTTATTTTTACACGTATATGCAATTTTTGCAATGTTTTTAGGCGTTTTCTCGCAGTTATTTTTTTCACAAGGCTATGCAATTCCGCTGTATGGAATGATTTTCCTCAATACGGAAAGCGCAACGCTTTGCAGGTTCCGGCAAGCGGAACAAAAATAGTGCTAAATACTCTTTCTTATTTTTGTCAACCCCTGCAATGGTATCCCATATTAAAAATATGTTACACTAATTATGACATAATTGTGCATAGGGCGGCCTGCCTGCCGCACGGCACACAAACAGCAGTGCGCACGGCACTGCCGAAGAGAAGGAGATTATTTTATGGCAAAAAATGCGATCGTCGGTCAATCCGGCGGCCCCACCTCAGTCATCAATTCCAGCCTGGCCGGCGTTTATGAAAGCTGCAAGCGCCGCGGGGCAGGTAAGGTGTACGGCATGATGCACGGCGTGGCCGGCCTGTTGGAGCGCCGCGTCTGCGTACTGGATGACAAGTTGAAAAGTGCCATGGACATTGAGCTGCTCAAGCGCACACCGTCCAGCTATCTGGGCAGCTGCCGCTACAAGCTGCCCGACTGGCACACCGCCGAGGGCGAAGCCGTATACCAGAAGCTGTTCGAGATCCTGAGCGAACTGGATATCGGCTATTTCTTCTACATCGGCGGCAATGACAGCATGGATACCATCGGCAAGCTGGCTGATTACGGTGCCCATATTGGCAGCGATATCCGCTTTATGGGCGTTCCCAAGACGATTGACAATGACCTGATGGTGACCGACCACACTCCCGGTTACGGCAGCGCCGCCAAGTACATTGGCGTTGTGATGAAGGAAATCATCCGCGATGCCACCGTATATGGCACCAAGTACGTTACCATTGTGGAGATTATGGGCCGCAATGCCGGCTGGCTGACCGCCGCTGCCTCCCTGGCAAAGGGTGAGGACTGCGAGGGCGTGGATATGATCTGCCTGCCCGAAGTTCCCTTTAATGTAGACCGCTTTGTGGAAAAAGTGGAGCGGATGCAGAAAGAAAAGCCTTCCATCGTGATTGCTGTTTCCGAAGGCGTTAAACTGGCTGATGGCCGCTATGTCTGCGAGCTGGCCGACGATGTGCACGCAGTTGACGCGTTCGGCCACAAAGCCCTGACCGGCACGGCACGCTTTTTGGCCAACACCGTTGCCCGCCGTCTGGACACCAAGACCCGCTGCATTGAGCTTTCCACCCTGCAGCGCTGCGCTGGCCACCTGACCAGCCGTACCGATATCACCGAGGCATACCAGGTGGGCGGTGCTGCCGCCAAGGCCGCTTTTGAGGGCCACACCGGCGAAATGGTCGCACTGGACCGCATTTCCAACGCACCGTACCAGTGTACCACCAGCCTGCACCCCATCAGCGAGGTTGCCAACCTGGAAAAGAAAGTTCCGCTGGAATGGGTCAACGCCGACCACACTGCCATGCTGCCGGAGTTCCTGGCTTATGCTATGCCGCTGATCCAGGCCGAGCTGACCCCCATCTATGTTGAGGGCTTGCCCCACCATATCTACCTGCCGGAAACCTGATTTTTGCCGCGTAAGCCTCTACCTTGCGTGAAGATCGGTACTTATCGCATGCACTCTAAAAATATTGCTTTTTCTTCAAATTCTCCTGCACACAAAAATGTGCGGCCCCGCTGCATTCACCGCCCGGAGCCGCACATTTATTTTATATAATGTAATTCGTGAAAATAATTAAAGTTTTTCGCCAGGCCTTTTTTCAAAAAGGCCGAAAAGACTCCCCGTAACTGCCTTAATAGAACCCGTAACTCGACAAAATCTTGGTGCTCTGCGCCCACAGGGTCGGCACGGGCAAGCCGGACAGAACGGGATAGAACCAGGCAAAGCACACCAGCGCCGCAATGCACAGCCCCGCGCCAATCTTTTTGGCGCGGTCCTGCCGCTTCATCTGCGTTAAAACCAGCACAATGGCCGTCAACGCAAAGACCGAGCTGGGGAAGTAATGGTACATGAAAGTGCAGCGCGATACCAGCATCCAGGAAAGCAGCTGGCTGGCGTACAAGATCAGAACGCCCGCTCCCTTTGCCGTGCCGCGAGCCGAAACCTGGCGCCACAGCAGCAGCAAAATGCAAAACAGCCCCGCCCAGCAAATGACCGGGTTATAAAAACCCGCAATGCTGCCATGAAGCCCAGCTTCCAGGTAAGAATTTTTGTAATACCACACCGGGCGCAGGTCCAGCAGCCAGGTGTACCAGCGGCTTTCAAACGGGTGGGTTGCTTTCAGGGTGGAATGGTACCAGTACATGTAGGTTTGGCAATCCCACCAATCCCGCAAACCAAAGGTAGGGTCTTTCCACCAATAAGGCAGGTAGGATGCAAGATAGATCAGGAACGGCACAACGATGTAAAACGCCACACCTCCCACAGCAGCCATCCGGAATTCTTTCCAGAAGCCCGGCTGTTTTTGCTTCCAGCGGGCATACAGCACACCCAGGTACAATACCGCAAGCCCTGCCCCGGCATAAATTCCGGTCCACTTGGATGCACACCCAAGCCCAAATGCCACGCCGCCCAGCGCCATGGGCAGCAGCGAGCCGTCTACGCCGTTTTGCAGCACGCTCTGGCAATACCATACCATAAAATATGCGCCTAACAGGATAAAGAACGTACCGTAAATATCGATTGTGGCAATGCGGCTTTGGGAAAATCGCATGAACCCAGCGGCAATCAGCGCACCTGCCATGGCCCCGGCCCAGCGTTTGTGGGTCAGACGGCGGGCAAAGCACCACATCAGCGGCACCAGCATCACGCCGAACAGCGTTCCGGCACAGCGCCAGCCAAAGGCTGTCATTCCAAAAATAGCAATGCCCAGCATGATAAAATCTTTGCCCAGCGGCGGGTGGGTGGTTTCGTATGCCGTCATGCGGTGCAGCATTTCGTACCCAGTACGGCCATGATAGATTTCATCGAAATACATGCTGTTCAGCTGGCTGATGGTATCTGGCACTTCGCTCTGCTCATCAAACAGAGCATCGCCGCCCGTTACCGGCACCAGCACATCGGTGGCATCCCGCAGGGCCAGTTCAAACATCTGCGCATTTTCAATCGTTGCGGTTAGGGTCTGCCCTGCCGGAGCCGTGATGGCCGTTTTGGTCCAGCAGAACGGCGTTGCATAGCTCAGTTCCTTCTGGTACAGCTCATTGCCCGCTGCATCCGTGATGCGCAGGCTGCCGCCGGTGGAAATGCCGGGGTACACCCAGATTTCCACCGCGTCCTGTTGCGGGGTAAAGTCGATGGTTGCCGTGCTGTCCGTAGCATCCACAGGGTTCTGCGGTGCTTTCATGCTGCCAAGGTAGGCAAAGCTCACCACAGCAACGATCAACGTCAGCGTTGCCAAGGCTTTCTTCTCTTTAGCCGTCCAGGCAGGCTGCGGATCAATGCGCAGGGTGCACAGTTCCAGCTTTTTCTGCACTGTTTTTGTTTTATCTTTTTCGATGGTTTCCACTTTTGCCAGTGGAGAAATCGCTCCATGGCGGCAGATGGCCCACGCGGTGAAAGCCAGCAGCACAAAGGCTGCCGTTTCGGCAAAGCCGACTGCCATGGCAAACTCGCGGCTGGTATCGCTGCTGAGCCACTCGTCATCGCTGCCTACCAGGGTATACACAGTTTCCAGGTTCAAGAAGCCCGTTATCGACAGACCAAACCCGGCGCCATACAGACGGATGTCATTCCAGCGCGCCGCAGCAAGCAGTACCAGCAGCATGCCCAGCACCAGGTAACGCTCGTGCATGCAATGGGCAAAGGTAAAAATCCCCACCGTGTAAAACGCTGCCAGCAGCAGCGGGGAAAACCGCCCCGCCCGCCAGCTGATGACCACCAGCACCACAAGCAGCACCGTGATAACAGCGATGTTGAAAATGCCCAGCACTTTCCAGCTCAGGTTAAACACCGGGCAAGCATCCAGCGCCTGCCAGTTGCCGCCCAGCGCTGCAAACCAGTTGAACGCATTGATGGTGGCATACTGGTAGCCAGATGCCGTGGTGATGTACTTATCGATCAAGGACGGCACCAGATTTTTTGCCCCGTAAAACGGCAGGCCCGCCAGCAGCGTCGGCAGCAAAGCCAGCGCAGCACCGCCAAAAGTCTGGCCGACCGGTTTCAGCGGGCTTTTGCCATCCCGCACGGCATCCGCAATAGCCACCAAAAAGCAGACGGCCAGCACCGGCCCCGCCAACAGTGCCTGCGGCTTGATGGCCAGCGCCACGCCGTACAGCACCGCAGCGAGCAGGTAGCGGCGCTCTTCCAGCAGCCAGAAGCAGAGCAGCAGCGGCAGCGCAAAAGCCCCATCGATCTGCTTCCAGATGCCGGTATCAAACAAGGTCAGCGGGCAGAACGCCGCAAACAGCACCAGGCAGCGCTGTGCCCTGCCCTGCCCCATATACCGGCGGCTGATATGGTCCAGCAGCACCACGGCGGCACAATCACAGATTGCGGGGATCAGTGCCAGCAAAAAATAGGTCCAGCGGGATTCATAGCTCAATTGAAGCGCCTTGCGCACCAGGCTGACCAGCCCCAGCACAAGGATGTAGCCGGGCGGGTAGTCCGCAAAATAATCGGCGCTGTAAAAGGCCGCGGGACCTTCGCTGGCCAGCTTATCCCCCCAGGCCACAAAGCAGCTCATATCATAGGTGTAGCCTTCAGTAACAAGGGCCAGCAGCAGACGCGCGGCAAGCGCTGCGGCCAATATAATATACAGCGTTCGCTCTTGCTGTTTGGTTCTGGTATTTGACATTCTGAACTCTCCAGATAATGCAGCGTATTTGCCGCTGCAATAAAATAAGGAACTGGAAGCAGAGGCAGATGCTTCCCTGTTTCCAATTCCTTTGTTTTGCCGTGATTGTGCAGTAATAATTATAGCTTGGTCAGCTGCGGGCCCTTGGCGGTGTCCATCACATTCCAGCCCAGCTCAGTGATTTTGGCGCGCAGAGCATCGGCGCGGGCAAAGTCCTTGGCCTTTTTGGCTGCGGCGCGCTCTTCCACCAGCTGCTTCACTTCGTCGGGGGCTTCCTCGGCCTTGCGGTTGTACATCAGGCCCAGCACACCGGTCAGCTCGTCAAACGTAGCGGCGGCCTTTTCCAACGTAGCCTTATCGGCAGCATCGGACATGGTGTTAATGTCCTTGACGAACTCAAAAATGGCGGCCAGAGCATCGGGGGTGTTCAGGTCGTCATCCATGGCGGTCTTGAACTTTTTGCGTGCTTCTTCGCACTTTTCAGTCAGGGCAGTGTCAGTGCCATGGGCATTGCGGATGGCAAAATCCAGGTTATCGCGGCAGGTGTACAGGCGCTCCAAGCTGTTCTTGCAGCTCTCGATCAGGTCCACCGTATAGTTCAGCGGCATGCGGTAACCAGCGGTGAGCATAAAATAACGGATCGGCTCATAGCCGTACTTATCGGCAATTTCACGCACGGTAAAGAAGTTGTTGGCGCTCTTGGACATCTTCTGGTTGTTGATGTTCAAAAAGCCGTTGTGCATCCAGTAATGGCTGAAGGTGCAGCCGTTGGCGCACTCCGACTGTGCAATCTCGTTTTCGTGATGGGGGAAGATCAGGTCCTGGCCGCCTGCATGCAGGTCGATGGTCTTGCCTAGGTGCTTACGGGCCATGGCGCTGCACTCAATGTGCCAGCCCGGACGGCCCTGGCCCCAGGGGCTGTTCCAGGAAGGCTCGCCCGGCTTGGCGGCCTTCCAGACAGCAAAATCTGCGGGGTCTTCTTTCAGGTCGTCATCCATCTGGCTGCGCAGTTCGCGGTTGCCGCTTTCCAGGTCGTCCAGGTTCAGGTGGCTCAGCTTGCCGTAACCGGGATCAGACTTAACGCGGAAGTAGACATCGCCGTTGCGGGCAACGTAAGCATGTCCGGATTCGACCAGGTCCTTGACGATCTTGATGATTTCACCGATATGCTCGGTTGCGCGGGGGCGCACGGTGGGGGCCTTAACGTTCAGGCCCTCGGAATCTTTGATGTACTCGGCCTCGAACTTGCGGGCAACCTCCTGCATGGTGGTGCCGTTCTCCTGGCCTTTTTTGATCAGTTTATCGTCAATATCGGTGATATTGGAGACATACAGCACCTTGTTGCCAAGGTACTCCAGATAGCGGCGCAGCGTGTCAAACACGATCATGGGGCGCGCATTGCCGATATGGATATAGTTATACACCGTAGGGCCGCAGACGTAAATGCGATAAACGCCCGGCTCCTGCGGGATAAAATCTTCCTTTTTGCGGGTCATGGTATTAAAAATCTGCATGGACAGGAACTTCCTTTCCCAACTTTGCTGGTACGGCGCGGCTAAACCTGCAAACCGTCCAGATTTATTATAGCCGCCCTGATAAGCGGTTGCAAGGGGGCAGCATCATTTTGCCTGCATAAAGCAGGAACGATTCTGCCACAGGTAGATGCAGCCGGAAAGTGCGGTAACGGCAGCAACGGCCCAGCACAGCACCTGGGTGGTAAAGCTGATAACCCCAACGCCGTCCGCCGGGGCGAGCGCCATGGCAAAGTAATAGAAGATGATGGTGACCATCTGCAGCACGGTTTTGACCTTGCCCCACATGTTTGCAGCAATGACGGTACCGGACTCTGCCGCAATCATGCGCACACCGGCCACAGCAAACTCGCGGAACATGATGATGGCCAGCACCACGGGGGAGCAGACACCGTCCACCACCATATAAATAATGGCGGCGGTGGTGAGCATTTTATCAGCCAGCGGGTCCATAAACTTGCCAAAGTCCGTTACCAGGTGGTTCTTGCGGGCCAGGTAGCCATCCAGGAAATCCGTAAAGCTGGCCACAGCAAACAGAATGCCCGCTATCAAGGCATACGTTGCATTGAACTGGGGCGTGCCCATATGGCTCATGGCAGCAAATACCATAAAGAACGGCACCATGATGACACGCATCATCGTTAATTTATTAGGCAGATTCATGGTTTATTCCTCCACTTTGCTTTCCGCATAACCATAAAGATCATAAGTATCGGCATCGGTGATGGTAACGTTATAGAACGCGCCGGCTTCCAGCGGGGTATCTGCCGGGGTCATGATGCTGCCATCAATTTCCGGGCAGTCTGCTGCGGAGCGCAGCAGGTACATGCCGGTTTCATCGTCCACGCCATCGCAGATGCACTCATAGGTCTTGCCGACCTTTTCTGCTTCCTTTTCCGCGCTGATCTCGGCCTGCAGCTCCATAATGTGGTCTGCGCGGCGCTGCTTGACTTCCTCGTCAATCTGGTTGTCCATCTTGGCGGCCACGGTGTTTTCCTCGGCGGAATAGGCAAAGCAGCCCAGGCGGTCAAACTTGACGGTTTTGACAAAGTCGCACAGCTCGCTGTACTGTTCCTCGGTCTCACCAGGGAAACCTGCAATCAGGGTGGTGCGCAGCGTGATGTTGGGGATGGCCGCGCGCAGGCGGCGGATGGCATCCTCAATTTCTTTGCGGCCGCCGCGGCGGTTCATGTTTTTCAGCACCTCGTCATCGCAGTGCTGGATGGGCAGATCGAGATACGGCACAACCTTATTGTTGCGCACAAGGGCTGCGATGAATTCATCGGAGATACGCTCCGGGTAGGCGTACAGCACACGGATCCAGCGGATGCCCTCAATGGTGTTCAGCTTATCCAACAGTTCGCAAACTGCGCCGGGTTTGCCCCAGTCCTCGCCGTAAGCGGTGGGGTCCTGCGCCACCAGGATCAGCTCTTTCACGCCCTCCCCGGCCAGCCAGCGAGCTTCGGCAACACAGTCGTCAATGGGGCGGCTGCGCAGCGGGCCGCGGATGAGCGGGATGGCGCAGTAATGGCAGCGGTTGTTGCAGCCTTCGGCAATTTTCAGGTAAGCATAGTGGCGCGGCGTGCTGATAACACGGGCACCGCCCAGCTCCATATCGCATTTGGGGCCATAGCTTTCCACCTGGCCCGCGCCGTTGGCGGTCAGGCGCTCCACAATGGCGGGCAGAGCGGCGTTGGAGCCAATGCCCACAACGGCGTCCACTTCCGGCATTTCGCTCACAATCTGGGTTTTATAGCGCTCAGCCAGGCAGCCGGTCACGATCACCTTCAGGTTGGGGTTCTGCTGCTTATACTGGCAGGCCATCAAAATGTTTTCAATGGCTTCCTCTTTAGCGGACTGGATAAAGCCGCAGGTGTTGACAATAATAATGTCCGCCTGTTCGGGGTCCGCAACCGTCTGGTGGCCCGCCTTGATCAGCGCGTGGCAGAACACATCAGCATCGACCTGGTTTTTGGGGCATCCAAGGGAAATAATTGCAATATTCATGTATGGTTGTTCCTGTCTCTCTTTTCAGTATGTTATGTTGGGCTCTGCCGCTTGCTTGGGCAAAATTCAGGCAAAGCTATCCGTTCGGTGCATTGATACCACAATGCCGCAGGAGCATTTTTTACCCCTGCGGTGTGTACTTTTTTGTGTTACGCTTCGGTTTCTTCTGTCTCGGCATCTGCCAATGCCTGGCGGATCACGCTGTGGGAGAACCCGCGCCGTGCCAAAGCGGCAGCTACCTGTTGCCATTTGCCCTGTGCCAGCTTTGCGGCATAGTGGCGTTCCACCAGTGCGCGGGCATTGGCCAGCTCCGGGTTTTCCTCCTCGTCCTCCTCGCTTTGGGCAAACAGAGCTTCCACCGCTTCGGCGGCCGCGCCGCGGTCAATGCCTTTGGCGTGCAGATCATCCAGAATTGCACGGCGGCTCTTGCGCTTGCGCAGCAGCTCCGCCGCACGGCGGCGGGCAAAACCGGCGTCATCCAGCAGGTTCAGCTCCTGCATTTTTGCCACGGCGGCGGCAGCGCTGTGGGGGTCAAAGCTGCGGCAGAGCTTTTGATAAAGCTCCCCGGCTGCATGGTCCCGCAGGGCCAGCAGGTCCATGGCTTTATCCACAGCCTTGCGGGTGTCGCTTTTGGTCTGCAGGTCATGGATCTGCCATTCTTCCAGCTCATCCCCGCTATGCAGCCCCGCCATGGCAAAGGTGTCCTCGTCCAGCGAAAAGGCAAACTCGCCGTCAAAGAACAGCGCATAGCGGCCTCTTTTTGTCTCTTTTACCTGTGTCAGCTTCGGCATCGCTTATTCGTCAACCATGATGTCGAGGTCCATCTCGCTGCCGGTGGTCTTGGGTGCATCCGCCATGGGAGCGGCAGGGGCATCTTCAGCAGCAACGGGGGTAACAGCCGGCTTCTCCAGCGGCTTCACGGTTCCCTTTTTGCCGGCCGCCAGCAGACGGTCCGCATTTTCGCGCACCTGCTTTTCAATCTCAGCAGCCACATCAGGGTGTTCTTTCAGGTAGAGCTTGGCGTTATCGCGGCCCTGGCCCAGGCGGATATCGCCATAGTTGAACCATGCGCCGCTCTTTTGCACAATGCCCAGCTTAGCACCCAGATCGATCATTTCGCCCAGTTTGGAGATTCCCTCGCCGAACATGATGTCAAACTCGGCCTCACGGAACGGGGGTGCCACTTTGTTCTTGACGATCTTGGCGCGGGTACGGTTGCCGATAAAGGAACCGCTGGCGTCCTTCAGGCCCTCAATGCGGCGCACATCAATACGTACAGAGGAATAATATTTCAGGGCGCGGCCGCCGGTGGTCACTTCAGGGTTGCCGTACATCACACCGACTTTTTCGCGCAGCTGGTTAATAAAGATGCAGACGGTGTTTGTTTTGCCGATGATGCCGGTCAGCTTACGCAGAGCCTGGCTCATCAGGCGGGCCTGCAGGCCAACGTGGGAATCGCCCATTTCGCCTTCAATTTCGGCTTTGGGCACCATGGCAGCAACAGAGTCCACAACAATAGCGTCAATCGCGCCGGAGCGTACCAGAGCTTCGCAGATTTCCATGGCCTGCTCGCCGGTATCCGGCTGGCTGACCAGCAGGCTGTCAATGTCAACGCCAAGGGCGCGGGCATAGGTGGGATCCAGGGCGTGCTCAACGTCGATAAAGGCAACCTCGCCGCCCAGCTTCTGGGCTTCAGCCAGAACATGCAGGGCCAGGGTGGTTTTACCGGAAGATTCCGGCCCATATACCTCAATGATGCGTCCGCGTGGCAGGCCGCCGATGCCCAGCGCCAGGTCCAGCCCCAGGCTGCCGGTGGAAATGGCATCCACCTGCATGGCAACGTTGGTCCCAAGCTTCATCACGGCGCCTTTGCCAAACTGCTTTTCGATCTGGGCCAGTGCCGTCTCCAGCGCTGCCTTTTTATCCCCTGCCGGGCCGGTGGGGAGCTGCTTGGATGAACTTTCCTTTTTTGCTGCCATAAGTTTATATCTCCTTATCTGAGCGATCGTGCGTTGTATCCCATACGCACCACAGGCAACTGCGGTGCTGTTTTTATTTTGTACGGCAGGTGCGCCGCTATCCAAATGGTCGTCCTGCGTTTATCAGGTATTATTATAACCAATCGCGGCACGAATTACAACCATTTGTTGTCATCTTTTCAAAATTTTCTTCGCATTTTCCACATTTCAGCTGCAAAACGTTGAAAATCAGATTTATTTCACCCGTTGGGCGTACACCACACGGTCGTTGCCGCCGTAATCCTTCCTTGCCTGCACTTGCTGCCAGCCGTTTTGGCGGCATATCTCCATCACATCCGCCCGCTGGGCACAGCCAATCTCAAACACCAGCCACCCACCGGGGCAGACAATATCACGGTAGTGGGTGGCAATGGCGCGGTAAAAATCCAACCCATCCGTTCCGCCGTCCAGCGCCATAGCTGGCTCGTGGGCGGTCTCCGGCATCAGGGCCTGCATCTCTGCCCAGGTCAGGTACGGCGGGTTGGAGATGATCAGCTGCACGCTTTGGGGCATAAGCTCTCGCCAGTATTGCAGCACATCCGCTGCCTTTGCCTGCACACCGGTGCCATGTACGTTGGCTTGCAGGTATTGCAGCGCCTGCGGGCTTTTTTCCACGCAGGTCACGCTGGTACTTGGCACAAAATGGCGGATGCCAATGCCCAGGCAGCCAGTTCCGGCGCACAGGTCCAGCACCCGGGGCTCAGGTTTTCCCATCTGCTGCAACAGCTCAATGGCAGTTTCGCACACCACCTCGCTGTCTGCGCGGGGGCAGAGCACACCGGGGCCGACTTTGAAGGTCAACCCCAGAAAGTCCCACTCCCCTGCCAGGTATTGCAGCGGCACCCGCTGCATGCGCTGAGCCGCCAGTTCCGCCAGGCACTCAGCCTGCGGCCGGGTAAGCGGGTCAAACAGCAAGCGCGGATCTTTTCCAGCGGCAATGCGCAGCAGTTCGCGGGCGTCGTAATCAGCATCGGGGCAGCCTGCGGCCTGCAGAGCATCCTGCACCATGCGCACAGCCTGGCGCGGCAGAATGCCCGCCAGCTGCTGTGGGGCAAGCGGCGTTACCATTGGCCGTCCTCCGGCTTTTTGGGCAGTACGGGGATAACGGCGGCGATGGCCACTTCAATCATGTCATCTTCCGGCTCAAAGGTCGTCAGGTGCTGCAGCCAAAGCCCCGGCACCGAAACAGCCCGTGCCAGCAGCGAGTTGGAACGCCCTGCCCACTTCAAAATCTCATAACAGATGCCCACCAGCAGCGGCAGCATGGCCAGCTTGTACAGCACGCGCAGCATGGTACCGCTCCACGGCAGCACCGCATACAGCACAATGCTGACCAGAATGACCAAAATCAAAAAACTGGTGCCGCAGCGGGGGTGGAACCGCGTATGTCTGCGGATGTTAGCAACCGTCAATTCCTCACCTGCCTCATAGCAGGCAATCGTTTTGTGCTCAGCCCCGTGGTACTGGAACATGCGGTGGATTTCCTTCATGCGGGTGCAGAGGAACATGTAACCCAAAAAGATTGCCAGCTTGAGCACTGCTTCCAAGATGACCCGCGGCCAGCGCCCCATGGGGATCATTTTTGCCACCAGCCCAGTCAGGAACGTAGGCAGAAAGGTAAACAGAAAAATTGCCAGCACTACACCTGCGCAGGCGGAAAGGGTCATCAGCGCACTTTGTACCTTGGGGCCGGCGTGTTCGTCCAGCCAGCGGTCCAGCTTGCTCTCGTTCTGCTTTTCTTCCTCTTTTTCCTCTTCCGTCATGGCAATATCGGCGGAGTGCATCAGGTATTTGTACCCGTTCATCAGGTTTTCCACCATATTGCACACTCCGCGCACCAGGGGAACTTTATTGTACCAGTGGGTGGTCACATCGGAATAGCTCAGATCAATCGTGCCGTCCGGGCGGCGTACCGCGCAGCAGATTTTTTCAGGGCCGCGCATCATAATGCCCTCCATCAGGGCCTGGCCGCCCACAGAGGTACGGAATTTTTCAGTTGGACGTTGTTCTTGCGGCATGGGTTCTCCTTTATTTTTGCGGTCAAAGCGGCTCGTGCAGATGTTCCTGCCCAGCGTGGTAGATGGGCAGGGTGATGGTAACGGTGGTACCCTGCCCCAACGTTGAGGTGATATCCGCCGTACCGCCCAGTGCTTTGGTGATCTCATCCACCACCGCCAGGCCGATGCCGGAACCACGCACGGCGTTTTTGGCTTTGAAGAATTTTATCTTTACGTTTTGCAGGTCATCCGGCGCAATGCCGCGGCCCTGGTCCCGGATGCTGGCCGTTACGGTGGTGGCGGTGCGGGTCAGGGTAAAGAAAATGGTTCCTTCCGGCGGCGAATATTTGATGGCGTTATCAAATACGTTGACAAACACCTGGCGCAGGCGGGCGGGGTCTGCCCAAACGGGATACGGCTCCGGCGGTTCGTCATACACAAGGTGCAGCCCCTCCTGCCGGATGCGGGCTTCCACAAACAGGGCAGCGTCGGTGGCTTCGGCCACAAAATCCAGCACCTCGCAGTTCAGCTTGATGCCGTTTTGCAGGCGGGAAAAATCCAGCAGTTCCTCCACCATATCATACAGGCGGTCGGTCTCACTGCGGATAATGGTAATACCCTTGCGGTAGTTTTCGTCATCGGGGTCACGGATGTTGGCGATGGTTTCCACCCAGCCTTTGATGCTGGTCAGCGGAGTGCGCAGTTCGTGGCTGACAGAGGAGATGAACTCGTTTTTCATCCGTTCCGTTTTTGTCAGGTCCTCGGCCATCTGGTTGATGGCTTTGCACAGGCGGCCGATCTCATCGTCATACGGGGCATCCGGCAGGCGGGTGGTCAAATCGCCGTGGGCAATGCGATTGGCGGTGGCTTCCACCTGGCCCAGCGGCCGCACAATGGTGCGGATAAAAAACAGGCCGCTGAACACCGCAAACCCCAGCACCACCGCCGCCACGCCGAACGAAACCATCAGCGTGCTGTACCACTGGCGGTCCACCAGCGTCAGGCTGGTAACAAGGCGCATGGCCGTCACATTGCCCGCCGCATAAGGCACCAGGCTGGTAACAGCCATCACGTGTTCGCCGTCCGCTGTGCGGAAAGTGACCATGCCGCTGCCGGTGGAGCCGGTGACAGCCTGATAAAAATCCCTGCCCTCGCTCAGCAGATTCTTGTTCATGGTGCCGCTGGAGGTTGCCAGCACCACGCCGGAGGAATCCAACAGCATGAACTCGAACTTATCTTTTTCATCAAACTGTTCCACCGTGCGGCGCAGGGACTGGCTGCGGCTTTCAGACGTTGCCTGGCTGCTGCCGGCGGTGCCGGTTGCCTGCAAACGTCCCTCCACGGTGGAAAACCGCGCCTGCATGGCACGCTGCACCCCGCCGTACAAATTCTGGTGGCTGTAATACAAAAACAGCCCCAGCGCCGCAGCCAGGATGCAAATGGTAATCAGCAGGCTGCCGCGCAGCCAGCGGCGGGTAATGCTCTGCACAGGCGGCAGCCCCCTTTCCATAAAAATGCGGTAATTATGCGTTCCAGCGGTAGCCATAGCCCCAGACGGTCAAAATGTGCTGGGGGCTGCTGGGTTCATCTTCCACTTTCATGCGCAGGCGGCGGATGTTGACATCCACGATCTTGACATCGCCGAAATACCCCTTGCCCCAAACGCCTTCCAGGATCTTTTCGCGCACCAGGGCAGTGCCGGGGTTGCGGAAAAACAGCTCCATGATCTGAAATTCCACCTGGGTCAGGTCAATGGGCTTGCCGGATTTGTACAGCACGCGGCTTTTTTCATCCAGCACAAAGGGGCCGCTGACCAGCTGATCCGGCTCGGAGCCTGCCTGTTCATCGTCCGCAGTGGCGCTGCGGCGCACTCGGCGGGCCAGCGCTTCCACGCGGGCCATCAGCTCCGACACCGAGAACGGCTTGGTGATGTAATCATCCGCGCCGATGGAAAGGCCGCGGATCTTATCGCTCTCCTGCCCTTTGGCGGACGCCATAATAATACCGATGTACGGGTCGCCGTGGCGGATGGTTTCGCACAGCGAAAACCCATCCATGCCCGGCAGCATGATATCCAGCAGCGCTACATCGCAGGGGGGATTTTTCTGGATCAACTCCAGCGCACGTTCCGCGCTGGGAGCTTCCAATACTTCCCAGCCTGTCATTTTCAGGTTCAGTGCCACAAGTTCGCGGATGCTGGCTTCGTCTTCTACGACCAGAATACGTTTCATTGTTTTTCCTTTCCCGGTCGGGATTCTGTTTCCCGCCGCCTGATTGTTATGGCGCACCGCCCGCAGATAGACATGCGCGTTTTACCGTATATTTTTAGTTTTTTTTAACGGAACACGGTTGTTCCGTGGATGATATCGTCAATACTCAGGCCATAATACGGTGTCACCACGCGGGCCTGCAGCTGCTGGCTGCCAATGTTGGCAATGCGGCGGTACTCCCCGGCTTCGGTCTGTTCCCCGTCGATGTCCGGGGTTTGGGTTTCTTTGGCGGGGTCGGTCAGGCGCAGTTCGCAATAAACTGTGGTACCCTCGCGGTTGCACACCATCCAGCCGCTGCCATCCCGGTTGGTGCGCAGCAGCACCGAGCCGTGCATGGATTCCGGCAGCGCCAGAAAGAAGCTGTACTCGCTGTCATACACACCAAAGTGGCTGCCGGTCTCATCCTCCGCGGCAAAATCCCGCCACAGGATAAAGCGCAGCCGCTTGTCCATTCCGGTGGAAATTTTGCCGCCGTCATCGATCATCGTGGGAATCTCGATCGTTCCGTTGCCGTCCAGATCGGTGCTGACCAGTGCGGCGTCATACCGCAGGGTCGCTTTGGTCAGGTTGGCTACGCCCGCCGGGCGGTAGGTCTGCAAAAATCGGGTTTCCGGGTCATACACTACAATAGAACTTGCCAGGCTGGTGCCGGAAGCACCGGTCCAGCCATCCACCACCAGATAGTTGCCATCGTCCGCACCAATGCCCGCGTGCAGTGCCGCACAGCCGCTGTAATCACCAATCGCAAGGGTCTGGGCGGAGCGGAAGCCATCCTCGGTGTTGGTCAGCAGCTGCAGGTTCAGGCCGCCGCCCTCCTGCTCAGCAGGCAGGGCCAATACCAAATCCTGGGTGCCCTCTCCGCCCGTCAGGTTGGCAAGGATCATTTCGGTGTATGCCTGCTTGATGATGATCTGCAGGCCATCCTCGGTGTACAGATACACCACCATATAACGGTCGCCCTGGGCGCTGGCATAGCCGACAAGGATCTGCAAGGAATTTTCATCCCGCAGATGGGCGGTGTTCACGCTTTCCACCTCGCTGGAAAGCCCTTCTGCCGTCTGCGTCACCCGCCAGCCGTTTTCCTCGGTCGGTTCCAGAACAGCCAGGTACACATTGCCCGCAGAGGCATCCAGCGTGTACAGCACGGCGGCTTCATCCTGGCCGTCACCATCCCAATCGCCAAACAAAAGAGGGGAAAGAAAATCGCCGCTGGCAGGGTATTTCAGGGTCGCGGTTACACCAAGGGCGCTGTTGAGCGCCTTTTGTACGGCGCTCGTCTCGCCGGAAGCCTGCGGCGCGCGCAGCAGGGATTCCACATCGCTGCCGGTTACGGCAGAACAGCCGGAAAGCAGCAGCGCGGCTGCCAGTGCGCACGCGGCGCAGCTGCGGCGGTATGGCATGGATCTTTTCCCTCCCCTGCATGGTTTCCAGGCACTATTTGCACCCCAGACAAATACAGGTTATAGTATACCACAATCAAGCCAACGCTGCAATGCCAAGAATCATCATCAGCACCCCCACGCAAAAGCCTGTCACCCCCATTTTGCGCCACGCCGGTTCAAACGCTGCGGGCAGCAGCTGGGCAGCCGCCACCCACAGCATAATGCCCGCCACCACAGCCACAATGCCGTTCAAAAGTCCCGGCGTCAACAGTGGGGCCAGCACCAGTGCCGCCAAAACGGCCCCCGCCGGTTCCGCAAGGCCGGATACCAGCGCAGCCACGGCACCCTTGGCCCGGCTGCCGGTGGCGCAGGCAAAAGGCACTGCAACAGCCAATCCCTCCGGGATATTGTGCAGGGCAATCGCCAGTGCCGTGCGCGCCCCCAGCTGCGGGTCCGAGACGTTGGTCAGCAGGGTCAGGATGCCCTCCGGCAGGTTATGCAACAGCAGGGCTGCCCCCGTTACCAGCGCAGCCCGCATGGCAGAGCCCTGGGTGCGGGAGCCAAAACGGTCGGCCAGTGTATCCTCGTCCGGCAGAGCACAGGCCAACAGCCAGGCTGCCAGCATACCACCCAGCAGCAGTGCCGCAGCCGCAGCCCCACAGCCAAAGGGTGAAAGCAGCGCCCCGTAAAAATCCAGCAGCGCCGGAGCCAGGTCCGCCAAACTGACGGTCAGCATGACCGCCCCGGCAAAGCCGCCGCAGAACGCCATCAGCCTTGGCGTTGGCCGGAACAGCGCCGCAATCAGCCCGCCCAGACCAGTGGACAGACCGGCGATGGTTGTCATGAGGAGAGGAAGAAGCATAGTGAACACCCCAGTTTTAGTTAGGAGTTAGAAGGGAGGAATTAGGAATTGGAGATGGGGTTGGGTTTATTATGGATTTTATATGCGGGGTGGTGGAGCGGTATGCGGGTGATTTTTATATTGCAGTTTTTATGTGTTATGTCGGGCATTTATTGGCATCTCACCCGTAGGGGCGCACATTGTGCGCCCGCCAACCTAAATAGGCAATACTTTTTTCAATGGTCCCGCATTGGGCAAACCGCCACGGGACGATGCTCGTCATCGTCCCCCTACAGATGATTTGCGGGTTTGCGTCAACTGCTTTCCGTTTCTCTGCGGCGCGATGAGGGCATCGCGCCCTACCATTTTTTCATTGTTCGTCTCACATTTCAGGCTCAATCGCCTAATATTTTTAAGCGGCATGTTTGTGCCGCGGTCCACCACAATGATTCACTACTCTTTTTTAACTCAACGCTTTTCCAAGCGAAAAACGCCTCCCGGCCTGGACCCACGGTCCGCCGGGAGGCGTTTTGAAACATTAAATCAATCAGTTATTTTTGTAGTAGTTGATCAGGCAGCCATCGGCCAGGATCTGGCGCTCGGCATCGGTCAGGGCACCAAGCTTTACGGTGAACTCCTTCACACTGCCATCGGGCTTAACAGCCACGGCGGGCATGGTATCGGCAGCTTCCAGCAGAGCCTTGCGCACACCGGGCAGGTAGATGCAGTCGCCCAGTTCAAACACGCTGGGGTCCTCCACCAGGAAGGGCAACATGCCCCAGTTGATGCAGTTGGAGCGGTAGCGCTTGGTTGCATACTCCTTGGCAAAGTTGGCCGCGCCGCCCAGCACGCGCTGGCAGGAAGCCGCCTGCTCACGTGCGGAGCCATCGCCGGGCTTATTGGCAAAGATGGCGGAGCCAATGTTGGTGGCTGCGGCGTTCGGCTTGTAACCGGCCTTTTCCAGCGCGGCATACACAGCCTGTACTTCTTCCGGCAGAGTGCCTGCGATGCGGGCTTCGTCCAGAGCCTTGACTGCCTTGGCGCGACCGACATAGGCCGGGTCCTTGCGGGACAGGGTGAACTCTGCCAGGCGCAGCGGGTTGGAGCGGAAGGAAGAAGTCTCACCGGAGGGGATCAGCTCATCGGTGGTGGTGACAGGGTCGGTGATGTAGCTGACAATCTTGACCAGCAGGTCATCCGTCAGTTCCGGCTGCTGCGGCCAATCCTTGATGTTGGGGCCAAAGCGCAGGGCGGTTTCCGGTTCGGGGCTGCCCCAGCCGTTATAGATACGCTTATCGTACACACCCCGGTCAAAGTGATACTTGGGTGCGGTGTAGTCGTGGTCACAAACCTCGCTGGCTGCGGTCAGAATGCCGCCGTTGGCTGCGGTAGCTGCAATGGAGCGGGCATCCATCAGCGCCACGCCGGAGATTTGACCCTCGCCGGGCTTGGAGCCTTCGCGGTTGGGGAAATTGCGGGTGGTGTGGCGGATGCTGAACTCGCCATTGGCCGGGGTATCACCTGCGCCGAAGCAGGGGCCGCAGAAGCATTCGCGGAAGATGCCGCCAGCGGAAACGATATCGGCCACCACGCCGTTCTTGACCAGCTCCAGGTAGGTGGGCATGCTGTCCGGGTAAGCGCTGAACTTGAACTCGCCGTTGCCGCAGCTCTTGCCGCGCAGGATGTCAGCCACAGCGCACAGGTTCTCATAAGTGCCGCCGGAGCAGCCAGCCACAATGCCCTGATCCACATAAATGCTGCCGTCGGCGCGCACCTTGCTGACAAGATCCATCTTGACCTTGCCGCTCAGCTGCTCATTGGCGCGGGTTTCGATCTCATGCAGCAGATCCTTGGCGTTTGCCTTCAGTTCGCGGATGGGGTAAGCATAGCTGGGATGCATGGGCAGTGCGATCATGCACTCGATCTTGGAAAGATCCAGCTCGATGCAGCCATCGTAATAGGCAACATCGGCGGGCTTCAGCTCTTTATAAGCATCGGCACGGCCATGGCCTGCGAGGTATTCCTCGGTCACGCCATCGGTCTGCCAGATACTGGACCAGCAGGTGGTTTCGGTGGTCATACAGTCAATGCCGTTGCGGCAGTCTGCGGAAAGGCTGGCAACGCCGGGGCCAACAAATTCCATGACCTTATTCTTCACATAACCGTTGGCATAGGTTGCGCCAACCAGGGCCAGCGCCACGTCATGCGGGCCAACGCCGGGGTTCAGCCTGCCGGTCAGGTAAACGCAGATCACGCCGGGCATGGCCATATCATAGGTACGGCCCACCAGCTGTTTGGCCAGCTCGCCGCCGCCTTCGCCCACGGCCATAGTGCCCAGTGCGCCATAGCGGGTATGGGAGTCAGAGCCCAGGATCATGCGGCCGCAGCCTGCCATCATCTCGCGGTTATAGCTGTGGATAACTGCCATGTTGGGCGGAACATAAATGCCGCCGTATTTATGCGCAGCGGAAAGGGCAAACTGATGGTCGTCCTCGTTGATGGTGCCGCCCACCGCACACAGAGAGTTGTGGCAGTTGGTCAGCACATACGGCAGGGGGAACTTTTCCATGCCGGAGGCGCGCGCCGTCTGGATGATGCCCACATAAGTAATATCGTGGGAAGTCATCGAATCAAACTTGATGCGCAGGTCTTTCATATCCGGCGCAGTGTTATGGGCTTTCAGAATGCCGTAAGCAATGGTGCCCTTGCGGGCCTCTGCTTCGGTCACATGGGCCGGTGCGGTATCGGTCAGCTGGCCGTTGACCAGGTACACGCCGTGGTCGTGCAGTTTCATTTTCATGCTCCTTCCTGCAAGACGGCTTTATTACAGCCGTGCCGCAACAGCGTCAGTAAATTCGGTGGTGGTGGCGGTACCGCCAATATCCGCGGTAACAGCCTTACCCTCGGCAACCTGTGCCAGAATGGCGGCGTTCAGCCTGGCGGCCTTATCCGTCATGCCCAGGTCGTTCAGCATCATGGCAAATGCCATCAGGATGGCGCTGGGGTTGGCCTTGTTCTGGCCTGCAATGTCGGGGGCGGAGCCGTGGACAGCCTCATAGATGCGGGTCTTGGCGCCAATGTTGGCAGAGGGGGCAAAGCCCAGGCCGCCCACCAGACCGGCGCACAGGTCGCTGATGATATCACCGTACAGGTTGGGGGCAACCAGAACGTCAAACTGCTCCGGCTTCTGCACCAGCTTCATGCACAGGGCGTCAATAATGCAGTCGTCTGCTTCAATGGCGGGGTAATCCTTGGCGACCTCGCGGAAGGTGGACAGGAACATGCCGTCGGTCAGCTTCATGATGTTGGCCTTATGGACTGCAGTCACCTTTTTACGGCCGTTGGCGGCAGCGTAATCAAAGGCAAAACGGCAGATACGCTCGCAGGCGGGCTTGGTGATGAGCTTTACGCCGTTGGCGATCTCATCGTTCAGCATGTACTCGATGCCTTTATACAGGTCCTCGGTGTTTTCGCGCACAATAACAAGGTCCACATTTTCAAAGCGGGTGGGCACACCGGGCAGGGTGCGCACGGGGCGCAGGTTGGCGTAGGTATTAAAGCGCTGGCGCAGCTGCACGTTGATGCTGCGGAACCCTTTGCCGATAGGGGTTGCGGTGGGGCCTTTCAGCGCCCAGCCGTATTCTTCAATGGCATCCAGTGCGCCGGGCTGCAAAAGCTCACCATGCTCTGCGGCGTACTCTGCGCCGGCGGCGTATTCTTCCCATTCAATACCGGTTGCCAAAACATCCGAAATTTTGCGCACGCTCTGCGCAATTTCGCGGCCAATGCCGTCACCAGGAATCAAAACTGCCTTCATATCGGTTTGCCCCTTTCTAAAAAAGCGGCAGGGGTGCGGCGTGCCGTGGCCGTTTACCCCGCCCTGCCGGACTGCTTTTTGCCGGTGGGCCGCGCCTTAACGCAGGACAAACCTGCCAAAAGCTGAACCACACCTGCAAAAAATTTGTTTTAATAATATTACAGTTTGAGTATACCCATTTTGGTCAGCCTTGTCAACGTAATTCATTAAAGTTGCACCTGTATTTTGCGGATTCAAACTTTATTTTATAAAGTCATGTTTCGTTCATATTTACAATTCTTTAAGATTCATGCTTGACTACAGCGCTCAAATACTATAAAATTGTAACTGTTCAGCACTTTGAAGCGTTTTTGGCCCGCATGGCGGCGGGCAGGGCGCACTGCGGGCGCTGTGCCCGTTTTTTGCACGTGCTGGTAATAGAGTGCAGGCAAAAGCCCCCAGCGGCGCTTTTGCAGGAAAGTAAGGAGGGCGCATCTGATGTATTACCCGGATGTTCCGGCGCTTGACCCGGAAGATATTGAACTTTTGTGCAATGAGTATATTGCGCACAACAAGCATCTTGACCCCCACATTGCGGACCGCCTTGGCGTTAAGCGCGGTCTGCGCAACCCGGACGGCACCGGTGTTCTGGCGGGCATTACCAATGTTTCCAGCGTTATTGGTTACGAAAAGCTGCCCGAAGGCACCATCCGCCCCATTTCGGGCCGCCTGGTTTACCGCGGCATTGATATTGACACTCTGGCCGCCGAAGCCGACAAGAACGACCGCTTCATGTTTGAGGAAGTGGTGTGGCTGCTGCTGTTTGGCGCACTGCCCACCCAGGAACAGTATGCCCGGTTCTGCAAGCTGATTGATGAGCACCGCGAACTGCCCAAGGGCTTTGCGGACGACATGATCATGAACTCGCCCTCCCCCAACATTATGAATAAGATGGCGCGCAGCGTGCTTTCGATGTACAGCTATGACGAGCACGCCGATGATCTGAGCCTGCCCAACATCCTGACCCAGAGCATCAACCTGATTGCCGAGCTGCCCACCATGATGGTGAACGCCTACCAGCTCAAGCGCCGTGTGTATGACCACGAAAGCATGTACTTCCATTACCCCATCGCCGGGCAGAGCACTGCGGAGCACATTCTGAGCTCCTACCGTGCAGACCAGAAGTTCACCCACGAGGAAGCACGCCTGCTGGATCTGTGCCTGCTGGTTCACGCAGACCACGGCGGCGGCAACTGCTCCACCTTTACCACCCGTGTGCTGTCCTCCTCCGGCACCGATACATACGCAGCCATCTCTGCGGCCATCGGTGCCCTGAAAGGCCCCAAGCACGGCGGCGCCAACCTGAAAGTTATGCACCAGCTGGATTACATCCTGGCCAATGTGGAGCACCCGGAGGATGACGGCGAAGTGCGCGAGATGCTGCGCAAGATCATCCGCAAGGAAGCCGGTGACGGCAGCGGCCTGATTTACGGCATGGGCCACGCGGTGTACACCCTGAGCGACCCGCGCGCCCAGATCCTGAAAAACCACGCCCGCAGCCTTGCCTACAAAAAAGGCTACGATGAAGAATATAACATGCTGTGCAGCATTGAGCGCCTGGCCCCGGAGATTTTTGCCGAAGAAAAGCACGGCCCCAAAAAGGTTTGCGCCAACGTGGACCTGTTCAGCGGCCTGATCTACCGCATGCTGGGCATCAGCGAAGATTTGTACACCCCGCTGTTTGCCATTGCCCGTGTACCCGGCTGGTGCGCCCACCGCGTAGAAGAAGTTGAGTACGCCAACCGCATCATTCGCCCCGCTTACAAATACCTGGGCGAGCCGCAGGAGTACCTGCCGCTGGAAGAGCGCTGATTTCTGCTTATATCATCATGAACTGGCACCCGGATTTTTCCGGGTGCTTTTTGTTTTGGGGTGGCGCAGGAGGCAGTTATCTGATATACTGGAAAAAAGCCCCTTATTCCATTGGAACATGACCAGAAAGTGAGAGAAACATGGAAAAATTCAAACAGCTGCTCTTCTCCGAAAACGGCATTAAAATTGTAAACATGCTGTTCTTCTTGGCGTTTCTGGCCCACAACCTCGTGTTTCTGGTTGTGGCATACCTGGTCTGGATCCTTTTTCTGGCGTTCTGCATCAAAAAAGCTGCGAGTCGAACCTCCAGGATTATTTACGGCTGCTTTATTGCTTTTGCTGTTGTTATGGTCGTGCTGAATGTTGTGCCGGTACTGCTGGGGCTATAACTCAGCGGGCGTCCGCCTGTTTGCCGCACAGACCGTTTGATTTTGTTGGGAGGTCGATGTTATGCCATGGTGGTACCCTTTCGGCTGTATTGCATTTATCGTTGGCGGTATCCTGATTTTCCTGAAACCGGAATGGCTCTGGGCGCTGACAGAGCAGTGGAAGTCCTATGCGGCAGACGGACCGTCGGACTTCTATATCCTGAACACCAAAATCGGCGGTGTGCTGTTTGCGGTATTTGGGGTCGTCGCACTGGTTCTTCCGCTTTTTCTTAATTGATGGTTCCGGCTTTGGGCAATACCGCATAATTCTAAGTGCCGATACGGCGAGCGAGGTGCGGCAGCTGCTAAGCCAAAAGCGCAGATAATACTGGATGTCTTATCGAGCATTTTGGCAACGCAGTTGCCGTGCCGCAGCCGCCGGAGCAGTGCTTAAGCCGTCAGGCGGGAATTGTGCGGTATTGCCTTTGCTTTTTCACAAAATAACAGCATCCGTATGGTGCCCCCTGCCCGTGGGCCGCCATGCGGATGCTGTTTTGCGTTTGTTATGCTTTTCTGGTAGTGACACCGTACAGGCTGTTCCAGGTTGCGCGGCCCAGCATGCCGTCCGGTTTCAGGTCATGCACTACCTGCCAGGCCAGAACCGCTTCCCGCGTGCTGGCACCGTAACGGCCATCGGTGGTCAGTTCCGGCACCAGGGTTTTCAATTTCTGCTGGGCGCTTTTCACGGTTGCGCCCCGGCTGCCGCGGCGCATGGTAACACCGGGCCAGATCTCCCCTTCCCCGTTTTTATCCGCCCAGGCGCGGTACAGGGCATCCCAGGTATCGCGGCCCACGTGGCCGTCAATTTTCAGCCCCTGTTCCCGCTGGAACCGCCGCACTGCGGTTTCGGTGCTGGTGCCGTAGCGTCCATCCACATTCAGTCCGCCCAGCCAGCGCTGTACCAGGGCAATATCCGGGCCGGATGCCCCCGGCCGCAGCACGGTTCCGCCATATTCCGGCATTGCATTTGCCATAAAAAAGCCCCCTTTGCTGTGTGTTGCAGGCTTGCCGCCCGCCCTCATTTCACACTATGCAAAGGGGGTTCGTTTTGTGTTAAGATATTCTGTATTTTTAAGCAATATAGCCGCCGCTACGCAGAACAAAGATCCAGAACGTCAGCGATAGCGCCGAGAACAGCGTGGTTGCCGCCACACAGCTGGCCGTCAGCACACCCTCATGGCCCATGTTCTTGGCCATAACGTAAGAGCTTGGCGTGGTGGGGCTGCCCAGCATGATGAGCAGGGCAATCAGCTGCTGGTCCCGGAAACCGAGCTTGACGGCAATGGGGATAAAGATCGTGGTCAGCACCATCAGCTTGCAGCAAGCCGCCACCAGGGTGGGTGCCAGCTTTTTGATGGCTTTGGCTCCCTCAAACGAAGCGCCGATGGAAAGCAGCGCCAGCGGGGTGGTCAGGCTGGAAAGGCTGGTCAGGGTTTTCTGCGCCAGGGTAGGCAGGCCAAAGGGCAGCAGGCTGTACAGCGTACCCAGAATAATGCCGTCCAGAATGGGGTTGGTCAGCACACCGTACAGCAGCTTGGAGGGGGTCACTTTGCCATGCTGCTGCGGGCTTTCCACCGTCAGGATAATGACCGCAAAAATGTTGAACAGCGGCACACTGCCCAAAATCATCAGGGGGGCCATGCCGGAAGTGCCGTAAATGTTCTGGATGAACGCCACGCCCAGAATGGCCGCGCTGCTGCGGTAGCTGGCCTGTACGAACTCACCCACCAGGGTTTTATCTTTCAACAGGCGGCGCGCCAGCACCCAGATGACCACAATGGCAATGGCCGTTACCGCAAAGCAGAACAAGACAAACTTTGCATCAAAGCTGTGGGCAAGGTCCAGGGTTGCCATATCACAGAACAGCATGACCGGCAGCGTTACCTTGAACACCAGCTTGTCGGCCACGGTGCAGAACTGCTTTGGCAAAAAGCCTTTTTGCCCCAGCGCCCATCCAATGACCATCACCAGAAATACCGGAAGGGTCGCGTTCAGGCTGAACATTAAATTATCCACATTGATCCCTCTTTATATTACGTCCTTACATTCCCGCAGCCATGCTTGGGGCAGGCCCGCAGGATTGTTTTGATGATACGATTATACCATATTATTCCGGCAAAAAACATGCCGAGAATGACCACATTTGCACGGCTTTCCGCCACACTTTTTGCGCAACTGGCCTTTAATTCGTACCCACTCTCACATCACCGCACAAGCGCGCCGTTACAAGGTCTTTGCAGCGCTCACGGTGGGCAGCGTGTAGCGGATGCTGCTGGAAGCATTGCAGCGCCTGTTCATCCCGCAGTTCTGCATAGAATATCAAGTCATAGTCCCCTCCGGCCATGTTGAGGCCAATTTCAATGCACAGCAAGCCGTCGATCCTGCCCCGCATGGTGGCAACGGAATTTTGTAAAAACTTCAAAGCTTCAGCTTCTTGATGCTGTGCTTTTACAGCGTCGGTATATTTCCAGAACAAAATATGGCGGATCATCTCAGCTGCCTCTCTTTCGCCGCTTTTTATTTTTAAATTATACCATACCGCCAGGCAAAAAGCACGCTGTGGAACCTGACACTCCCGGCGAACAAAATGCGGCAGTATTTGGCAGTTTTTCAACTTGTGTTTTACTGTCGTTTCTGGTAGACTAGATAAAGTATGTGTGTCTTTTTGTCCGGCCGGTTTCTGTTTGCGGCATTCTGCACGCCGGCCGCACACACATACACGGTAAGGAGGATTCATTTTATGAGCAATCCCATTGATTATTCCCAGGGCATTTACGATGCCAAAAAACTGGGCACGCCCCGGCTGCTGATCCTGGGTGCGCAGCACATGTTCGCCATGTTTGGCGCAACCGTGCTGGTTCCCCTGCTGACCGGCCTGAGCGTTTCCACCACGCTACTGTGCGCCGGCCTTGGCACGCTGCTGTTCCACATCATCTGCAAGGGCAAGGTTCCCGCATTTTTGGGTTCCAGCTTTGCCTACCTGGGCGGCTTTGCCATTGTCAGCAATGACGGTGCCAACCCGGAAAACTTGCCCTACGCCTGTGCAGCCGTTGCGTTCAGCGGCCTGCTGTATGTGCTGGTCAGCGGGCTGATCTCGGTGTTCGGCATCCGCCGCATCATGCGGTTCTTCCCGCCTGTTGTCACCGGCCCCATCATCATCTCCATTGGCCTGATCCTGGCCCCGTCCGCCATCTCCAACTGCCAGAGCAACTGGCTGCTGGCTTTTGTGGCGCTGGCCACCGTTATCGTCTGCAACATCTGGGGCAAAGGCATGGTCAAGATCCTGCCCATTCTGATCGGTGTTCTGGTCAGCTATGCGGTTGCCCTGGTAACTGGTGCGGTTGACTTTGCCGCCATCGGCGAGGCCTCCTGGATCGGTTTCCCCATCCACAAAGAGGCCATGGGTCTGTTTTCCATTGACGGCAGCGAAAAATTCATCAGCGCCCTGTTCACCATCATGCCCATTGCCATTGCAACCATGATGGAGCACATCGGCGATATTGCCGCCATCAGCGCCACCACCGGCCGCAACTATATCCGTGACCCCGGCCTGAACCGCACCCTGATGGGCGACGGCCTGGCAACCACCATGGCCGGCCTGCTGGGCGGACCCGCCAACACCACCTACGGCGAAAACACCGGCGTTCTGGCCCTGACCAAGATCTATGATCCCCTGGTCATCCGCATTGCCGCTGTATTTGCCTGCATCCTGAGCTTCTGCCCCAAGTTTGAAGCCGTCATCAATACCATTCCTTCCGGCATCGTCGGTGGTATCAGCTTTGTGCTGTACGGCATGATCTCCGCCATCGGTGTTCGCAACGTAGTGGAAAATCAGGTCGACTTTACCAACAGCCGTAACCTGATCATTGCTGCCGTTATCCTGGTGTGCGCTCTGGGCTTTAACTCCGTGGGCGGCATCACCTTCGGCATCGGCGGTGTCAGCGTTACCCTGTCCGGCCTGGCCATTGCTGCTCTGGCCGGCATCCTGTTGAACGCCATCCTGCCCGGCAATGATTACGAGTTCGACTCCAACCCCGGCACCGGCGAAGGCACCAGCCTGCGCGTCTGATCCTGCGCTTATCTGACGGGTGTGTTTGACACCTAAGGCAATACCGCATAATTCTAAGTGCCGATACGGCGAGCGAGGTGCGGCA
>OLGA01000530.1_pt1 | contig 33752 bp, 30 predicted proteins | sample 1604881 | NCBI WGS metagenome assembly OLGA01 (sample SAMEA3888896, study PRJEB22519) | human gut metagenome | biome: human gut; feature: human-associated habitat; material: faeces | place: Denmark | collected 2009 | reverse complement strand
ATCATATACCAGCTCTCCCGGTCGTTCTGCTGCTTCTGGTTGATGATCGAAAAGAGGGTCGCGCCGCTTTCGCCCACCGTGAACGACCCGAATTCGGTAAACAAGTTCGGCTCCTCGACCTCGGCCAGGTTGCATATATTCTTGATCTGAGCGACGATTTCCTCGGTCATGTACTCGTAATCATAATTGAAGCCCAGCGAATTTTTGATCGGGAACCCCCCTCCGATGTTCAGCGAATCGAGTTCGGGGCAGATTTTTTTCAGCTCGCAGTAAACGCTCAGACATTTGCTCAGTTCGTTCCAGTAGTAAGCCGTATCTTTGATCCCGGTATTGATAAAGAAGTGAAGCATTTTCAGCTTGAACTTCTTATTGCTGCGGATCTTGGTCTTATAATACTCCACGATGTCGTTGTAACGAATACCGAGACGCGAAGTATAAAAATCAAATTTCGGCTCCTCCTCCGATGCAATGCGGATACCGATCTGGCACGGGCGGTTGATTGCATTGTCGAGCAGATTCAATTCACGTTTGTTGTCCAAAATTGGAATGGTGTTTTCGAATCCGTCATTGACTAATGAGGCAATGTTTTCTACATACTGCGGGCGTTTGAAGCCATTGCAGATGATGTAGCTGCTTTTGTTGATCAACCCACCGTCATACAGCGCCCGGATGATATGGATGTCATATGCCGAGGAGGTTTCGAGGTGAATATCGTTTTTGAGCGCCTCTTCCAGAACAAAGGAAAAATGGGAACTTTTCGTACAGTAGCAGTAGTTGTACGTTCCCTGATAATCTACTTTGGCCATCGCTACATTGAAGAGACGTTTGGCTCGTTGAATCTGCGAGGTAATCTTGGGGAGGTAGGTGATTTTGAGCGGTGTACCGTATTGTTTGATGATATCCATCAGCGGAATATCATGGAAATTCAACTCATTGTCCTTAACTGAAAACTCATCCTGAGGGAATTCGAAGGTCTGTTCAATCAGATCGATGTATTTGTTTTTCATCTTTAGTTTATGGATGTTTAGGTTAATCCGGCTTAGCTACATTGGTAAAATTTCACCAATGTAGCAAAGCTACTTTAGTGAAAACTGCACTGCAAAGGAGGGGAAACTTTTTGTGAAAAGCAATTTTTGTCTAAAATAATATGTATTCAATCGGTTAATTTACGTTTTGAGGTTGGATTAATTGTACATTACGGAATCTGCTTTGTAGTCTGCCTTGGCGATCGTCCCCATATTCCAGTTAATAGCCCGGGATTTTGTGTTCGCAATGTCTTTGTGTTCCGAAGAGCTTATGCCAGCCAACATGAAGATCAGTGTATCAGATTGGTATGGTTTCTGTTTGCTATGTGTTTTATTATGTGTTACTGTTTGTGAGCCAATTTGAGGTGAATAGCTTGTTTCTATTGAGAAAAAGGGCTATTTTTGTTAAATGGTGTCCAGTGGGACAATGTGGGCGTACCTTGCATTGTGTCACAAGTTAAATGTTATGGTAAGCATATGGTTAATAAAATTATAGCCGATTACCTTAAAGCGGGTAAACGTATTGTAATTCCGCAGTTCGGAGCATTTTTACATCGAGATACAGACGGTGGTGTCGTTTTTGTCTCCTTCTTGAGAAAGGATGATGGCGTATTGGCCGGTCAACTCAGTGCAACCTATGGATTGAGCAGCGAAGAGGCTTACGGAGTGATTGCCGAGTATGTGTCTCAAATTAAAAAAAGTGTTACGGAACGTGGTTGCTTTATTGTGGAAGGTGTAGGTCAATTGAAAATCGATTCCAATGGCGTATGCTATTTGGAGTCCGATATGCACACGAAACCGATAGTTGCGTCAGCAAATCCTGCTGCGCGTCCGGTGCAGTCTGCGCAGTCAGGGCAAGCTGCTACAATGCCTGGTGTAGGAGGACCGCATGTTGCAGCCTCAGCTTCTCGGCCTCAATCTCAGCCGATGGGACAGCAACCTTCGAATATTTCAGCTGAACGTCAACCTCAAGAACTGTTCGTTGGCCAACAGGTCAATAGGGGGGCAGGCAGTGGGGCCCCAAATAGTGTCGGTGCCGCTACTCCTCGTCCGCAGAATCAGGCTATGGGAGGATCTGCACAGGTCAATGTAACTTCATCACCGCGTATGACCGCACCGCAGAGTGCTCAAACGGCCCAAACGTCGCCAAATCGTTCGGTAACTTCGGGCAGTGGACGTCCGGTTGCACAGGGTGGGTATGGCTATCAGCAACCATCGCAACCGACCCGACCGCAACAGCAGACACAACCTTCGTATGGCCAGCCACAAAATAGGCCGATGCAGCAGAACGTGCAGGCACAGCAACCGCAGGGCAGTTCTGCAACTTCGGGACAGCCGTATCGCGGTGCTCAGTATGGTCAACCGCAGGCCGGAGGCGCTATGCCTCCCTATATGGGAGGAGGCGCAGGAGTGCCTCCGCGTCAGCCGTCTCAGCAGCCTAGACAGCCCCAACAACCGCAACAACGTCAAGGTACCGATAAGTTCTTGATTGTTGCGATCGCAGCTGCGATTATTGCATTGGGTGCGATTATTTATGGGGTGATTTTTGCTTCATCATCGGCTCCGAAAATTGATCCGATGGAGTTGCCCGTGCATCAACGGCCAGCTGTACTCGATTCGATTCAGAAGGAGGATTCGATTCAGGCAGCAGAAATGGCAGCGAAAGAGGCGGCTAAGGCACAAAAGTCCAAACGTTAATTTGTTAACGAACTATGGCAATGGATTTAACGACGCTCAAGCAGCGTTTCAACATCATCGGTAATAATCCGGCCCTCAACGAGGCGTTGGAGGTGGCGGTGCGGGTTGCATCTACCGATCTGTCGGTATTGATTACCGGTGAAAGTGGCGTGGGAAAGGAGGTCTTTCCACAGATTATTCATGCCAATAGTCCCCGTAAGCACGGTACTTATATTGCAGTAAACTGTGGCGCAATCCCTGAAGGAACGATCGATTCCGAATTGTTCGGACACGAGAAGGGGGCCTTCACCGGAGCAGTCGAAGCCCGCAAGGGTTATTTCGAGGAGGCGGACGGCGGGACGATCTTTCTGGACGAGGTGGCCGAGCTGCCTCATTCGACCCAGGTGCGGTTGTTGCGTGTGTTGCAGACCGGCGAGTTCATCCGCGTCGGTTCGGCCAAGGTGCAGAAGACCAACGTGCGCGTGGTAGCGGCGACGAATACGAATTTGCAGGAGGCGATCCAGGCGGGACGTTTCCGCGAGGATCTCTATTATCGGCTCAACACGGTGCCGATCCTGGTGCCTCCTCTGCGGGAACGGAAGGAGGATATTTTCCTGCTTTTCCGCAAGTTCGCGGCCGATGTCGCGGCCCAGTACCGTATGCCGGCCATTTCTCTGGACCCCGAGGCCCGGCAGATGCTGGAGAATTACTATTGGCGGGGCAATATCCGTCAGTTGAAAAATGTCGCCGAACAGATTTCCGCCATCGAGGAGGCACGGCTCATTACGCCTGCCATCCTGACGAAGTACCTGCCCGCACAACCTCAAAGTGGAGCATCTACGTCGATGAGTACGGCCTTGCATAGCGGTTCGGACGACGGCGTGTCTTTCGAACGGGAGTTGCTTTACAAAGTGCTTTTCGACCTGCGGGCCGACGTCAATGACCTGAAGCGGATGCTTACCGAGCTGATGCAGCGTGCCGAGCGTCCTGCCGAGCCGACCAAAGACCTGGCGGGGTTGTTGCCGGCTTCCGCCCACAGCATCGCTTCTCCGGACTATGCGGAGAGCGAGGAGGTGGTCGATGAACAGCCTTCGCGGGAACTGACCAAAGCCGATGTGCTGCGGGAGCAGATCCTTCGGGCCCTGCGGCGCAACAACGGCCGCCGCAGGGAAGCCGCTGCCGAGCTGTTTATGTCGGAGAGAACTCTTTACCGTAAAATCAAGGAGCTCGGCATCGACGAGAACTCCTGAAAAATATCGTCTATAATCGAATGAAAGCTGTACTCAAATATGCGATCGTCGTCGCAGCGGGCCTCTTGCTGGCCGGTTGCGGGTACAAGGTGAACTATTCGTTGTCGGGCGCTTCGATTCCGCCCGATGCCAAGACCTTCAGTGTGGCCTATTTCCCGAACAACGCCCCGATGGTGGCTCCGATCCTGAGCTCGACGCTGACGGATGCCTTGCGGGACAAGTTTACGCGCCAGACGCGTTTGACGCAGGTGGACGAAGGCGGCGATTTCGCTTTCGAAGGCGAGATCACCGGTTATACTTCGACGACGGCTTCGGTTTCGGGTTCGTCCGAAACGGCCCTGTTGAACCGATTGACCATTACCGTCAATGTGCGCTTCACCAATGCGGTGGACGAGAGCATGTCGTGGAAAAAGACGTTTTCGGCGTTCGAGGATTTCGATTCTTCGAAACTGCTGAATGAAATCGAGGGCGAACTGATTCCCCAAATCGTCGATAAACTGGTGACGGACATTTTCCAGGCATCGGCGGCAAACTGGTAGCGGATGGCGGATTTCAAGGAATATACGATGTCCGGAGGCACGGTAGGCCCGGTCGATGAAGCGCAGCTCGATGCGCTCGTCGAGCGTTACGAGTGGTTTACTCCCGCCCGTATCCTGCGCGTGCTTCAAACCGGGCGTTCCGATCGTCGGGTGTCGATCGCGGCGGTGTCGCGTCTGTTGCCGCTCGGACGGTTCACGGTCGATCGGGAGGCGCTTTGTGCGCTTTCGCCTGCCGACCTGATCGACCGTTTCCTGAAGGAGGGGGGACATCGGATCGTGGCCGAGGAGGGCGAAGTCGTTGAAGAGGTCCGCACCGAGGCCGAATTGAGCGGTGACGACGACCTCGTTACGGAGGATCTGGCGGAAATCTACCTGGCCCAGGGGCTTTGCGACGAAGCAATCGCCATTTATCGCAAATTAAGTTTGTTAAATCCGGAAAAAAGTGTTTACTTTACGTCGCTTATTGACAAAATCGCAAATAAATAATTAAAACGATAGGAACATGTTATACACTCTTTGTATCATTCTGATTCTGGTTGCAAGTATTCTCATCATTCTGGCTGTACTCGTTCAGAATCCCAAAAGCGGCATGGCTGCCAATTTCGGCGCTTCGAACCAGGTGATGGGCGTTCGCCAGACTTCGGATTTCCTGGAGAAATTTACGTGGACGATGGCCGTCGTGATCGTCGTGTTGAGTCTGTTGGCTACGCTGGCTATGGATCGCGGTCTGGTGGCTCGCAGCAACGTGGAACTCGAGAAAGATGCCAATGCGCTGATGGAGAAGATGATCGTCGAAGATCCCGCTCCTGCGGTTCCGCAGGCGGAACTTCCGGCTTCCGATCAGCAGCCTGCGCCGGCCGCTGCTCCTGCCGAATAAGCGGGCGATTCATTCCGATATAAAAGGCTGTGGATTTTTCCACGGCTTTTTTTATGCAGCTTCGAACGGTCTGGTTGGCCATAAGGTCAGAACTTCGGCCGGGCCGGTTTTTAGGCGGGAGGACAAGATTCGGATACGAAGGGCTGTTCGCACGGTCGAATTTTCGATAAGGTTTCGGTTCATAGTTTGGGCCGGGAGGCCGGGACAGGGACCCGTTTGCGATCTTGACCGATGGAATATTCGGTGACGACAGTTGTTGGAATATTCGAAGGTTCCCCGTGCAGTGCTCCGGTCCTTGGTCTAACGTTTTCGGGTATTGTAGGGCGTGCCGCTGCCGGGAAATTTTGTCGGCGGCGGCTCGCAGATTAGAGGGGCGTCGTGGGTTTTATCGAAGGTTTTCCGGCCGGGTTTCCGGTTCTGTTTCTGCGTATCCGCTCGTCCGGATCATGTACAGGACGTGCCGTCGTAGAGGATGTCCCGTTGGTAGTGCGGGGTGGTCGAATTCCTGTAATCGTGTCATACCGAGCCGTTGCATGACCCGTTGTGAGCGCAGATTGCTCAAGGCGGTGAAAGAGATAATGGATTCCATTTTCGACAGGCTGGCGTAATGAAGACAGCTTCGGGCCGCTTCCGTGGCATACCCGTTGCCCCACATGTCGCTGCGCAGTCGCCAGCCGATTTCCACCCGGCCGTACAATGGTCCGTCGAACGTGACCCGGTGAAGTCCCGTATAACCCAGCAGCTCCCCGTCCGTGCGACGTTCGAGGGCGTAGAGTCCGAACCCTTCCGTTTCGAATTCCCGGCGGATGCGGTCGAAGAAGGCGGCGGATTCCGGGAGGGAGAGCGGAGCGGGAAAATACTCCATCACCCGGGAATCGGCGTTCATCCGGGCGAATGCGGGAAAATCTTCATCCTGCCAACAGCGCAGAATAAGACGGTCCGTCGGGGAGGGGAGCAGCATGGTATGGTGATGTGAAGAGTGTCTAACTACCCATCGTCGCGTGACGGCCTTTTTGCCGGTTGGCTCCGAAATGACGTTGTAATAGATTGGCCAGTTGATCGGGAGCGATGTCGCGGTGGATCGTCCCGCCGTGTGCGATCGAGATGCCGCCGGTTTCTTCGGAAACGACCAGAATGATCGCGTCCGAAATTTCGCTCATGCCGATCGCGGCCCGGTGACGCGTACCGTAGGATTTGGGAACGTCGCTCTGCGTTACGGGGAGGATGCATTTGGCTGCGACGATGCGGTCGCCTTCGATGACGACGGCGCCGTCGTGCAGCGGTGCGTTCTTGAAGAAGATATTTTCGAGAAGCGGCGTCGAGATTTTGGCATCGATGGCGATACCGCCTTCGGTGATGAGCCGCAGGTCGCTCTGGCGGCCGATCACGATGAGCGCTCCCGTTTTGTGGGCGGACATCTCCCGGCAGGCCTGGACGATCGGTGCGATGATCGTTACCGATGTATTGTCGTTTCGGTTGAAGATGCGGGCGATGAAGTTGAACCGTTTCTGGCGCATGCCGATCATCTGCAAAAACCGCCTGATTTCGGGCTGGAAGACGATGATAAGGGCGATGACGCCGACGCTGACGAACTGCCCCAGGATGTTGGAGAGCAGCTCCATGTTGAGCGTGCGTACGACAACCCACATCAGGTAGATCATGATGATCCCGGAGATGATGTAGGGGGCGTTTGTTCCCCGGGTAGCGCGGTAGATCCAGAACATGATCGCCGCTACCAGGATGATATCTATGAAATCGATGAATGTGAACGGAACAAATCCCATGGTGTATTTCGTTAAGGCAATTATATCTTTCAATGTGTCGCTGTCCGACGGTCGCGGCATCGTATCCGAGAATCGTTCGTCCGCGATCCGTGTCCGCGTTTGTACTCCGCTCTATCCCTAAATCTTCTCCTCGACGGGAAAATGGGTCGTTGCGCCCAGGAGGGGTACTAAAAGCATATAATCACGTTCGTTAATTAGAGGCAAAATTACTTAAAAAAGTAACGACTCTGAAACAAAGCCGTTACTTTTTTGTCGAGGTACGGACCCCGGGTGAGCGGAGCGCTCTTCTATTTCTTGTCCTTGTCTTTCTTTTCCAAGGCATAAAGACGATTCACCTCCTGAAGCACGGCGGGCGTGATGTCGAGCGTCGAATCGGCGTCGAGCAGGGCATTGGCATTGACGATGAGTTTGTAACGACCATCGGCATTGAGGTTCTCGATGGCGCGGTGCAGCAGGTCCTGAGCCCGGTTCGAGAAGACGAAATTCTCTTCGTCGAGCGCTTTGGCTTCCTTCTGTGCCGCAGCCTGGTACGAAGCTATGCGGCGCTCGATGTTCTCCTGTGTGGATTGCGCGTCGTTGGTGGTGATAAGCCCCTTTTGGTATTTCTCCTGGAGCTGGGCTACTTCGTACTGGAAGTTCTGCTCCTTCTGTGCCCAGCTCTTCTGTGCCTTTTCGGTCTTGTCTTTCAGGGCGATGCCTTCTGCATTGTAAAGATCGGACTGCGCGAGCACGGCTTCGACCTGCACGTATGCGATGTCACCGCCGCCTACTTCCCGTTGCTCGGTTGCTTCGGTAGCTGCCGTTTCGACGTTTTTGGTGCCGCAGGCGGTAAATCCTGCCAGGGCGATCAATGCCGCGAAGAAGAGTTTTTTCATGTGTTATCCGTTGTTTTGGTTAAAAATATCGCTTTGAAAGGCAAAGGTAGAAAAAAATCTTTACTTTTGTCAAGCCACATTCAAAATTAGAAACTCATGTACGAATATCTCTCCGGTACCATTTCCGAACTCGCTCCCACCCATGCCGTGTTGGATGTCGGCGGAGTGGGGTACTTTCTTCAGATATCGTTGCAGACATATTCCGAAATCGAGCACTCCGACCGAGTGAAACTGTTCGTTCATTACGTGGTTCGGGAAGACGCCCAGTTGCTTTACGGCTTTGCGTCGAAGGCCGAACGGGAACTGTTCCGCCACCTGATAAGTGTCTCCGGCGTAGGCGGCAATACCGCCCGGATGATTCTCTCGACCTATTCGCCGAGGGAGTTGCAGGGGATCATCGCTACCGAAAACGCCGTCCTTCTCAAAAATGTCAAGGGATTGGGGCTGAAAACGGCGCAGAAGATCATCGTCGAGTTGAGCGGCAAGATGGCCGGCCTGGGACTGACGGGGGATACTGTTACGGCCCCCGTCGCCGGCGGGGATTACGAGGAGGCGCTTGCGGCGCTGGTCATGCTCGGGTTCGGGAAAGCGGCGGCGGATAAAGTCGTAAAAATCGTTGCTCGGGAAAATCCCGGAGCTTCGGTGGAGGATCTGGTCCGTATGTCCCTTAAACGATTGTAGCATATAATCGTACATTTCTATTTCGCAGGGTACTCATATCTTTCGATGTATCTTTTTTTGACGGTTGCAGCATCGAATCCGAGGGTCGCTTATTCGCGGTATGTGTCCGCGTCTGTAACGCGGATCTTTCCCTAAATATCCTTCTCGAAAGGGGCGTGGGGCGCTACGTTCCCGATTAATTATTACGTTTTTGTAACGGCCTTCTTGTTTTTGTCGATTTAATATTTTTGAAACTTTTTTTTATATTTTTCTTAAAATATTTGGGGGGGGGAATTTTTTTATATTAGTTTATAATCGGCAAAACGAGATGCGACGAAGTTCAGAACCAGATGCGACTTTTAGAGGGTTGAAGTAATCCAAAACGAAAAGCGACTGAAATTTCGCACACGCGCAGAATATATGTAAAGCAAATGCACGATCCGTTTACATATCGCGGGAAATATGTAAAGCGAATCAAGAAAACATACCGTTCGAATGGCGTTTAACTGCCGCTCGAACGGTTTTTTATTTCAAGATGAATCAATACCAGCTCCATCTATTCGCCTAAATACTCACCCTGGAACAGAGATGCCTGTGCCCGTTCCTCGTAGTTGCAGACCATCCACTCCTCTTGTCTGCGGCGATTTGATTTCGAGGCACTGATCGTCCGCTCGATACGATGGATAATCCATCCGTTCTTCCGGGCATACCGGTCGATCATATCGAACGGGAACATCGTGAGCATAAACTTTCCCTTGACGGTTTCAAGCAATTGCAAGAGTTGCTCCATATTCTGTTCGTTGAATGTATCCTCATAGTGTCCGCAATCGGAGTTCACATAAGGCGGATCGACGAAATGAAAGGTATCGGGAGCATCGTAGCAGTCGATCACGTCGAGAGCGTTTCGGTTCTCAATAGTCACTCGTTCGAGCCGCTGACAAAGCCGCTCTGTGAACTCATCCTTCGCGTTACGCAGTTTCTTGGTCATTGTGCCGCTGAAGTCATATCCAAATGTCCCGTCCATCATTGACGCAAACGACATTTTACAGAGCACCCATACGGCCCATGCCCGTTCGACGGGAGTAAAGAACTGCGGATAAGAGTTGATATGTCCGGCATGGGCGTGCAGGTCCCGGCTGTGTAGTGTTTTGTTAATCTCGTGTTTGAGGTCTGAATAGTAAACTTGCATACACCAGTAGAAGTTTGTCAACTCCATGTTGATGTCATTGATGATTTCAGCTTCGGAGGGCCGTTTGGCGAACAAGACGGCCGCACCGCCGCAAAATGCCTCTGTATAGATCTTATGCGACGGGATCAAAGGCAAAATGTGCTTGAGCATTGTCTGTTTGCCGCCATAGTAGGAAATAGGGGTTCTCATAGTTTGCTATTTTATTAAAATTAGTATCTTTGCGTATCTCATCTACATACCAGCCGTCCCCTGTACAGGAAACGACACAAAAAATTACTCGCAGCAGGAGGTTTTATCCCCCGGTCGCTGCGAGTAATCGTGCATTTGTTGGTATGTAGGTGAGATGACTGCTAACAAACCGGGGGATTTTTTGTGTCCTCCCCCGAAGGACTTTATTTGTCAGATTCGATGCTGACCGTCTACTTCGTCTTTCACTTTTCTGCCGACAACCGACGTATTCCATACATGGTCCATCGCAGCCATTAAAAATTCTTCAATTAATTTACGACTGTCTCCAATGGCGGTTCTCAAATCTTTGTCCAGGTCGTATGGTCGGTATCTCTCTTATAGACATACCCGTTTTGAATACGTAATCCGGCTTTTCCGATCAGGACTTCGAAAATATCTCCCGTGAATACCGCATAGTTGCTCGATCCTTTCACAACGGCTACTCCGTTGGGAGCGATCAGGTTCTTGCGGATGTCTTTCACGAAGTTGAATTGGGCGGCATTCATCGTTGCAGAGGCCGTAAGTTTTCCGGCTGCCGATGCTTCGACCGTAATCCGGATGTAGTACTTCTGGGCTGCTCCAGTGAAAAGATATGAAATCGTCTCGTCGATATTCAAATTCGTGTTTTGGGCTTCAGCCGTGCTGTTTCGGTACAGGGGATCGGCTTTCCCCGTCAAAGCGTTTACCACCTCGATCTTTACGCCCCCGCCACCTCCTTCGGCATTGCCTGTGATGCGGGCTGTAATCCGGGCTGACATCTGTACTCCCTGCCCACAGGTAAACGGCGGACTTGACTCGTAAACATTTCGGACAAAAGGATTGCTTTGTCCCGTAGCCAGTGCGCTCACTTCTTTCGTTTCTATGACACCCGGTACACTCACAGCACCCAGAACCTGCGATATGGACGTAATTCTGTATGGGGTGAGTATGATTTTATCTCTGCTTGCGGCCGCATCGCTCACCTCTACGGAATCGTTTTTGACCTGCAGGATTCCGACGGTTCCTTTGGTTGCGTGTACTTCCCCGTCGGCGTGTACTCTGAACACGGCTTTTTTCCGGTTTGTGTAGTCGGCTCCCGACCAGAAGGGCACATCGTCTTCCTGCAAGCCGCTCACGCCGGCCGTCACGTCGCCTTCAGCATTTTTCAGCAACATCACATTGGTCATTATCAGACCGCCTTTCACCTCGGTACTTCCGTCTTCCATAGCCTTCTTGAGGTACTCTGTCGATTTGATGGATTCGTCTATCGCGTCGTCGATCAAGTCCGACATGTTGCTGCTTATTTCATAATAATCGGAGAATACTTTTCTGAACTCGGTGCCGGTTATCTCGGATGTCGTACTCATATCGGCCAGCAGGGGCGTGAGATAATCTTCGAGTGCCTGGAAATAGACCGTAAATGAATCCGTGGGGACATCATACTTTTCGGCATTCGCCATGATGCTCCAGTATTCGCCTTGAATCCGCACCCATTCATTAGCCACCTGCTGTTTGTCGGATGGCGTCAGGCTCGAATCCGAGGCAATGTAGTCCACATCCAGCTTCACCTGCTCGATCTGCGCCTGCACATCCTCTTCGGCCGTGATGTATCCCGTGGGGGCCTTGTTGCCTTCCGTAAGCTGAATATCGTACAGGTAGATCGGGTTCCAGGTGACGACATAGAGGACTATTTTCTGCAAGGACTTGCCCGCTTTGGTCGTATAAACGGCTTCATACACATCAGAATATGGAGCAGATGGCGGGCGTGATATAATGTCGTATCCGTCTTCATAAACGGCACAGAACACGCAGCCGGTCTTGGTTTCCGGCAGTTTGATGCGTGCCTTGAAGACATAGGACATGCCGGCCTTGTAGGTGATCTTACCCCCGAAGCAATCCGTCCAGTTTACGATCTGGCTCGTAGCCGCAATAGCTACCCCTGCATTGCTCGCTTTGTTGGCATCGATCTTCATGTAGGCTCCGTCTGCGTCCGATCCCGAAGTCACCACGTCCGAAACACCCTCTTTGGCGCTGTTCCACGCATAGAGGAATTGTCGGGCTATATAGTTGCGGGCGCCGAACTGAAGATTAGCAATCTCGTCTTTGGCTTCGTTGGCTGCCGTATCATCGGTGTATTTAGATGCTTTGTCCCAATCCGAGCTCTCGAAATTACCCGTTGCACGGGATTCGATACAGCGCATGATGTCGCCACCTTCGCCCTGCGTCCAGATGTCACCCACATCGTAGGGTGTAGTCGGTGTTACGACGAATACACGACGTTTGGCATCGGCCGTGTCCTGCGCCCGCGCCGCCTCTTGCAGGGCCTTTACCGCATCGCTGTCGGCGATCGGCGTCCATTTATAGGTTCCGTCCTCTTCTTTTACCCACCGCCACGATTTGCCCGCATCGGGGTTCGTCGTCTCGTCGCTCGATATGGTGAAGTGAATCTGCGGGTATTCCGCCGGAGTGATTTTGGCATTATCGGTTTTGCGGATGACAAAAGCTATGTAGGGATTGTCGCTTCCGACGGTATAGCTCTGGCTCCATACGTAACTTGCTATAACCGCTCCGGATGACGCTATCGGATTGTAACCCATCGTATAGCCTTCGCCCACCGACAGTACGGCGCCTTTGGGTATTCCTCCGACCGGAGTTTTGAGCCGGATGCGGGTGCTGTCGGCGATTTTGATCTGATCCCAGGTCTTAATGCCGTCGATATAGGATGCACCGATGCTTCCCTGCTCCCAGCAGCCTGCGTCCGTCGGGTCGAAATTCGCGGGCAGCGTATTGGTGAACGTGTCGCCGATATGGTTTTCCTGCTCGCCGTCCGCTATCCATGTTTGGGCCGGTTCATTGTAAAGCGAGGGGGTATAGGGATAGAACCAGTTTTCCACGACACCGTCCAGCCGTTTGTTGATCTCGGACAATTCGCCGGGCAGCGTGTTATCGATGTAATCCTTAGCCTGCTGAGCTTTGCGATCGGCGGAATTGGCAGTGGCCTGGGCTTCGGTGGCCGTCTGATCGATCTGTTCGATGTCGAACTCCTTCTGGAACTGTCCCGTCGCGGGGTCGTAGAGCTTGCCTTGCTTCCAGCCTGCCTCCGGGGTGAATGCCACGCCGACGCCGTTGTCGCCTACCAGCCGGAACAGCTTGCTCCGGGTGTCCAGCAGTGCCTTCTTGTCCAGGCTGCTGATCATACCTTGCAGGTAGATATTATCCAGATAGGCCGAATAGCCCGACATCTGGATCCCGAAGACGGAGAGGTTCGTAAGGTCGCCGAACTGCGCGGCGATATTCTCGGCCGTAAACTCCCAGTCGCTGACATTGCGAAGATAGCGCTGGTAGGTGCGCGTCGAGTAGCGCGAGCTCCACCGGGCGGGATTCGTGAACGAGCCGTAGGCCACGAAGGTCATCGATTCCATCGGATCGATCTGCTTGGTAAAGGTGGCCGACAGGGGGCGCAGCCCGTAGCGGAACCGCTCGTTGCGGTCGCCCAGGACCTCCGTGATACGGAAATAGACCGTTGCGAAGCCTGAGAAAGAGAAGTTGCCCCGGCCGTCGTCGGAATCTGCCGTCGCATTGTTCGACGGGTCGAAGTCGTGGAAGATACCCATACATATATCCCCGACCGCTACGGCGCCGATCTCGCCCTCTTCGAGTTTGAGCGTTACGAGCTTCTGATCCTTGTCCACACTCTCGATCACCCCGGCGCCCGGAGCGCTCCAGTCATCCCCGACGCTGATGCCCACACGGTTGTACCGAAGCTCCGGAACCTCCAGAAAACGACGGATGAAGAGGCTCTCCAGCTCGCCGGCGCCTCGTCCGTCGATCTGTGCACCGAAGCCGGTGATGCCGCTGGCGAAGTCGCTTGTCCGGAATCCCTCGTCGAGTTGCTGCCGCTTAAGGAATCGGGTGATTCCTTCGACCGTACCTCCCCGGCGCTTGTTCAGAAATTCCCGTTCGCTCTTACGCGACGAATAGAGCGTCGTGTCGCTCGCCGGTGTTTCCTCCCACGATTTAATGATGTCAGGAAATTCCGATGAAACCTGCCGGGTTATCTGCGTCACTTCTGAAATCTGATTTTCGATGCGGGAAATACGGCCTGTGGAGAGGACATCGCTCATTTTAAGAGTCATGCTTCCGGGCTGAACGACGGAGCGACTGATCGCGACGATACGGATATCGCGATATCCGGTATCGGGAAAAAACTTGTCGCTTCCGAGCCGAATCCGTTGCCCTGGCTTCAAATCGAGGTTTCTTTTATCGACAACCGTAAAATCCGTCGATGCCTGGAACACGGATATATCTTTACGGCTGTCGGCCATAAAGGTATCTACCGCAGTTTTGAATTCCTGTTCGGCCGCAGGATAATAACTGTCCGGCATACTGATATTCCAGAGCACGTATTCGTTCCCGGGAGCCGGGACCAACGGTTCCGACGGCAACTGCATATCGTTGTCGTAGGGCCATTGGGTGATGATCTCGAATTCCTTCTTTTCCGAGTCGTAATTCACTTCGAACTCCCGTCCGCGAAGCTCTCCGGTCTGAAAGGTCACCCGTTTGACGAGGCCGCCTATTTCGTATTGATTGGGATCGAACGGAATGTCGGGATCGGTGAAATACCAGACCGTAAACGGCGAGCCGTCATCGCTTGTGCGCTCTTCGGACCGTACGGAACCGACCGTACCGATCCGGCGCGGATATATCGCATCGAACGCTTCCTGCTCGAAATATTCGATGATACCGAGGTGGGTATCCTGTTCGACGTACTTCGCCCCGTCGGGCAGTTGCAGCCGGGCATATCCGTACCGATCCGGATCGATGTTGCGGGAGGAGCCTACCGGGAAGAGCCGAGTGAAAAATTTCACGCCATCGGCCATGCTCCGTTCGATTCCTCCGGTCAATCCGTTGCCGTAAGACAACGGGACAGGCTCGCCGAACTCACAGCGGGATATGTTGAGCGTCATCCCGTCGAACCACCACTCCGTCCCGGCGGCAGACGACAGTTCCGAAAGAGCATCGGAGGCGTACTTTCCCGTATATTCGATATCGATGTACTCCGATACGACCACTTCTCCGACTTTCCATTCGGTCGTCCCCATTTTGCGGTTCATGTTAGCGATAATCAGCGCCGCATGTTCGCGTGCCGGTGCCGTGAGTGTCAGAATCGGATTGTCGTCATCATCCGGATTGACCATCAGGACCTGCGTGGTGAGTCCTTCGACCCCCGACAGTTGCACCGAGTAGCTCCATTCGCTGTCGCAGTTCATCTTCGGCTGATAACGTTCGAGAATCCAATAACGCCGTCCGAGGAAGTCCGCATAATCGTAAACTTCGAGCGTGACGCATTCGAAGGCCGTGAAGGAGAGCGAGAGGACACTCTCCTCCTGTATGCCGCAGGTTGCAGCACTGTTACTATCGGGAGAGGCCGTCAGCTTCAGATTCCCTTCTTTCGAATATATTTTGAGTTCCATTTTTTGAAGATTTGAACGTGACCTTTAGATCGACGCAGCGAGTTCGAATGTCGGCTTCGGCTCCCGGAATTTCACCGAGAAGGTCGCTGCGACCTCTCCCTTTCCGAATGGCGCCAGTTGTGAATAATCCGAAAATCCGGTCATATAAACCCGGAATTTCAGCCCTACGTCCGTCAGATGGAGCGCCAGCCACCCGTCGTCGCCCTCCTTGAGAAATTTCACGAACGAGGCGTAGCGCGTGAAGAACGAAACATCGTTCGAGGCGACGATGGCGAATCGCAGCGTGATATCGCGGGCTTCATAAGTCTGCGTCAGTATATCGGGCATACGGACACCGTCCTCCTCCTGAATGGAAACCTCCGCCTGCTGCTTGAGAGCCGGAGGTGCAAGCAGCGAATCGTAGTTGTCGTGTCTGTCTTCAGCGGTTTCCGCGAGGAAAGCCCCGAAACGGGCATATACATCCGTTTGGTTGATCAGCAACAGTCCTTCGAGTATTTCAGCCATAATCAGATCGCTTTTAATCCGTCGCGTTTTATGGTTTGCAACAGTTCATAGATTTGGGGTATCGGTTCGGTATTTTCCCGGATGGCATTCATCGCTTCGAGTGACCCTTTGAGAACCGGGACAATACCTTCGATGTTTTCGTCGATCTTCGCGGAATGGATCTGTACCGATGTGACCAGTCCTTCGACGCGGGAGAACGAATCCTGCGTTACGGTCTGAATGGCTCCTGCCTTACCGCTCTGCTGCGAAGTGCCGGCTTCCTCGTCGATTGAAAGTCCGTTCTCTTCTGCAATGCGGCGGAACTCTTCCCACAGACGATTGAAATCGTCCTGTTGCTCCATGGCATCCGAAACCAGCGATTTCATCGTTTCGCTCCATTGAGCGAACCGCTCTTCGTCGGAAAGGTCGCTCTGCATGACCTCTTCGATGCGTTTTTGGGCATCTTCGAATACCTTACCGAGCGTACTCGAATAGATCATATCCTTGGCCAGCGAGCGCAGGGCCTGCCCGACGCTGTCGGCAAAAGTATCCGCCGCATCGGTGCCGTTTTCGAAAGCATCCACCAAAGCATCGGTAAGCGTACGGCCCAGATCGCCGAAAATATCCTGCAAATAATCCCGGACCGCAGTCAATGCCTCTTCGTAGGTTTCCCAGTCGTCCACCATTTCGCGGAGCATCTCCTGATTCTCCCGTGCCAGGTGCTGGAAAGTTTCTCCGCCCTCTTCGACGAATTGCCGGAGCGCGTCCATATCGACTTCGCCATCCGTGAATAATTCGGGAAGCAGCGAACCGAGGGACTGATATTTTGCCGAGCGGAACCAGGTCGAGTGACGTGTCTGAACCTGCATGTTGGCGATCGAATCGGCAATGTTCTCCCAAGTTTTTTCATACCTGAACAGCCCCGAAAGTCCCGTGCCGGCTCCGCCTCGCCACTCTCCCGGCAACTGATATTTTTCTTCCCCGCGCGAGAGGATTCTCTCCCGGACTTTCTCCAGCTCTTCAAGCGAGGTGCGCACTACATCGATATTTTGCTTGTAACGGTCGTACACCCGATCCCCGAAGATATTGTCGAATTCATCGGAGTCGATACGGCTGCGCTCTTTCATGATCCGAAGTTCTTCGTTGAACTCGCGGGCCAGACGAAGGTTGCGCTCCATCGAAGTTTCACCGCCCTCGAACAAATTGACAATAGTGGTCAGCGCACCGATACCGGCAGATATGCCTCCGAGAATTCCGGAGGCCATGCCGAGCGTGTTCGATGCGGCTTGAGCTTTCCGGTATGCCTGAACGGCATTGATGATTTGCAGGGTAGAGCCGGCGATATCTCCTGCGGTGGCGATGATGGTTCCTCCGGCTCCCCCGACGGCATCGCCGACCTCATTGAAAGTGCCGATAACGTCGGTCAATACGCGGTGAAGCTCCGTCCAGGAAGTCGTATCGGTAGTTTTCTGTTCCGTTTGGTTCTGTTTTTTCGCCAGTTGCTGTTCGGCCTTGCGGAGTTTGGCCCGCGCAACGGCGATGGCATTACCATCATCCGGCGTCTCGCTTTGCAGGTTCTCCAGCTCTTCCTGAGCTTCGATCACCAGGCTTTCCAGCTTTTTGACCGAGGCAGTGACGACCCGGTCGGCCCAGGCTTCGAATTCCGGGAACTGGCTTGCAAATTGTTCCGTGAAGTCGTCGAGCGCTTTTTGTTTGGCTTCCCGAGCGAGTTGCTGGGCCTCCGGATTTGAGGCAAGAGCGGCAATATCCTGATCGTATTTCCGGGCGATTCGCAGACGCCCCTGCTGGTAGGTTTCGTACTTCTCCAGCAACTTGGCGTATGAAGCCTCCTCTTTCTTATCGACATCCGCAAGCTCTCTGTCCCGAATTTCCGCAGCTTGGGCTATTGCAGCGGCCGTGCCGGCCATAAAGGTTTTCTCCGCATTCGAATCGATATCGGCCCCCGACTCCCGGAGTTTGCGAATCAGCGCGAGCGTCTGTTGTTCCTGCCGCTCATATTCCTGACGGTTTTTCTCGTAATTGAGGCGGATCGCTTCCCGTTCCCGGTCGAATTCGTTTTCAATCAACTCGGCCCGCTGGTCGTCGAGGCTCTGCTGTTGGCGACGTACGGCCGCCTTATACTGTTCTGTGAGTTGGTCGATGGAAGTCGGTTCGGGATCGGTCGTCGTGCCGGACGGGTTTTCCAGCAACTGGGCCTGCTCCGCCACGGCAGCCAATTTCGTCCGCTGCTCTGCGAGGAATTGCAGAAATGCCCCGAGGTTGCCATCGAATTTCTCCTCTATCTCATCGATAATCTCTTCTCCTCCTTTGTTCTTCCTGATCTCTTCAAAAATCCTTTCCTGCCAGTAAGAAACACTTTCTTCTGCATCTGACAGAATGTCTTTCGCCTGTAAGAGATCTTTGCGTGTTTGGGGATCATAGCCTGGTTGACGCCATGATTTCGCATAGTAGGTTTTCCGTTTTTCAGCAACATCCTTTTGGGCCTCGAGGTATTTGTCATTAGCCTTTAGGAATTGTTCGATATCCGGTATGTTATTGAAGAACAGCTCTTGCTGTTCGATATCCACCAGGCTCTTGAAAGCCGCCTGTGCTTTGGCGTATTTGTAAATGTTTTTGATCAGCTCCTTGTAAGTGTCATTCGCTTGTCCGAGCATGATTTGCTCGTCGGAAAGATTCTTGAAATAACCCGAAAACTCCTCTTTGAGTTTGCGCACGGCTTCCCGGCGATCGTCTGTGGCGCGGGCGTTATCCGTCGCGGCCCGGTAGAGAAGATTCAATTTTACGACCTCCTGCTGAGCGTTCCGGGCCCCTTCAAGCATCGTATTCTGAAAACGTTCAGTCGCCATGCGAGCGGTGTCGAGCGCCTTCTTTCCCCGAAACAGATTCGTCACCCAGTTTCCGATCTCCTTGCCGTACGCAACTGCCAAAGTAATACCCACAGTCAATAAAGTCTGAAAAGAGCCTACGGAGGAAAGTATTTGTCGCCATACAGGAATTGTTTTTTCACCACTGGCAGCCAATAACTGATTTTCGGCCCTGGTACGAGCTATTGCATCCCAAAGAATAGGATAATTATTCGAAACTGCCAGAAAATACAACTGTAATCCCATTGCCAGCGACGGTGATTCACGAATTATTTGCTGAATAGCCATATGTAGGCTATTATAGCTCCTTACGGCTGCCGGAGCGCTTGCAGGAACCAGATCGGTGCGTTTGGTCGCGGCTTGCAAAGCCTGGAGCTGCCGCTGCAATGCTTCTATCTGGCGGATGTTTTCCGTCTGATCCATTTCCGGCGTCTGGGCTATGACTTTCTGAAGTCGCACAATTTCATCCTTCAAAGCCTGAATACGGCCTCGCGCCTGCGCGGCATCCTTGTCCACGGCATCAATCCCGCCGGAAACTCCGGAGAGTCCCTGGCGGGTATTGTTCTTTACGAGGAATTCTATCTCGACGGGTTTCATTGCAAGTTGAGTTTCGATTGAAAGAGTTGTGCGGTATCGGTTTTTCCCGTTGCACTCCCGGCTTCCGTACATTCGGCCGGGACGCTTCGATAATGCGGGGCATCGGCCAGCATCATGGCCAGTGTCTGGAAATTGACCTTCCACAGAATGTAATGCACCGACCATCCTGTTGCGGAGGCAATTTGCCAAACGATTCCGAAGGGGCTATGGGAACTCTCGTAAACGGTTCTTAACTCCCCTTTCCTGCTCTTTTGGGGCGGCTCGCTTCGTACCGGAAGGGATTGATACTCTCGGCCGATTCGATAATACTCGTAAAATCCCGCGTGCCCCGCATTCTGCGGAACCAGCGCTGGGCTTCGATCCGGTACTCGGAGGGTACCTTCCACCGGATCAACCAGGCCACCACGGGGGCCAGCAGGAGTCCGGACAGATAGCCGCGACATATCGTCAGCGCAAGGATCAGCGAAAGGCGTTTGGCATGCCGGTCGAAAAAGGCACGCTCCTCGTCTTCGGAGAAAGCATCCCATTCCCGGGCCGTGATTCCCAGCTTCAGGTAGTGGCGTACGATGCGCATCTGCCCTCCCAGGCAGGGGCGCCGCATCGTTACGCGCAGCACCCGCTCCCGGCCTCCGGGCAGGCGGAATCGGAGAAGAGGCAGCAGAATCCCCACATCGAGCAGAGCTTCCGCTGCCTCCAGTTCTACATTGCGTTTCATGGCTTAGGCATTGGGCTGCGAAAGCGATACGGTAGCTTTTGTTTCAGGATCGGACTCCAGGATGAATTCCAGTTGTCCGGAGCGGGGCGATTCCGTGGAATTGGCTTCGGCGATCACCGTGACGCGTCCGTTTATGACTTCCACCGAGAAGCCTTCGGGCACAGCACCTACCGAGAACGGACCCGATGCTTCGATATCGACCGGGAGGCTGCCGCCTGCCTGTTCGAAGGTCAGCGACGTCGGGTCGGCCTCGATGAAGGGCTCCGTCGGCAGAATCGAACCGGGCGAAGAGCCGTCCAGCGGGGCCAGGACCTTCAGTCCGAATTCGATGCCGAGGACGTTTTCGCCGCCCAAGCCGCCGCGAATCTTCGAGGCACGCAACGAAACGCGCTTGAGTTTGACGGTCTTACCCGTACCGGTCAGAATGCGCATATCTCCTTCGACACGCATCGAGCTGGCGGGCATTTGCCACTCCTCACCCGCGACTTTGCCGCCCATCAGATCGACGCAGTTCTGGGGAACCATTTCGATCATCTTTCCGGTAATCTCATTCGTCGCGGCTCGCGTTTCGATATCCAGCACGGGACTGGTCCGAATCTGTGCGGCCCAGAGTTCGACGGTCTGGGCGTCTTCACCGCCCCAGTCAAGGCCCTCTTCCGAAATGTTCCCCATGCGTCTGCCGTTGAAATAGACAGCGTCGAGCAGCATCAGATAGCCGTCGTTAGTTTGAATTACAGATCGTTTAGACATAATTAAATTGTTTTGAAAAGTTTTGCAAATAAGTTTGTTTTATGAGCCCACCAGCCGCCGAGACATCCGATAACGATTCCGAAAAGCATCCACCTTCCCCGATAGGCCGGGGACCGCGTTTGTTGTATTGCTGTTTCCGAAGATTGATGCCTGGAGACTTCGAGGAGTCGGTCGTATGCTTCCCGGGTTTCTGCCAGACTCTCCTTCAGAGAATCTGCATATCGGTCCTGCCGGGCCGAGGTCGCTTTGTAATATTCGACTCGTCGGGCAAGCGAATCGCTGCGTGCTGAAATGCGGATGGTATCCCCGTCACGCCGGGCTTCGAGCGTCAGCCGACCGTCACGGGCAACATAGGCCGCCCCCTCCGGCAGATTACGGAGGCTCTCCTCCGTCACCGTCACCGCTGCTGTCCGAAGCGGAATCGCCTCCGTCCGCAGCGCCCGCAGCACAGAGGTCTCCTCCGATCGAGAGTTCATTGCCGCTCGTGCGGTTTGCTCTACGGCGTTTTGTGCGCCGCGTTGCATGTGCGACACGGTATCCGTCCTGTTCTGTGTCCCTGTCGAGAGGAGCTTCTTCGTCGCAGTGCAACTTACCAGCAGCAGGATGGATAGCAGCAAAAAGAGTCTTGTCTTCATACGAATTTCGTTTTCCGATGGTCTTGCGGAGGCGCTCCACCTCTTTAGTCAGCCGGTCAATGCGTACGAGCATCTCTTCCTGGTTGGCCTTGAGGTCGATGTTTTCCCGCCGCAGTTGGATATTTTCTTCGAGAATCTTCTTGTTTTCGCCCGAAAGCAGGTTGATCGAACTCTGCAACTCTTTGAGAAAATCGTTGTTCTGTTTGCGGCGCGAGAAGATCCAGGTGAAAACGCTGCCGAGGAATCCCCCGGGAAGTGCGAAAGCGAGTATCTGCATCCAAATGCTGTCCATCGTTCAATCGGTTTTTGAAAGTTAGTTTACGCCCGTTCGATCATGCGTGCAATCTTCGAGATCAAATCCGCGTAGGCTGCGGGTTCTGCCGTACAGTACCCGGCCTTGGCGATCTCATAAGCGAAACGTGTTATGTCGTTACGATACGCCCAGGCTACTGCGTAGCGTTTGGCGGAAAGGACCTTCGCATGGTCGCGGATGCCCTCCTCCGGCGTGTCGTAGTCGCGGAACTTGCGATCGACCTCGTAACGGTAGCGTCCATCCGAAGTCCGGGTGATCGAATAAACCTTCTCGAATCGTCCGCTCTGCCGGTCATCCGAAAAGTATTCGAAGGTCCGTTCGGTTCGCCGCTTTCCGGTCCACTTATCTCCGGCCGTAATGCCGAAAAGATTATTTCCGATAGCATGATCGCCCCATCCGCTTTCGAGGGCGGCCTGCGCCGCAACAAACAGAGGATTCAACCCTGTTTCGGCGCAGACCCGCTCGATTGTCGGATAATAGGTGCGCTTGAAATCCGTCGGTTTCATGGCTTACTCGGTTGCGGTGCCGACCAGGGCCATTACACCTGCATTATCGCCGCGCATGATGCTGCCTCCGGCACGTACGAGGAAAGAGTAGACATCCCCATAATAGTCGGGCGCTTTCTCCTGCTCAAAAGCCTTGACTTCGCCCAAGGCGCGGCATACGGACTGATCGTGCCAGGCAAGGGCTGCGGCCAGGTCCGTGGCGGCACCGCTTTCGCCCCACCGCTTCGGAGCTTTATCCGCAGTGTAGAGCGTAGCTTGTGAACGCATCATGACGTTGAACGAGAAGAGTTTTCCGATGATGCCGTTCTGGGCATCCGCCGAGGCGAGGAATGCGGAGTTCTCATTGGCAGTGAGATCGCTCAACAGCTGTGCGTACATCTGCGCATCGAGCAGCAGGTAGCGGCCCTCCTGGGGAATGTTCTCGCTGTTGAATTTCGTCATCAGCGTCAGAATATCCGCCCTGCAAAGCCCTTTTCGCCTGCCTGTCGCCGAAGGTGTGTAAGCATCCACCGGTGCCCCCGTGGTTTCGATCACACGATCCGAGGCAGGACTCCAGGCGAACAGAAAATCCTTGGCCACAGCCTCATGCAGGGCGAGCTTGTCCTGCCGTAATACGGACTCGCGTTTGTTGTACGACAGCTCGACCTTGTCGGCATCGGGGATCAAAACGGGATCCGTCGTGAAAGCAGCCAGCTCGAAAGTTTTGTCCGTGTCGGTACGCTGCTTTACCGTTGCGGGTAATGACGTTCGGTTCTTCTCGACTTTCGAAGCGGCACCTGCCTGCGGGATATGCACGATCTTTCCCGCTTCGACATACTCGTCGGCGTTGAACGCTTTCGAAAGGAAGCTGTTGGGAGCGAACAGACCTTCGACGATCGATTTCTCCCAGATTTCTTTTTGAATAGCCATAATGTTTTTTGTTTTTGATGAGTTCTACATGTTAGGTTCGGTACCGAAGGCCGCTTTGAACTTCTCACGGAAGAGTTCCGGCGCCTTGTCCCTGAGTTCAACAAGGCGCCCTGCCTTATCGAGTTCTTCCCACGACTTGTTTACAAGGTCGGAGAGTTCGACCGACTGCCGTCGTTCACCCTCACGGATAAGCGCTGTGACGGATTTGCGGTGCGGAATGGCTTCGAGGGTGGCTTTGGCACTCTCGAAATCCGTATCAAAGAGTTTCAGATAAGCCTCCTTGCCTGCGGTATTGATCCTTCCGTCGGCAATGGCTGCATCCACGAGGCGAATCGCCTCGGACTTCCGGATCTCCTTGTGCTCGGACTCCGCACGCGCTGCAGCATCTCTGAGTTCCTGATTTTCACGTGTTAGCCGGTCGTTGTTTTCGATCAGCCGGTTCACAGCGCCGATAACCTCGGCATCCTGTGCTGAGTCCTGCAACTTGAGGACTTCCTTCAAAGTCTTGTTCATATTCGAATCGATTTTTGAGTGATTGAGCCTGTCCATAAGCCGGATGACAGTCGAAGCATCCGTGAGATCGAGAGGTTTTCCCGTTTGACGGTCGAAAAGCACCAGGGCATTATGATTGGCCCCGATCGTGACAATGGACGCTTCACGGGCTGTCCAGCGCGTCACGGTCGGAAGCGTCTGCCCGGGAAGTTTCAACTCTGCGGCGTCACTCACCTCTTCGGGAGGCCAGGCTCCCATAGAAGCCATGCGCAGGAATCCGCCTTCGACCTTGTCGGCAATCTTCACCGCCTCGTCATCCTTCTCGTCGAAGAGGGCATCGGCAAGGATCTGCGTACCTTCAATACGGATGTTCTCCCAACGACCGATCGGAAGCTCCCAGTCCTTATGGTTGAGCAGGATCACGGGGTTCTTACGGAACTCCTCGAGATTAGCGCCGCTGGTGAGCATACGGAACCCGTAGGTATTGACCGTCTCGTCGTGCAACACGAATGTAAATCGTTTCATAAAAGCCATCATTTTTCGGCAAAATTGGATTGAAAACACCCGTCTTGCAAATTATATTGTATTGTTTTACAATTTATTACGCTTTAATTGCACTTTACATGCAGACCATTTATCCACGATTCGCTCCGTTCGGGTGAAGAGCTTACCTTTGGGGTGTAAAACAGAGATTTTTCATGACACAAGAGTTGGATAACAAGCAGAAGAAGGAGTGGGCGAAACTACTTTTCCTCACTACGGATCTCACCCAAGCCGAGATTGCCGTGAAGATCGGTGTCTCGAGGATTACTATCGTACGATGGGCCAAAGAGTGGGAGGGTCTCAAGTTGAATTTCCTCCAAACCCGTGAGGCACGGATCAAATCGACACTCATGCAGCTTAACGAACTCGACGAAAGCATCGCGGCGCGTGAGCAGGGTGCGCGCTATCCGACGGTCAAGGAGGCTGATATCCGGCGCAAACTCACCGCCGACCTCGAGGCGCTCGAACAGGAGGCCTCCGTGCGGGACATTGTCAATGTGTCAAGAGATATTCTCGACTATGTCCGAGCTATTGACCTGGAGAAGGCCAAGATGCTCTCGGACTATTTCGATTCATACATACAGGAACGGCTGAAATGGGTAAAGTAGATGACATGCGCGCCTGGAACGAATGGCGTGAATACCACCGTGCCCTGAAGCGCGACAAGGCGGTGGACAAACTCTCACCTGTGGAACGGATGAGGCGACTCGAGAAGCTCGAAAAGGATCCCGTTTCGTGGATGCTTTTCTTCTTCGCCGAATACACCCGGCATCCCTTCACTTCCTTCCAGAAGAAGGCGATCCGGCGGATCACCTCCAATCCGGAATGGTATGAAGTGCTCTCGTGGTCACGCGAGCTGGCCAAATCGACCATCGTCTTCATGTGCATCATGTATCTTGTACTGACGAAACGCAAGCGCAACGTGCTGCTCGTTTCCAACAGCCATGAGAATGCCACGCGGCTTCTGGATCCTTACAAGAAGTCCTTCGAACAAAATTCACTGTTAAAGGCTTACTACGGGGACCTGAGGGAGGCCGGCAACTGGACCGCCGACGAGTTCTCGCTGACCTCGGGCGCGGCATTCCGGGCGCTCGGTGCAATGGAATCGCCGCGAGGCACCCGCAAGGATGCCTTTCGCCCGGATACGATTCTCCCGGACGACTTCGACACGGATGCCGACTGCCGTAATCCCGACATTGTAAAAAAGAAGTGGCAGTGGTTCGAGGAAGCCCTGATTCCAACCCGATCCGTGAGCGGCGACCTGCTGGTCGTGTTCTGCGGGAACGTCATTGCCCGGGATTGCTGTGTGACGCGGGCCGGGGCCAAGGCCGACCATTGGGATATTGTGAACATCCGCGATGCCGAAGGCCGCTCGACCTGGCCCGAGAAGAACACCGAGGAGCGTATCCGCCGCATCGAGCAGACCATTTCCACCAAAGCCTTCCAGCAGGAGTATATGAACAATCCGCTTTCCGAAGGCGAGGTCATCAAGGAGGTGATCTGGGGAAAATGTCCGCCGATGCAACGGCTCCAGTTCGCAGTGGCCTACGCCGATCCTTCTCCGTCAAACGCCCGCAACAAGGCATCGAGTTTCAAAGCGGATTTTCTGCTCGGTTACTGCGACGGGACATTCTACGTCTATACGGGATTTCTCGACCATGTCACCAACGACGAGTTCGTGGACTGGTTCTACAACCTGCGCGATTATGCGAGCGAACGTGTGCAGGTTTATTACTTCATCGAGAACAACAGCCTGCAGGATCCTTTCTATGAGCAGGTGTTCCTCCCAATGTTCGCCGCCCGCGCCCGCGAACGGGGATTCATCGGCATCACACCCGACTGTCGCTGTAAACCGCCGAAATTCGAACGCATCGAGGGAAACCTCGAACCGTTGATCCGCCAAGGGCGCCTGGTACTGAATATCGACGAACGAGAGAATCCGCACATGAAACGCCTCGAAGAGCAGTTCCTGCTGCTCAACCGACAAATGAAATCTCCGGCCGACGGCCCTGACTGCATCGAAGGAGGCGTATGGATCATCAACCAGAAGATCTCCACGCTCAACGAGGGATCCTATACCATCGGTCAACGAGTACGCGCATCAAAACGTTTCTAATATGGCTTTTCTGACACCTGAAGAGTTGCAGACGCATCTCTATAAAGAGAATATCGAAACCATCGCCCGAGAGGACGATGCAATCGTGGCCGCGGCTATCGATGCCGCCATTGAGGAGGCCTCGGGGTATCTCGGGGCTTATGACCGTAAGAAGATCTTCGGCACCGAGGGTGACGAACGTAACGCACTGCTGTTAATTTTCGTCAAGGACATCGCCGTATGGCACTTCATCAACCTGTGCAATGCAGGAACGGATCTCCAGCTCCGGCAGGATCGATACGAACGGGCTGTCGCCTGGCTGAAGTCCGTCCAGCGCTCGGAGATCAAACCCAACCTACCCGTAATGGAGGATGCCGACGGCGACGGAAAGCCCGACCCCGCTGCCGGAGAGTACATTTTCGGGTCGAACCCAAAACGATCACAACATTTTTGATTATGGCACAAATAGGTTATAAGACATCTTCCCGAAAGAGTTCCGGCACGAAAGCCTCAAAGCCGATAGTGGTGCAGCAGATCGTTGTCCAGGCTCCGCAGCGTCGCGTGTACGACATCGGAGATTGGCGGTCAGCTTTGCGCTCGGCCGACAACGGACGGCCGAAATATCTCTACGACCTGTTCGAAGACATCATGATCGACGGAGTTCTCGCCGATGCGATCAACAAACGTATCGAGGCCGTGCTGAATGCTGAAGTCGTCTTCATGAATGCCCGGGGACAGGAAGAACCCGCCATCGCAGCGATGATCGACACGACAGCCTGGGAAACGCTCATCCGCGAAATCATGCACCGGCTGTTTTACGGCAGGGCGGGCGTGGAGCTCTTTTTCAACAGCGGATTCCACGTCGAACCTATCAAACCCAAGTATATCGACCTGGACAACTGTCAGATTCTGCTGAACGACACAGGAGATCGATCGGTACCGTACGACCAGGATCCGAACCTTCTGGTCGTCGGTCGTCCCGGGGACTACGGGCTGCTGCTCAAAGCTGCACCCTATGCTATCTGGAAACGCGGTGGATTTGGCGACTATGCTCAATGGATCGAGCTGTTCGGAATGCCTCAGCGTATCGGAAAATACAACACGTTCGACCCACAGAGCCGGGAACTGCTTAAGCAAGCCTTGGAAGAGGCCGGATCCGCACCTTATCTCGTCATCCCCAAGGAGGCAGACATTGAAACCAAAGAGGTAAATAGGGGGTCTGGCTCGTCATTCAATGAGTTCCGTCAGGCGACGAATGAAGAGATGCTTATCACGATCCTCGGACAGACGCTGACCACCATTCAGGGCGAGCGCGGAGCCCGCTCGCTCGGAGAAGTGCATCTGCAGGTCGAGGATTCGAAACACACGAGCGACCTGCGTTTTGTACAACGTACGCTCAATGAACGGCTGCTGCCTGTTCTGGAGACTTGCGGCTTACCCGTGAAAGGCGGCCGCTTCGTCTATCCGAAGGCAGCCGACCCGCTCTCCGTGGACGAAATCGTGAAGCTCTCGACGATCATCGATATCCCCGCAGCATTCATTCACGACAAGTATTCGATCCCCATGCCGGACAAAGGAGAGGTGATCGCCGGAGAAAAGTCGAATATGGTATTAGGCTCGCACCTTGAAACGGATACGGATGTCGAGGAGAAGGTGCGGAATGCCGACAACCGGAACATTTGGCGCCGCTTATGGGATTTTTTCGTCAAAGCCCCGCAGGGCGGGGCGTTCGATGGCACTGCCCTCATGCGGATGCAGGACAGTGATACGCTCGAAGAGAGGCTGATGGGACGTGTGGCCGCCTCGCAGCCCGCGTTCGACACGGAGCTATTTCGATTCCTTTCCGAAGACCTTTTGAAGGCCGTTCAACCGGAAGCTGACAGCATCGGGAATGCTGATATCGGGGTTGTGTACGGAGTACGTGACGACGCTTTACAGACAGCGATGGAGATTAACCTGTTCCAGTTCTCGGCAGCCAAAACCCTGGCCGAATTGCAGGAACTCAACCGCCTCTTCCGTGAAAGTAGTAATTTCGCCGACTTCGAACGTGAGGCCCGCAAGATTTGCACGGCATTCAACCGCGACTGGCAACGTACCGAGTACGACACGGCACTACTTACGGCCGAAGCCGCCAGCACCTACCGGCGGCTGATGGGCAAGACAAAGTTGTTCCCCTACTGGGAGTACCGGACGGTCGGAGACGATCGTGTGCGTCCGTCTCATCGCCAGCTCGAAGGGATCGTCCTTCCCTACAACGATGCCAGATGGAAGAAGATCTTCCCGCCGAACGACTGGCGATGTCGCTGCCGGGTCGTGCCGCGGATGGCCCATGAGGTCAAGAAAGAGACGGTCGAAGCCTCGCAACAGCGCGTGGATGAGTTCTTCGGAACGGCGACGTGGAAAAAAGCCGCAGCACAGGGTTGGGGCGTAAACCGTGCCCTCACCGGCGAGGTGTTCACGCAGAACCAGTTCTACATCCGCCGCTTCCAGAACAAGGCTTCGAAGCTACTTGGCCGACTCTACTACAACGACTGGGGACTCGACTCGTTTGCCAAACGCCTGGCGGCAGCGACGGAACCGATGCCCGAATACAGCGGTTCGGCCGCAGAATGGTACGAGGCTCACAAGACGCTACACGACTACAAAGGCCGCGAAGTCGTTATGGACGAGAAGGTGTTCCGAACTCATACGACCGGGAACTATGAGAAAGTGCGGGTGCCGTTACTGGCATGTGTCGAAGAGGTGCTGAAGAATCCCGACGAGGTTTGGTTGAACGATTATCACAGACCGTTCAGGAACATGAATTTCATAAAATTCTATGACGGAAAGGTGATCGACGTGATCTGTGAAGTGGATGAAAATCTCGAATATAGGATAACGACCTGGTTCGAGATCGTTCAGACTCCGAATTTGAAACAGAAAACGCGAAGCAGCCGCCACATTGACCCGCGATGGAGATACCGACGGGGCTTGCTTATAAAAAAGTCGTAGCGGCATGTCTTTGCGTCCGGACGTACTGTTGTTTACCTTGGGAACACGTCCTGCAGGTATCCGCAACGCCTTGGATAGCCAGTGTCATACCGCTGCTTCGGGTTAACGTACTCATCCGCTGTATCAAGCCCAGACTTTGGTCCCATGCCCCCATCACCCGCGAGGGATAGCAGAATTCGATTCACCCCCGGAATTGTACGCTTCGGAACAAATATACAAAATTTTTATGAAAATAGAAATCGACAAACTCCTCGAGAAGCGTATGGAGGAGATCCTGCAGGGAACGGCTGAAATCGTCGCTGAAACATCCGTCGGATATTTCCAGGACACGTTCCGGCACAAGGCCTTTGACGGGAATCCGTGGGCACCACCCCGGGTCCCCAAACAATCGGGGTCACTGCTCGTGCAGTCCGGAGCTTTGCTCAACAGCATCCGGCCTGTCGTGGTCACGCCCGGGCGGATCGTCATCGCGGCCGGAAACGAGAAAGTGGACTATGCCCGGGTACACAACGAAGGATTCAAAGGTGCGGTTGCGGTTCCGGCCCATATCCGGCACACGCGCCGGGGTGATCAGAGCGTTCGGCAGCACACCCGAAGGGTGAACATTCCCCGGCGACAGTTTATCGGCGACGCCCGGGAACTCGAAACCGAGCTGCAAAAAAGAATCGAGACTTATGTGGAATCCGTATTAAACAACTGATTATGGAAAAAGAACTCTTCATCGCCCTGTGCGATCAGCTGAAAAACAAAGTCCCCGAATTGCGATGGATCGATTCGGATCAGGGACAACTCAATGTTTCGGAACGGCCTCCGGTGGCCTTCCCCTGCTGCCTGGTCGAGATGAGCTACCCGCAATGCACGACCCACATGGCCGGAAAACAACGCGTGCGTGTGAGATTTCAACTGCAAGTGGCATTCAACGTCTGGGGTACGGCAAACGCATCCGCACCGCAAGAGAGTCGTGAAAAAGCGCTTCAACAGTACGACACCCTGCAGAATATACACAAGGCGCTTCAATGGTGGTCTTTCGGACGCAAGATCAATCCGACATCCCGGGTGTCGGTCTTAACGGAGAATAGGTCGAACGGATTGAAAATATTCCGGATGATCTACGAATCGGAGTTTATGGATTAACCCCAGTCGAACCCGGGAAACATCCGACGCAACTGGCGTTTGGTCGTACGTTGACGGATCAGCTTGTTGTAGAACTCGTCCTCGGCGACCAGGGCGTTGCTGATCGTACGGTCCTCGACGAAAAATTCATTGTCGGCAAGGATCTTCAGCACATCGTCGAAACGTCGCCGCTCCAACTCTGTCCAGTAGTAATAACGGGCCGTCAGGAGGCGGTTGCGCTTGGCGATTCGGTCTGCACGCGACGTGATGTTTCCATCTCCCGAACGGGGCAGAGAACGTGTACGCCGCCGGTTCCCGGCTTTCTCAATGGTCGGGCAGTGGAAAAGAATGAGTTGATTGTCTGACGTGTTACCCATATTGCAAAGATACGAAATTTTGCACTGGAGGAAACAAAAACGCTGCCGATTTTCGATTCTTGGCAGCGTTTTTATGTTATCAAACAATCCCCACATTCAGTAGAAAATCAATGCGAAGACGGTTGAAATATGTGAGTTTTATGTCGAATTTACGATATTCCGGATCTTGTGCCTCCAAATATTGCCGGAGTTCCTCCTGACAGGCTTTGCGCATCGCATCGACCGAGAGATTACCTCTTGGTCGATAAAGGCCTTCGAGATAGCGTTTGCGATAGCCGGGCCTTTGCAAAATAAAACGCACTCTATACATATTTACATCGAATCTCGGGACAGGAATAAGAATTATCGCATATAAAAACGGGATAATTATGGTATCAACTGAATGACATTTGCTCCATTCTGGAGTTTTTCAATGGCTTCAGGCATCTGTTTTCCGATTGCCTTGAATCTGGCCCGGCACTCCTGCTTTATCGTTCCTATGTAGTCGGACGGCCCGTGTTGGATAACATGTAATCGCACCTTTTCGACAAAATCTTCAATTATCAATTTCTTGGCGCGATCCATATCTCCAGTTAAAACACAAGCCCGAAGTTGCCAATCAACATGCGGAGAATCATTGCCTTGTGCAATCTTCTTTACATTGTTGGTCATAGCCCATAATTTGAAAAACAGAATAATTTGGAGGAGTCCAAAAATGAAAAACAGAATTCCAAGAATTACGAAATAAAGATCCATAAAATTATATTTTTAGTTAAACACATACAAAGCTACAAAATTTGTTACTTTCCGGCAATGTTCTCGGCGGCGGAATCGAACCGCTGCAGACAACCGTTCGGGACTACTCCATGGCCGCCAACGAGAGCGGCAATGTTTGTTTCACACCTTTGTCGTCCTTGTAGGATACCGAAATGAACTGACAGGTATCGACGGGCCGGTAGGCGTTCTGGATGATGTCGGTGGCCTCGATCAGTTGCGGGTAGCCTGATTTGCGGGCGATTTCGCGCAGTTGCAGTACGCGGCTGGCCTTCAGATTTCCCTTGCGATCCTTCGCCAGCAGATTCATGACCATCTCGGTCAAAGCCGCCGAATCCTCGTCTTTGGCCAGCGATTTGATGAACGTTTTGACCTTATCGACCCCGACATTCACCGTATCGTCCCAGCCGTCGTTGGTGCGATAACCGAGTGCCACGGTGATCTTGCCGTCGGAAGTCGTGAATTGATTGCTGTGTCGGTCCGATTTGGTCCGGAACAACTCATCCTTAAGCGCGATCAGCGTTTCGGCATCGCCGAAAACCTCCTCTTTCAACCGGCGCATCTCCTCGCTCAACGCCTGCAACCGGCTAAACTTGCTGCGGCAGAACTCATCCACCGACGACTTGTATGCGGCAATACTCTCTTCGCGTTTCTGTTTCTCGGCACGCTCCTCGGCCTCAAGCTGCGCCTTCAGTTCGGCGCGTTGTGCTGCTGTCATTTTCGTAATATCCATACAATTTATAATTCGTATTTATCAATCCCTTCCGGCGCAGGATCGGGGAATATAAACCAATGGTCAAGCATTCGAAGAAGATCGCCCTCGATCCACTCCCCGTTGTCGAGGCGCTTGCCCCGGAATTTAATTTCTCTCATATTTCAAAATGTTTGAAAGGTTTCAAAGTTTTGCATCGAATCTCGTTGTTTCACCAACTCAAATTCGTAAACTACCCGTAAAGATCGTTGAACATTATCTTTTTCATATCTTCAATTTGCACTTTTTTGATAAAAGCCACTCGACCGCTCCGTACAGCAGGTTGATAAGCTGTGTCGACTGTACCGATAAGTAGTATTCCCTTCCTGCGCCGCCACACAGTACCTCATCGCTTCCGGAGGCCATCTGGTAGTACGAGAGGCACCAGATGTCCTCCCATTTCCCTATCTCCATATTGATCCACGCTCCGTCGGGCATTCGGCAATGACTTGGCAACGCTCCCAGCAAGTCCGCGACCGTGAAGGCAGGTACATGGCCAACACGATCTACCTGCCAACGTTTCGTATCCGTACTTGTGTCCCATTCCCTCAATATTGGATGTGACGCAAGGGATATAGTATCCCATACCATGCTGGCCATCTCCGCCGGCACGCCCAGTTCCAGCAGCCGCTTCGATTGCTCGATGCTTGTTACTTGATTTGTCATATCTTCTCGTATTCGTTTATCGTTTTAAAATCTGCAATCAGATCGAACCCGCCGATCCCGCTGAAAAGAGAGGCGTGGGTCATAAGCGATCATCGGTTATCCCCGTTTCCATCGATCACGCCGCGCTCGCGGCGGCTGGCGAGTTTGTCGAGGTTCTGCTGCATGACCTCTTCGAGCGTGAAGCCGAAGCAATCGGCAATGCCCGCGATAAACCACGCACAATCCCCGACCTCTTTCATCAGCTCGGATTTGTAACCCTCCGCCTCTTGCAAATCGCCCGTATTGAAGACCAAATGATCCATATCCAGCCGGCACACTCCCTTTCGGCGCCATTTGGCGATCTTGTCGGCGATTTCGCCAATCTCGGCCATCAGACCGAAAAGCATATAGGTCGCATTCTCGCAACTCGGCAGCCGCGTACTCATCGCGCGTGTCTGATATTCGTTCGCCCGCATAGTTATTTCGAATTTTTCCTGTTAAACTTCCTCTCGACCAGATCGCATAAATCCAGGTACATCGCATCGGCATTCTTCTCTTTGACTCTCTCCCGGAACCCCGCTATATCTGACAGCCAGCAGCCGCAACGGACATAAATGCCGTCTTGCAGGTTGAAAAAGTAAA
>OLGA01000529.1_pt1 | contig 33763 bp, 33 predicted proteins | sample 1604881 | NCBI WGS metagenome assembly OLGA01 (sample SAMEA3888896, study PRJEB22519) | human gut metagenome | biome: human gut; feature: human-associated habitat; material: faeces | place: Denmark | collected 2009 | reverse complement strand
ATTTCTGTTTTTTATCCCAACTGGCTTATAATTCGGAAATTTTATCTAAATTTGTTTTAAACAATAAAGACTATATATATGAACGCCACAGAGTGTATAAAAAAGCTGTCTCCAGTCTTGTTTTGGGATATAGACAAGTCGCAGGCAGACATGGATAAGTTTCCTTCTTTTTTTGTGCAAAGAGTTTTGGAGTATGGCAACTGGAATGATTGGAAATTACTATTATGCTATTATGGAAAAGATAGAATCGTAGATATTTGTAAGAATCTACGTTCACTCGATTCCAAATGCCTCTCATATATATGTGCCATTTCAAACACAAGAAAGGAGGAATACAGATGTTATCGTATGAAACAGTTGAACCAAGGACATTGGAACTTTTAAAGTCCTTGATGCAAGAGCCAGCTTTCAATGACATGAGACTTCCTTAAATTGAATACTATGATGTGGATGGGTTAAGAAACACACATGTCTCACCCCATCACCACGTCGAGCACCATCATCAGCACAAAGCCGATGGCAAAGCCTATGGTGCTGAGATTGCTGTGCTGGCCGCTTGAGGCTTCGGGTATCAGCTCTTCTACCACTACGTAGAACATGGCTCCGGCTGCAAAGGCGAGTAGGTAGGGGAGGGCGGGCGTAAGAAATGTGGCAAGCATGATAACGGCCACGGCCCCAATGGGTTCGACCACTCCACTTAATGATCCTAACATGAACGACCTCCAGCGGCTGTTGCCCGCCGCCCGCATGGGCATAGAGATAATGGCGCCTTCAGGGATGTTCTGAATGGCTATGCCTAATGATACTGATAGGGCGCTGGCTAATGAAATGTGGGCAGCACTGCTTTCGGCACCTGCAAACACTACGCCTACGGCCATTCCTTCGGGCAGATTGTGTATGGTTACGGCAAGGGCAAGCATGGCGGTCTTTGAAAGGTGCGACCGTATGCCTTCGGGCTTGTCGGTTCCGATATGAAGGTGGGGCGTTAGCTCGTCGATGAGCAACAGAAAGCCTATGCCCAAAAGAAAACCTACGGCTGCTGGCACTACGGCCCATTTGCCGCTATCGGCTTCCATCTCCATTGCTGGTATGAGCAATGACCACACAGAGGCTGCCACCATTACGCCTGAGGCAAAGCCTAATAACGACTTCTGCAATTGAACCGACATCTCGTTTTTCATCAAAAAGACGAAAGCTGAGCCAAACATCGTTCCTAATAGCGGAAGCAGAAGTCCGATAATCATTATGGTTGTCATTTCTGTCATCATCTTCCTTTCATTTATGCCGAGGTACAACTTGTTTTTTTGCAAAGATACTATTTATTCATCAATTTTGCAATACCTAAAAATGATGTGTTTTAGCGTATACGGATAGGAAGCGTTGCAATTTATTAACTTAAAAAATGTTGGTTCCCTTTTGTTAAAAATAAACTTTATATTACTTTTGCATCCGTTTTTAACTGATTTAAGGTTTTAATTGACCCTTTGTATAGATCGTATAAAGACGGTTTTTAGGATAATGTGTATCCTTGATATTTGAATTTATAAACGCTTTTTTAAACAAAATGAAATCAAAGATTTATCAGTTGATGCTCCTTTCTGGCGCATTGACAGTCTCATTTGTGGCTCAAGCAGCCGACGTTAACAACAAAATTATTGTAAATGATGACAACGGACGTGTTGTCTCTTCTGTAAACAATAGCGGTGACGAAAAGAAAAATACCGATGCCAATGTTTATGGACATGTGAAAGATGCCAAGACGGACGAACATCTTCCTTATGTTATTGTGCAAGTGAAAGGAACAACTATCGGTACCACGACCGATAATACAGGTCATTTCTTCCTGAAAAACTTGCCCGAGGGTACGCTCGTTATCGAGGTTAAATACATGGGTTATACTACACAAAGCAAGAGTATAACCATTAAGCAAGATACCAGCAAAGAACTGAATTTTAGTCTTTCACCAAGCGATATGGATCTTGACGAGGTGGTTGTTTCGGCCAATAGAAACGAAACCAAACGCCGACTGGCACCAAACCTGGTGAACGTGATTGGTGAAAAGTTGTTTGACATCACACAGAGCACTTGTCTGGCACAAGGGCTCAACTTTCAGCCTGGTGTGCGCACCGAAGACGACTGTCAAAACTGTGGCTTCACCCAAGTGCGCATTAATGGTCTTGATGGTCACTACTCTCAAATCTTGGTCGATTCGCGTCCTGTGTTTTCTTCGTTGAACGGCGTTTATGGCTTGGAGCAGATTCCTACCAACATGATTGACCGCGTAGAGGTGGTTCGTGGTGGTGGCTCGGCACTCTTTGGCGCATCGGCCATTGGTGGAACCATCAACATCATCACCAAGGAGCCTATCCGCAATTCGGCTTCCTTCGGACACACCTTTATGTCGCAGGGCGGAGCCAATTCGTTTGATAATGTAACGATGGGCAATGTGTCGCTGGTAACCGATGACAACAAGGCTGGCGTGTATGCTTATGGGCAGAAGCGCACCCGCCAAGGCTATGACCATGATGGTGATGGATACACCGAGGTGCCAGAGCTGAAAAGCCAAACATTTGGGCTCAACTCTTATCTTCGTCTTAGTCCTTATTCAAAGTTGAGTCTTCAGTATCACGGCATCCATGAGTTTCGCCGTGGCGGAAACATGCTCAACCAAATAGCCCACAAGGCTAATGTTACAGAACAGGTAGAGCATGACATTCAGGGTGGTGGACTTACATACGACTTCTTTTCTCCTGATGAGAAAAACCGATTGTCGGCTTATTTCTCATTTCAAACCACAGCTCGCAATAGCTATTATGGTGGCATAGGAGAGGGTACTGAAGAAGATATAGCAATGGCTGAAAAGGCATACGGCACCACACACGATCTTACTTACGTTGCTGGTACGCAGTATGTTCACTCGTTTGACAAACTGCTTTTCATGCCTTCTGACCTGACCCTTGGCACGGAGTATAACCATGATGGGTTGAAGGATGTTATCCTTGGTTACGACCGCCACTTTAAGCAAAATGTGCGCATAGGTAGCTTCTTCTTCCAAAATGAGTGGAAGAACAAACAGTGGAGTTTCCTTTTAGGTGGTAGACTGGATAAGCATAACTTGATGAATCATGTTATCTTCTCGCCTCGAGCCAACCTTCGTTTCAATCCTACCGAGAAGGTGAACCTGCGCCTTACCTACGCTGGCGGTTTCCGTGCCCCTCAGGCTTTTGATGAAGACCTGCATGTGGGTGTAGTAGGTGGCGAGCGACTGGTTACGGTATTGGCCGATAATCTGAAGGAGGAGCGTTCAAACAGTTTCAGCCTTTCTGCCGATTTGTATCATAAGTTTGGTTCGGTTCAAACCAACTTGTTGATTGAAGGTTTCTATACCGACCTTAACAATGTGTTTGCTCTTCGACAGCTCGACCAGCCCGATGCTCAGGGCAATACCGTGCAAGAACGTTATAATGCCTACGGCGCTACGGTGCTGGGCTTGAACATAGAGGGTAAGGCCATGTTCAATCGTTGGTTCACGCTTCAGGCTGGCCTTACCTTGCAGCAGAGCCATTATGATGAGGCGATAGCATGGAACGATGAGGTGCCAGAGCAGAAGTATAAGAAGATGATGCGCACCCCTAACACGTATGGCTATTTTACAGCTACGTTTACTCCGCTGAAGTGTTTCACGGCTTCTGTTACGGGCAATTATACAGGTAGCATGCTCGTTGGCCATTCGGCAGGTTCGGGGGTAGAGAAGCCTGTGGCTGTGAACACGCCAAGGTTTATGGAGGTGAACATGAAGTTGGCATACGATTTCCCCTTATACAAGTATTTCACCCTTCAGGTAAATGGTGGTATTCAAAACATAACCAACGCTTACCAGAACGACTTTGACAAGGGATGGAATCGCGACTCAAGCTATATCTATGGCCCTTCTCTTCCCAGAAGCTATTTTGTTGGGGTAAAGGTAAGCTACTAAGCCTTACTGTTACACCTTATATATAATATGCCGCATATTTGCCATGTTATACATTTTTTAGAATGTATGCTGGCAGATATGCGGCATCTTTATTTTTACTGCTTCAAGTTAGAGATCTTGTCAAGTGGTAAACCGGTCATTTCGGCAACAAGAGCAGCAGCCATGCCCTTGTCAAGCATCTTTTTAGCCACTTCCACAATCCTTAAAAATGCTCTGTTCTTATTCTTGAATATCTTTCAGATTTGCAGGATTATAATGAGCAAGTTTTTCTATTGCCGTAATGGTAGATGTTGGCAAGGAAGGAATGTTATTATTAACACAGAAATCGCTGATAGTGGCTGTTGCCTCTTTAGGGGTGTATTTTGGGGATTTGAATGATAATTTCTTTTCTACATATTCTTTTTCTGTGATATAAAGTTCGGTAATCACATGTATGAGTTGCTGACGCTTGTCTTTTTTATGAGAGAAGAGATAGCTGTTGTCTGTTTTTTGAAAAAGTAAGTCTTTGAATGAGTAATAGTCTTCACGACTTATCTGATAGGCTTCAACTACATGGTCGTATGTATCTACTTTATTATACCCAAAGAGTTGATGTGTCAAACTCTTGTAAGTGGGAAGTTGGTTGATTTCAATCTGACAGATGTTGAGGGTGCTGTCTGTATGTATCGTCCCTATCGTTTGTTGATTTAGCTGAACAAGCTGAGTGTCTAACGAATCTTTTATTTGATAGTTTTTTCGATACTGTTCAATGAGAGTTTTTCCTTCTGGCCAAGGGCGGAATGTTCCGTTGTCGCTAACCATAAAGGCGCGTTTCTTATCTTCTGCAACGAGTTGGCTGTTGTGAAGATTTCTCTTTGAATAGGAGAAGAGGTCTGTTTTCCCATTTTTCAAGTTGATATAATATACAACAATACCGTCGTTGTAGTATTTCATAATCGAGTCGTTGGTTTGATAGCTGCGATAATATCCCTTAAGCCTTACATAATGCGGGCGTGTTCCTGTTACGTTTACATCCTGTAGTTTTACTATTTTAGTAAAATGACTCGGCATTTTCTCTTTCTTATTTTGTGCCATAAGGCAAGTGGGGAGTAATAATAAAAAAAGAATAAAATATTTCATCATCTTCATTTATAATAATTTTGACTTTTATCCCGTCGCGTTTTCTCTTTTACGAGATGAGAGCAACTAATTGTGTAGCTTATTCCATATCCACAACACGCTTACTGAGCCTATGACGCAGAAAATGAAGTTTAGAAGGTAGCCACGACCGAAGAGTTGTATATCAAGTAGGCTACTGATCCATGCTCCAACATAGCTACCAACAATACCTATGAAGAGGTTCATACAGCAGCCTTTGCCTTGACCGCTCATGATACGGTTTGCAACGTAGCCTATAAGGATTCCTGTGAGGATGGGCCATGCTGTGAAGTGGGCAATATGTTCTAACATAATTTAATTGATATTCCTGAGTTTGTTTTTGCAAAGATAATGCAAACCGAGAGCAGAGATGCAAGTTCACTTGCAAGCTATGCCGAGGTGCAGCTTATCTTATGCAAATTTAGATAAAATATCCGAATTATAAGCCAGTTGGGATAAAAAACAGAAATGAATATCGCCGAGTGTTCGCTGCTTGGGTTGAAAGATACTGTTTATTCAGTTATTTTGACATAAGAATTTGCTATTGCGACAAAAAAACATTATTTTTGTCGCAAAATTTGCGACGTTATTTCACGCATAATGTCGCATTTAATAAAAAGTATGCTCTATTATGTATATACACGAAAGAGAAAATTGGACGACATTCAGATGGAACGCTTCTGCACTTACTACATTATTAGAAGAAGTGAGCCGTAAACAGGGGTTGTTGTATGGCAGACTTGCTACGCTCGGCTTCGATAGTAAATTAAAGGCAATGGCAGAGAATTTGACGTATGATATTGTTTTTTCATCGGAGATAGAAGGTGTACGGCTGAATGTCGATGAGGTTCGTTCATCTATCGCCCGAAAACTTGGCCTTGAGAATGTTAAGTATACAGCACCATCGCATTACGTTGACACTGTCGTAGCAGTTATGCTAGATGCCATCAACAACTTTGACCAGCCATTGACCAAAGAAAAACTTTGTGCATGGCAAGCATCGTTCTTTCCCACAGGTTTTAGTGAGGGTTCTCAAATTGAGGTAGGTAGGTATCGTACACATGAGGAACATATTGTTTCGGGTATGTTTGGCAGAGAGAGGGTACACTACATAGCTCCGTCACCAGATTGTTTGGAGGAAGAAATGGCAGCATTTATAGAATGGTTCAATAAAAATGAGGATATAAGTTCTGTAATACGTTCTGCAATAGCTCATTTTTGGTTCGTTAGCATTCATTCTTTTGAGGATGGTAACGGACGACTTGCCCGAATACTCTCTGACATGTTATTGGCTCGTGGAGACAGGAGTGAGTTCCGTTTCTACAATATATCATCACAGATAAATAAGGACAAGAACCATTACTACGACATGTTGGAGAGAACGCAACATGGTGATGGTGACATTACTGAATGGATTTCGTGGTATGCAAAAACTCTATCCATTGCACTTGATGAAGCAGAAACCATCGTTACTACTATCCTGAACAAAAGTTTCTTTTGGCAAAAGGCATCATCTGTTGCATTAAGTCAAAGGCAAACAGACATACTCAATTTATTCCTTGATGGCTATGAAGCTAGAATAACTTCTAAAACGTGGGCATCATTGGCGAAATGTTCAAAGGATACCGCAATACGCGACATTCAAGACCTTGTTGAAAAAAGCATTTTATGTGAAGATATACCAGGCGCCAAACGTCCGAGTTATTCCATCATATTCGATCCTAGCGATATAACAGCATTTTTCTCTGATATTGACATAAAAGAAAGTAATAATGCTCTATATTTGACTGCGTTGTATAAAGGTAAACAACAGGTTCGTGAACGGATTTTGCCGTTAGATGCAGAACGCTTCAAAAAAGGTGATTTACCATTGAAAAATCTGCTTGCCAAGTATTGCTCATATATAAAAATGAGTTAGCGATGAATTTATGGCATATTCCTTCACTCCCTACCATGTTCGCCCCTCCATCTCAAGCAACCTTCTTTTAGCCTCTAATCCACCGGCATAGCCTGTTAAGGCATGGCTGCTGCCTATAACGCGATGACAGGGGATAAGGATGCTGATGCCGTTTGCGCCAATGGCTCCTGCCACGGCTCTCACGGCTTTTGTGTTGCCAATGCTCTGAGCAACATCTTTATAGCTTCTTGTCTCGCCGTATGGTATATTGAGCAATGCGTTCCATACTTGTTGTTGGAAGTCGGTGCCCACGAGAAGTAATGGGATGTTGAAGGTTTTTCGTTTGCCAGCAAAATATTCGTCAAGTTGCATCTTCGTTTGTTCTAAGACAGATGATGAGGCTACAATGAAGTCGGCATTGAAGCATCTTCTCAGTCTACGTTTGTTGCGCTCAGCACAGGGCTTTTTGTTCCAATCGCAAAGACACAGTTTCTCTTCAATAGAGGCCAAAATAATCTCACCGCAAGGCGAATCGTAGTATTGAATGTTTACTTGTTTCTTTGTGCTATTTATTGTCATAAGTAGGTGGCAAACAATCTGTTGAATAAGCTATACCTCAATAAATAGGCAATGCCTAAAAAGTAATGGGCCTCACTGAAGAGGTCCATGGCTTATTCAATATACTTAATCATGTTATCACGTCGGGGCTTAGCATCAGGCGTTTGGTCGGGATAGCCCAGAGCAATACAGTAGAGCAGTTTGTAGCCTTTAGCAAACGCCATTCGGTCGAGATAAGGCTTGGCTGAAGGCGAATCGAGAATCCAGCGTGCCGAACTGCCTAAGCAACAAGAGCCTATACCTCTTGCCCACGCAGCAAGAATAATGTTTTCGCCCAGCAGTCCACAGTCAATCTGCGACATATCATACTGTGTGTCATGGGCAATGCAGATAACGCAAGGTGCGTTTACGAAGATGTTCTTAAAGCCTTCGCGCTCAGCTATTTTGGGGTTATCTTTTACCACGGCCTGAGTAATTGAGTCGATGAGGGCGGGCGAGTCAATCACTCTAATTTCATACGACTGTAGGTTCTGACCATTGGGCGCATTGATGCCGCACTTCAGTATCTCGTTCAATGTTTCGCGGCTGATAACCGAGTCTTTGTAAGCACGTATGCTTCGGCGGCTCATCATCAGTTCGGTTACAACACTTGCCTTATCCACTGTTTGCGTTGTTTCTTGCTGTTTGCTTTCGTGGCAAGCCGTCAGCATCAGTGCTGCTGCAATGCCTAATACAGTTTTTCTCATCATAATATTGTTGTTGTTATTGGTGTGTAGATGTGATGAATTAAATTGTGTAGTTTAAATATGTTATGCACGCATTATGCGCGACTTTTCTTTAGCAAAAGCTTGCATGTCTACCGCCACGTCGTCTTCGTCTACTATTTCCACGCCAGTCATAGTTTCTATAACGTCTTCCATCGAAACCACACCTCGAAGGCATCCGTATTCGTCAACAATAATAGAAATATGTTCGCGCTTCTCTAGCATTTTTTCCCATATTTGATATACAGAGTCATCCTCGTTGAAAGAGAGTATCGGACGCATCAAGTCGGCCAGTTTTGTTTCAAATTTGTCGTCTGATAATTGTTTCAACACCATGTCTTTCAGTACATAGCCAATGATGTATTCTTTGCTCTTTTCATATACAGGTATGCGTGAGAAATTCCATGTCTGCTGCTCATAGAACTCTTTGATAGTCATATTTACATTGGTCATTTCAACCACGATGGATGGGGTCATCACTTCTCTTGCCTTTACTCCTGCCAAACGGATGCAGCTTTTTATAATCTTGCTTTCCGATTCGCGGAATATACCCTCCGTCGTACCTACATCTACCATTGCCGACACCTCTTCGCGACTTACTGAAGTTTGATGTCCCTTTGGCGTAAATATCTTTGTAATGAGTTCTGAAAAAAGAACCAGTGGGTAGGTAATGAAGATAAGCACTCTGATAATCTTGGTAGATGGCATAGCGAGCGAACGCCAATAGGATGCACCCATGGTCTTAGGTATGATTTCTGAAAGCACAAGAATCAATAGTGTAAGAATAGCAGATATTATTCCGAAGTATTCTTCACCAAAGATCTTGATTGATTCAGCACCTACACCTGCCGAACCGATGGTGTGTGCAATAGTGTTGAGTGATAGAATAGCGCCTACCGGACGGTCTACGTTGTTCTTATACTGTTTCATCAAAGAGGCCGTTTTGTTACCTTGGCTTTCTTTCATCGATATGAACGACATAGGGGTAGATAGAAGCACCGCCTCAAGGATTGAACATAAGAAAGATAGTGCAAGAGCACCTAATAAATATAAAATGATTAAGCCCATTAAATATATGTTTCGTTTATAATAAGTTGTTTGCAAAAGGGGTGTTTAAACAGCTTACTATAATCGAAGAGCCTTATGGTGTATGTATAATTGTTGTGTCATTTTACAACACAAAGATATTGGTTTTAATATAATTATCACTTTTATGTGCTTAAATATTGCAATTCTTTAACTAAACGTCTTTAAATATTATAAAGAATTTACTATCCCCATTATGATTCCAGTTATTGCTATGCCGAAAAAAACAGTGTGAAATAATGGCATATCTGCTGCTCACATCATTGGCTATGGTTATAAAAATTAACGAAAACAATTGTTGTTTCAATAATAATAACTATCTTTACAGCCAAATGCGGCTATGGTTGCAGAAAGTATAAATATAGGTACACGAATATTTATCAATAGAAATAAACGATATGGATACGAGACAGATTTTTGGCGTTTGTAGCGCTATCCCTTTCATCATTTTGGGCATTGTGATGTTGCTGGGTAAAGGCGACAAACTTATTGCAGGCTATAACACAGCCAGCGAAGAAGAGCGTGAGAAGGTAAATATAGGGCGTCTGCGTATTGTTATGATGATTGTTTGTTTACTCACCTCAGTGTTTCTTCTAACGCTGTCATATTTTGGTGATAGTTATGGAATAGTCCTTACAGCCGTATTCTTCGTGGTCTTGGCAATATGTGGTATTATAGCCAACACTTGGGCAAAAAAGAAATAGAGCGCTTTTCTTTTTTGATACAAGGTAGAAAATGTACATAACCGTAGGCTCCTGTTCTTCGTTTCATTGCCCACGGTTATGTACATTCGCAATTTATGATGGTTTATTTCTTTTCTAATTCCTGCAGACTTTCCATCTTCTTCTCTTCCAAGAATTCGTATATGCCGCACAGGTGTTCGCGCACGCGGCCATGACCAAATTCATATACCTTGCTAACGAGGCCATCAAGAAAGTCGCGGTCGTGGCTTACCACGATAAGGGTGCCATCAAAGTGTTGCAAGGCTTGCTTCAGCACATCTTTCGTTTTGAGGTCGAGGTGGTTAGTGGGCTCGTCAAGAATAAGCAGGTTGACGGGCTCTAACAGTAGCTTTAGTATGGCCAGACGTGTGCGCTCGCCACCCGACAGCACCTTCACCTTCTTGGTCGACTCTTCTCCGCCAAACATAAAGGCCCCCAGCAGGTCGCGTATCTTGTTGCGCACCTCGCCTTTAGCCACCTCGTCAATGGTTTGAAACACGGTCAGTTCGCCATCAAGCAGCGATGCCTGGTTTTGGGCAAAGTAGCCTATCTGCACGTTGTGCCCCAGCTCAAGTTTGCCCTCGTTTTGCAGCTGGCCCATGATACATTTTACCAGTGTCGACTTTCCTTCGCCATTTCTACCCACAAAGGCTATCTTGTCGCCTCGCTCAACGGTGAGGTTCACGCCACTGAAAATGGTCTTGTCGCCAAACCTCATCGCTACATCGCTCATCTGCACAGGGTAGGCTCCGCTACGTGGGCTGGGTGGAAACCTGAGGCGCAGGTGGCTGGTGTCTTCTTCGTCTACCTCAATCAGCTCAAGCTTCTCAAGCATCTTTACGCGACTCTGCACCTGAAAGGTTTTCGAGTAGGTGCCTTTGAAACGCTCGATAAAATCTTTGGTCTCGGCTATCATCTTTTGCTGTTCCTCATATTGCTTCATCTGCTGTTCGCGACGTTCTTTGCGTAGCTCCAGATAGTGGCTATATGTGGCTTTATAGTCGTATATGCGCCCCATGGTAACCTCGATGGTGCGCGTGGTGATGTTGTCAACAAATTTGCGGTCGTGGCTGATAACGACAACGGCCTTCGAGCTATTGCATATAAAATCTTCCAGCCAACCTATCGACTCGATGTCGAGGTGGTTGGTGGGCTCGTCAAGCAGCAGCACGTCGGGCGACTTTAGCAACAGTTTAGCCAGCTCAATGCGCATACGCCAGCCACCCGAAAACTCGCTCGTAGGGCGGTTAAAGTCGGAGCGCTCAAAGCCAAGACCCAGAAGCGTTTTTTCAACATCCTCTTCAAAGTGGGTCATATCTATGGCATAAAACTTCTCTGATAGGGTCGACACCTTTTCAATGAGTTGCATATATTCGTCGCTCTCATAGTCGGTGCGAATGGTGAGCTCGTTGTTTATGCGTTCTATTTCAGCCTGTATCTCGTGCAGATGGGCAAAGGCCTGACAGGTTTCTTCAAAAACGGTGCGCCCGTCTTCGGTCATTAGGTGCTGTGGTAGGTAGGCCACAACGCAATCTTTCGGGGCCGATACGGTGCCGCGTGTGGCTGTGCGTACGCCTGCAATAATCTTTAGCAAGGTGCTCTTGCCAGCGCCATTTTTGCCCATCAGGGCTATACGGTCCTTCTCGTTTATCTGAAAGGAAATGTCTTTGAATAAGGTGGTGCCGCCAAACTCGACGGTCAGTCCATCAACTGTTATCATATCTGTTTCTTGGGCTTATTGTGAAATAACCCTACAAAATTAACGAAAATAATTCAATTCTCCATGCAAAACACAACGTAAGGCGCGTATATTTTTATACATACCAAATCTGGTCGTGGCATAAAAATAAAACATTTAAAGCCATAAATTCCCTAAAAATCATTTATTTTTTGTAAGTTTGCACATTAACATCCCACAGCGTAATAGAACAATAAGATAAAGACATAAACAGCCTATGAAGCGTTTCTTCCTCGGTGCAATATTTCTTTTAAACGGCATGGCCCTCAGCGCCACCGTTACGGTGCCCCTTATACCACAGCCCCAACAGGTAGAGTGGGGACAGGGCGAGGTAACGTTGCCTCGTCATTTTACCATCCGCGTAACCCATCCCTCACTGAAATCTCTGGGCCATTATCTTTCTTCTATCTTGGCACAGTATGGCATCGATGCTCGGGTGGCTACTTTTGGCCAAGGCTTCATACGCCTCGCCCTTGAAGACGACAATGTTTTTAAGACTTCGACCTTATCGACCAACACTGCCGCCCTGGCCGAACGCTATCTGTTGAAAATAGAAGGCAAAGGCATCAAGATATCGGCCCCACGTGTGGCTGGCTTGGTAAACGGTGTAGCCACACTGCGCCAATTGCTGCCCACCAGCACCCAGACGCCCGCTGTTGTGCCCCTGGTAACGGTGGCCGACGCGCCTCATTATGGATGGCGTGGCTTGATGATTGACAGTTCGCGACATTTCTTCACCCCCGATGAGATGAAGCAAACTCTCGACCTCATGGCCTTGTATAAACTGAACAAGATGCACTGGCACCTGACCGACGACCAAGGCTGGCGCATCGAGATAAAAGCCTACCCACTGCTCACCGAGCAAGGGGCATGGCGCACGCTGAACAACCAAGACCGCTGGTGCCAAAAAAACGCCATCATGACGCATAATGACGACCTGCAACTTGAGGCCCATAGCTTACGCATCACCCAGAAGGGCGACACACTGTATGGTGGCTTTTATACGCAAGACGAGGTGAAAGACATTGTGGCTTATGCCCAGGCGCGAGGCATTGAGGTGATACCCGAAATAGATATGCCAGGCCACTCGCTTAGCGCCATTGCTTGCTATCCGTGGTTGGGTTGTGGTGCCAATAACCAGTGGGCCGACTTCTCGTCGCCACTATGTTTGGGTAACGACCGCGTGTTGCAGTTTTGTCGCGATGTGTGGACCGAACTGTTCAACCTCTTTCCTTCGCCATACGTACACATTGGTGGCGATGAGGTAGACATGGTGTTTTGGAAAAATTGTCCTCGTTGTCAGGCTCGCATGAAAAGTAACCGCTTGGCCGATGGCCATGCTCTGCAGGCCTGGTTCACCAACAATATGCAGGCGTTTTTCACGGCTCATGGCAAACGTATGATAGGATGGGACGAGATGCTGGATGGCGGACATTTGCCCTCGGCCACGGTCATGTGGTGGCGTGGTGGCAATGCCGATGCTGCTGTAAGAGCCACGCGCGCTGGCAACGATGTGGTGTGCTGCCCCACTACTCATTTCTATTACGATTATGTTGAAAACGATATCGATGTAGAGAAAATTCTCTGCTTTGATGTGCCCGCCGCGATGACCTCTGTCGATCGGCAGCATGTGTTAGGACTGCAAGGCAACCTGTGGACCGAACATATACCGTCATTCAATCGCCTTACCTATATGGCTCTACCGCGCATGATAGCGCAGGCCGAGGCTGCATGGGTGCCTGTTGAGAAACGACAGTATGCCGACTTCAGTGCGCGCCTTACAGCTCATTATCAGCGTCTTGAGGCTATGGGCGTGCGCTACCGGCTGCCAGGCCTAAAGGGACTGTATCAGCAAAACATTTATTTTGGTAAGGGGCAAGCCCGTGTAACCTGTGCCGACCCCTCGGCAGAGATACGCTATACCACTGATGGCACGGTGCCCGATAGCAATGCACAGCTCTATACACAGCCCATCATGGTGAGCCAGCCCACCACCTTCTGCTTCCAGGCTTTTGGTAAGGATGGTAACAAGGGCGATGTAATACATGCCTCTTTTGCTCCCGCTGTTTACCACGAAGCTGTGGCGCACCCCGATAAGCTTGTTCAAGGCCTTACGGCTACGTGGTACGACTATACGGGCCCCTCGTGCGCTGGCATCACCACGGCTCCGCTTAAAGGCACTTATCATATCAACCAGGTGACCATACCTAATGAGGTGAAAGGCAATATTGGCCTCGTTATCACAGGCTTTATCTATGTGCCTGCCGATGGCGCTTACGGCTTTATGCTCACCTCTGACGATGGTAGCTTGCTTAGCATCGACGGACAGGTGGTCGTTGATAACGATGGCGAACATTCAACCCTACAACGGTCGGCACAGGTGGCGCTGCGCAAGGGCTATCACACCATCAACGTGCAATATTTTGATCATAACGGTGGCGACCTCTCGCTCGACGTGTATGATGCAGAAGGAAAACTGATGGATGCCAAACAGTTGTTCTTCAAATAAAAACAGAAAACAATAGCAATGTTAGAAATAAGAAATGCTATATGGGTGAAGAACGCCCATACCACGGTGCCTAACTTCTCGATGGCAGCGCCCGACAGCACCCTCACGGCCATCTGTGGGCGCAAGGGTTGCGGAAAGACGGCCCTTATCGAAACGCTGATGGGGCTACGCCCACTGGCGAAAGGATATGTGTCGGTTGATGGCGAACTGCTGCAGCCTGCCACGGCCGTCTTCTTTCGCTCGCGCATGGCCTATGTGCCGCAAACACTGCAAGCGCCAGGACAGCTAACGGCCAACGAACTGCTGCAGTTGTATGCCGACTGCAGCAAACGGTCGCACCAAACGTTGCGCAAAGACGATGTGCAACAGCTATGGCCAGCACTGCAACTCGACGATGCGCTTTGGACCTCGCCCCTCTATCGCCTCTCTGCATCTGAGCAGCGTCGCATCATGCTCAGCTTTGCCTTGGGGGCTCACCGCTCCATATTGGTGGCCGACGACCCTACGGGCGGTCTCGACGATGCGTTGTCGCATGTGGTAACACGTCTGCTTAGCCAATATGCCGCCTTGGGGCATACGGTGCTGGTGGCTACGTCCGACCCTGTCTTGGTGGGCGTGGCCCATCATCTGGTATCACTTACATAAGCGATGATACCCTTTACATAAACAAGAAAACGAAATCGTTAAAAAAGAGATATGGCAAATATACAATTGTCTTTTGTGCAAATGGTGCTGGCCTTGCTGCCCGCCTTGGTGCCCTTCTTCTTCATACAGCTGTATGGCTTACGCCTCATGAAAAAGGCTACGGCCGCCTTCATAGGCATGCTGTTAAAATATGCTGTGGTGTGCCTCTTGTTGGTGGGCACGACTATGGTTGGTGCTGTGTGGGCCGATGTGTTGGCATCGTTGCTCTTTATCATCATGTCGGCCATTGTGGTAACACGTCGCGCCAAGCTTGCCATGGGCGTTCATCTCATGCCCGTGCTGGTAGGCACGGCAGTGTCGGTGGCACTGTTCGCGCTCTACGAGGTGTTTATCGTGATGGGGTCGGCAGCGGCCGATGTCAGCACACGCCTGTTGCCCTTGGTGGCCCTGCTGTGTGGCGGCATCATGGAGATAAACGCCCGAGCCCTTACCTTTTATAATATGGGGTTGCAACATCATGCACATTTGTACCACTATCTGTTGGCCAATGGTGCCACACCGTCTGATGCGCTGTTCTATTTTCGCAAGCGTGCTATGGAACGCACCGTGCTGCATGGCGTGTCGCGCATGTCGTTGTCGGTTATCGCATCTACACCCTGGGTGCTATGGACATTGTTGCTGTGTCAACAGTCGTGGGTCACGGCCGTGGTGCTGCAAATAGCCCTTGTGGTGGCTGCCATTGCTGCTGCCTTGGTGTCGATGGCGGTATCACTGTATATGGCAGGGCGCTATATGCCCGATGGCTACACCCTGTTACAGGCTGCCGAGGTGGACAATGCCGAAGATGCTGATGCCGAAGAACAAGAGGTAAAAACAACTGAAACCCCGATTGATGATGAAAACAACAATTAAGCATTATATATGGGTGCTGGGTGCCCTACTGTGTGTGGCCTGTAATGGCGTGAACCGACAACAGGCTTATGCCGTAGCCAAAACGCTTGTTGAGGCTGGGGCTGAAAGTAAGGTTGAAGCAGAAAATGAAGCCGACCCTGAAGCGGCTGTAAAAACAAATGTTGAAACGCTGGCAGCTAAAGCGGTAAAAGATATTGAAATGCCTGCTGCACGCCCACAAAGTGGTGAACTGCTGCTCTACCGCGATGGTTACACTGTATCTTATAATACCACCACGCTGCAACCCAACTGGGTGGCATGGCATCTTACCCCTAACCGCTTGAAGGGCAACGTAAAGCGTAACGATTATCCGTTTATCTCTGATGATGAGGTGCCTGAACCTCGTGTTGAAACGGCCGACTATCGACAGTCGGGCTACGACCGCGGACACATGTGTCCTGCTGGCGATAACAAATGGAGCGCCGAAGCTATGCGCCAGTCGTTTCTTTTGTCAAATATCTGTCCGCAGGCATCCAATCTTAATCGTGGCGACTGGAACGAACTGGAACAGGCCTGTCGTAAATGGGCTAAACAGTATGATGGCGTGTATGTGGTGTGCGGCCCCATCTTTTATAAAAGCAAACGACAACGCACCATAGGTAAGCATCGCATACCTGTGCCCGACGCCTTCTTTAAAGTGGTGCTACGTATGGGCGATGCGCCTCGTGCCATAGGCTTCTTATATAAAAATATGGACGGAAACCGACCCAAAGGCGACTATGCCAACACGGTAGATGAGGTGGAACGCATTACAGGGCTCGACTTCTTTCCTGCCTTGCCTAATGATATTGAACGCAAGGTAGAGGCCGAATGTAACCTTGCCGACTGGGATATCAAAGATACTTTTTAAGGGCCACAGCCACACCGTCAGCATCGTTTGATAAGGTAACGGCATCGGCATCGGCACGCACCTCGGGGGCCGCATTGGCCATGGCCACGCCCATGCCTGCAAGGTGTAGCATTGATAGGTCGTTATAGCCATCGCCAAAGGCAATCATGTCGGCAGGGGTTAGGTTGATGTGCCCTAACAGTCGGCGCAACGATTGTGCCTTGTCAATGCCCTTCGGCACCAACTCGATAAAGAACGGAGCCGAACGGTAAACATCCATGCGATCGGCTAACAGTTGCGACAGCTCTTGCTCGCCCCTCTCCATGTCGGCTGGGTGCCCCGTCATCAACAGTTTGGTGGGATGAGGTTCAAGATGTTCCAGCAGGTTGTCAACCTTTCGTATCGCCATTTTGTTGATACGGCTTTCTTCACCCACGTATTCATCGTGGGGCTTCTCTGTTATTATTTCGTTGCCCACATAGCCTAAAAGGGCATGACCTGTGCGCACAGCATACTGGTAGATAAGAGGTATAACCTCGTTGGGCAAGTGGCGCTCATACAGCACCTCCTGCGTCTGGCAGTCTACTATCTTTCCGCCATTATAGGCCAGTATGTAGCCTCCTGTGTGCTCAAGGTTAAGACATTGGGCCACAGGCATAATGCCATAGGTGGGACGGCCTGAAGCCAAAATAATAGTAGCACCACGGCGTTGTGCATCGGCCAGCGCTTGGCGGGTGCGTGGCGTAACCTCTTTATCGCGGTTGGTCAGCGTGCCGTCAAGGTCGAGGGCAATGACACGAAACGATAGGGGGCGCTGCGCATCGGCCGAGGGCGTTGTGGGGGTGCAATATTCGTTGTTCATCACGTTTTTATAGTATATCTGTATTGTTGTTTTTTAAAATCGGTTGCAATATTCGGAAAAAATATTGAATTATGCAAGCCAACTTGACCTGTTCATGTTTTTTTATTGAAAAAGAAGAATTAAATCAAATAAATTGATGGCGAATGAAAGAAAAACACTATCTTTGCACAAACAGTGGGTATAGACGCTAATAACCAGCTACGAGCCCACACCCATAGAACAAGACCCATTTCTACGGCTACCTGACGCCAACCATCAGTAGCACGTTTCTACTTGTTTGTTGTACCATCAGTATGTCCTGAGATGAAGGCTTGGCTATATATTTTACTCTTATGAAAAAGGTCGTTGCGAGTGTGGCACTATCTTCCAAGGTGACGGTAGTCCATCAAGGTCGTGCTCATCATGCGCATCGCTCTACGCTGAACGATAATGCAAAGATGCTGCGCGCCTTTTCAATCGACATAGAGTAGCAGAGAATTTATGACACTGGATAGTACGAATTCTTCTTCTACGGCCAATGAAAACAGACACTTTCACACATACTGAAAGTGGGCTGCTTCGTAATGGCACACCTGTTTCTGGGGCAGAAAAACAGTCTGGCTCAGAAATAAAACTGTGTCCGTACGTCTCGTGGTGTTACCTCTTCGTGCATAACCGAAAGGTAAAGACCATTGAAGACCGACTGAAGACCGACCATATGCCCCATTTTGTGCATAAAAGTATACGCTATATGCCGCGTAGCCGAAAGGGTGGGGGCGTAAAGCAAACGATGGTGCCTTCGGTAAGCGGACTTATTTTTCTTCAAGGCGAGCCAAAATTTCTTCAATCTTATTTAGACGAACGGTTTCCTAACTACCGCCTGTGCAAAAATTGTAGCACAGGTCAGGTGGCGGTGATACCTGATAGTCAGATGCAACCCTTCATGCGCGTGGCTGAGGTCGATCCTGACCGCGTGCGCTTCTTGCTGCGCCCCTTCCTCTATTACGCTAAAAATCATACCCTTATTCGTATCACATCGGGCGATATGGCTGGACTTGAAGGCTATGTCGTGCGCATTGCTCGCGACCGCCGACTGGTGATGGAGGTGGGTGGTATGAGCATCGCCGTGTCGGGCATGCATGCTGAACAGTATGCCGAGGTAAACAAAAACCAGACCTCAAGAAAAGAGTGTGAACGTTATTATAAACGCCAACTAAACGAACGCAACGCCTTCATCGACCGCTATTTTCATCAGGTAGGCTCGTTACAAGAGGCGCAAGAACAGGCCGCCAACATCGACCTCTTGCGCACGCAGACGCTCAGCGATATGCAACAAGGAACGTTGAACATTGTTGAAGCCTTTGCCACCTACCACTTCATCATCGAAGAGATAGCCTATTATTACGCCCCCATCTTCGATACCTTCACCCATCAATTAGCTCCCGTGCTTGAGGCGGGTCGCAAGGTGTTGCAAGGCATAAACCACCTCCTCACCCTGTTGCCCGAAGGCAACGACGTGCGCCTAAACCACGAAAGCGCCTACGAGGAGCTAAACACCCATTATGGATATTTGTTTGAGTAGGGCAATCTTCAACCAACAATAGCACATATGGTTAATGCAGAAATTCTTCAAGCCTTTCTGTGGCACATCAGCCTCTATTCACATTCGCTGGAAGATATTGATACAGAAGAAGTCTTGATAACGCAGGCTCGCTATTTCATAGGCATCGACCTCGGTCTGCTACGAGAAGGCATACGTTTCGACGATGTATTGCTTTTACTCTTGCTTGATATTGAAAGGCAAACCAATAAATGCGACTGGAGCGGTGCCGAACGCAATTGCCAACTCTTCGATCGCTTGGCCCAAAACAAAAAAGTACCGATAACATTATTGTTTGAAAGATGGTATCATGAAGCAGTGGTCCTTCGTCGCCAAGGCCTCTACTATAAAGCTCTTTCGTGCACCTATCAGGCCGAGACCTTTGCCGATAACCCTTTGCATAAATTCAGAACGTTGCTTTTGCGTGGCGATATTGAGAGCGCTAATAATAATAGGTATGAGTTTGGCATCAATTCATTGTCTTTGGCACTTCACGAGGCTGAACAGTTAGGCCAACATTACGTGGCGCAAGTGTATAACAAAATGGCCCACATGTGCTCTATGCGCTATGTAGGTTTAGGCATTTCTTTCTTGCGCAAGGCACAAGTAATAGGTGATAAGTTGGGTGATGCGAAGTTAATTCTTGACAATAAGTTTGCAAGGGCTAATTCGTACATTGTTTTAGCCATGCGTTACCCCAACGAAGAGCAGCTGTTCTTAGACGAAGCAAAGCGTGTGCTTGCCAGCATACAGTATGATAAGTTGCCACTGCCCCAAAACAAGATATATTATAAAGAAATGTGGGCCCGCGTCAACCACGATGTTGAGCCACTGAAAGAAGCCTATGCCTTTTATGCAAAAATCAATGCGCTGGATGACATCTGTAGGATATGTGATGCTATCATCGAAATAGGTATCAACTATCATCAACCCGCACAGGCCCTTCCTTACATCGCTATCTATCGTGAGGCACTGATAAAGCGAAACCGAAAAGATGTGCAAGCCAATCTGCGTCATTTACAACATACTGAAGAGATAATTAATGGGATACTGGGAAGAGAAACGAAATAAGTTGATAAGCCAGTTGCCTACGCTACTCGACATCCTTGATCAGATATCGTTGCGTGAAGAACTGTTTTACCTGAAGCCGAGTCATTTTAAGGGTGTGTTTCCCACTTATTATCAAGAGGGCATGTTCTCTACCATGTTAGATGCCGATGGTAGGACACAACTATGGCCAATGGGCTTGTTGCCCTTCACTTATTACAGGGGGCAGTCGCAATATTTCCCACTATGCAAGCCGTCGCTCTATCGTAAAGGCACAAGAAAGAACCCCATGTTAACCATGACACCCTCAAAAGTGTTTTTAGAGCGCTTGCGGGCATGCGAACTGGAACTGGTGATGCAAAAACACCCGATGAACGATATCTTTCATCATGGTACAAGGTTAACATACCCCGACGGCACAGAAGAAAACATATCTCTGTCTATCGACTATTTAGCATTGGCACGGCATTACGGCATCTGCACCGAACTGTTAGACCTCACGGTAGACAAATGGGTGGCAGCGTTTTTTGCTTGCACCAAGTATGTGAACGGCGAATACAAACCCGTAACCGATGCAAATAGTTATGGCGTGTTTTATGAGATATATGAGCAAACGCACGACATGATGCCAGGCGTTACCGCTGCTGCCAGAAAGATAAGAGCCATAGGGCTTCAACCATTTTCGCGCCCTGGAGAACAAGCTGGCTTTGTCTATACCATGACAAAAGATCAAAACTTCAATCGTCTGTGTAACAAGAAGATAAAGTTTAGACACGATCCCAAAGTGTCAGAACTAATCTTCAACTATGCCAACCGCTCAAAAAAGCTGTTTCCCTATGAACTGCTGCAAGAAAAGGCCGAAGTGATAAAATCTCACACCACCTTTTCGCGCTCAGCCTACAACATGGCCATAGCACGCTATTTCTCTGATACACCATCCGAACAAATAGATGCGTGGTGTAAAGATCAAAATATACAACTACAAGACCAGCCCCTAACCTCTTTTACTGACGAAGAACGAGCCTCCTTCATGAAAGCTTGGCCTCAAAACGCCGCCTCCTTTTACAGCCGTATATATGTAAGATATAGCTATACGGGTCCGATGAAAGAAGTGTCGAAGGAAGAGTTTCATACATAGCCTTTCCGAAACGCAAGGCGTATGATATAATTGAGTGCTTACGCGTTAGCCGAGAATAATTCAATATTCAAAATTGCACACAGCGCATAAATTGTGCCAAAATTCTTGTAAATATTAAATATATAGCTTATCTTTGCATAAGTAGTTTAAAACTAAGGAGGAATATAAAATGAACACTATCATTATAGATGACCCAAAGATATATCAAGGAGGCGAGATGTTTGCAAAACAGAATAATGTTAGCTTGAAGGAACTTGTGAATAATTATGTAGCAAGTTTAGCTGCTAAGGTCCAGTCTAGGAATAAAAATTCAGCTGACGTTAGTTTTACACAAACAGACGCATTTAAGGAAGCAATGGATTATATGGATTCTTTTGTTGCAGATGATTTTACGATTCCAGTACCTGTCAATGAAGAGACAAAAGCAGTAGTAGCACATAACAAATATGGAGTATGAAAGTATTTGTTGACACTAATATATTGATTGACTACGTCTGTAGACGTGAGCCATTCTTTTTACATGCCAAGGCTATATTTGCCTTTGGCTATTTAGGAAAATCACAAATAGCAGTATCTGCTTTGTCTATTGTTAATTCTATTTATATAGGTCGTAAATATGGTTCTGAAACTTTAAAGTTGAAGTTGTCCGCATTGTCCCATTTAATAGAAGTCGTAGACATATCTGCCACATCTGTTTTACAGACCTTAAATACAGACTGGAAAGATTATGAGGATGCACTACAATACAGTTCGGCATTGTCGTGTGGCGCAGACTGTATCATCACAAGGAACAAAAAAGACTTTGAACTCTCAACTTTGCCTGTTTATACAGCAGAGGAATATATGAATATATTAGATAAAGAATAAAAAATCAAATCCCCATCTGAGTGGCGGCATGCGCAGAGCGATACTGCGGTGGGGAACAACCTAATTAACTGATTAATTGGTAAAACTCATGAAATCTTATTTATCTCAGAAAACAGGCGCAACTTTTTCTTAGGTAGCTCCCGAACTTTCGTATACCATAAAGACGATGTAGAAAGTAAGCACTCAAATTAGGGCTTAAATTAGAAAGAAGTAACTTCGCTGCTGAATTTTAAACATTGAATTATGTACAGCAGTGAAGATTTGGCGCTTTTTCGATAAGCTATGAGCAAAGCAAGCTTGTTTGAGCTTTGCCATGGTGAGAAAAAGTATAAAGAGATTTTATTTCCAGTACCAGACGGAGGCAGTGACGAAGGGGCAGAGATGGCAGCTACTTATCATAGCATCATCAGAACAGTGAAGATGCAAGGACGGTCTGCATGGGAATATCTTGGTGAATTTTTTTTACTAAAAGTCTGATAAAGCGAATAGAATCAAGCTTGCTTGAATTATTGAGCGTGAAGACTTTATCTAATATATTTAACGGTTGCAGAGATTTTTTCAGTCTGCGACCTGACAAAATCGGATTGGCAATATGCCAATAGTTAATAAACAAGTAAAATTTTTAACATCTCAATATATCGGCACTTGTAAAAGTGCCTATACAAAGGGCTATGCCCTAAATTGAGTACTAACAATATTTCAAGACACAATAATAATAACATTTTAATAATATAAACATTATGAGCATTTTTGCAGGTAAAACCCTTATGATTACTGGTGGAACAGGTTCCTTCGGTAATGCAGTATTGAATCGTTTCCTTCGTACCGACATCGGTGAGATTCGTATTTTCTCACGCGACGAGAAGAAGCAGGATGATATGCGTCACGAGTATCAGGTGAAATTTCCTGAAGTGGCCAATAAGATCAAGTTCTTTATTGGCGACGTGCGCAATCTTCAGTCATGCCGTAACGCCATGCCTGGTGTCGACTACATCTTCCACGCAGCAGCTTTGAAGCAGGTGCCCTCTTGTGAATTCTTCCCAATGGAGGCTGTTAAGACCAACGTTATTGGTACCGACAATGTGCTTACCGCAGCCATTGAGGCTGGCGTTGGTGCAGTTATCTGCCTCTCTACCGATAAGGCTGCTTATCCTATCAACGCCATGGGTATCACCAAGGCCATTGAGGAGAAGATTGCTGTGGCCAAGAGCCGCTACTCAGGCAAGACCAAGATTTGCTGTACACGTTATGGTAACGTGATGTGCTCACGTGGTTCAGTAATTCCTTTGTGGATAGATCAGATTCGCAATGGCAACCCCATCACCTTGACCGAGCCAAAGATGACCCGTTTCATCATGTCATTGGAAGAAGCTGTCGATCTCGTTCTCTTTGCTTTCGAGCATGGTCAGAACGGCGACATCCTCGTACAAAAAGCTCCTGCTTGCACCATCCAAACTCAGGCCGAGGCAGTATGCGAGTTGTTCGGTGGCAAGAAAGAAGACATCAAGATAATCGGTATCCGTCATGGTGAAAAGATGTACGAGACATTGCTCACCAAGGAGGAGTGCGCCAAGGCTGAGGATATGGGCAACTTCTACCGTGTGCCTGCCGACAACCGTGGCTTGAACTACGACAAGTTCTTCAAGGAGGGCGACACCAAGCGTGCTGAAATCGAAGAATTCAACTCAGACAATACCTACCGTCTGAACCTTGAAGAGACCAAGGCAAAGATTGGAGCTTTGGAGTACATTAGGAAAGAATTGAGTGGCGAGGGCAACTTCGTGCAGTAAACATTATATGGTCATGAATTACCATGAATTTACCATAAATTAAGCTACGGATGACATTCATAAAAATATTATTAATGAAAAATTTATGACCAATTCGTTCTGTAAAACATTATAGTGTCATGAATTACCATGAATTATGCTATGGATGACATTCATAATAATATTATAAATGTAAATGAATGAAAAATTCATGACTAATTCGTGGTAATTCGTGACAAAAATACAACGCTTATTATGAACATTTTAGTTACTGGTGCCAAAGGCTTTGTAGGCAAAAACCTTTGCGCTCAACTCAATAATATAAAAGAAGGCAAGGCTCGCTGCTACGGCGACCTCACCATAGAAGATATCTTCGAATACGACCTCGACTCCACTCCCGAGCAACTTGACCAGTGGTGCAAGGAGTGCGACTTCGTGTTCAACCTCGCTGGCGTAAACCGTCCCAAGGACAACGACGAGTTTATGAAAGGCAACTTCGGCTTTGCCTCTACCTTGCTCGACACGCTGAAGGCTCACGGAAACAACTGCCCCGTGATGCTCTCCAGCTCACAGCAAGCATCCCAGACAGGTCGTTTCGGTAATAGCGAGTACGGACGTAGTAAGAAGGCAGGAGAAGACTTGTTCCTTGAATATGGCAAGGAAACAGGCGCCAAAGTATTGGTGTATCGTTTTCCAAACCTCTATGGCAAATGGTGCCGTCCTAACTATAATAGTGCCGTAGCCACCTTCTGCAACAACATCGCCAATGACCTCCCCATCACCGTCAACGATCCAAGTGTAGAACTTGAACTGCTCTACATCGATGATCTTGTTGACGAGATGATACACGCCCTAAAGGGCGAGGAACATCATTGCGAGTTTGAGGGACTTGAAGTACTTCCTTCAGCAGAAGGCAAGTATTGCTATTGCCCCGTCACCCACAAGGCAACCCTCGGCGAGATCGTAGACTTACTCCACCAGTTTGCCGATATGCCCAAGACCTTGATGATACCCGAAATCCCAGCCGACTCGTTTGCCAAACGTCTCTACAGCACCTTTCTGAGCTACTTGCCCAAAGAAAAAGCCATCTTCGATCTGAAGATGAACGTAGACCCCCGTGGCTCGTTCACCGAGTTGGTACACACCCTTAACTGCGGACAAGTAAGCATCAACATCTCAAAACCCGGAATCACTAAAGGTGAGCATTGGCATAACACCAAATGGGAACAGTTTATCGTTGTAGCAGGTCATGGACTCATCCAGCTCCGCAAAGAAGGCACAGATGAAGTGTTGAACTATGAAGTGAGTGGCGACAAAATCCAGAGTGTCATCATGCTTCCTGGTTACACCCACAACATCATCAACCTCTCCGACACCGAAGACTTGGTAACAGTAATGTACTGCAACGAAGTGTTCGACCCGAATAAGCCAGACACCTATTTCGATCCTGTAGAACAGAAATAATATTTTAGTCATGAATTACCACGAATTTGTCACGAATTATTAAAGCTTCATAGATTGTTTTTTATATTGCAGAATGCCATAAAATCCGTTTTGTTATCTTTGCAAATAGATTAAATAAAAAACTATTAAATCTATGGAAAATTTTAAAGGTTACAAAGATGTTGTATTTCACATTATTGGTGCAGCAATGAAAGTTCATACTGTTTTGAATTATGGAATAGCTGAGGCTATATATCAAGAATCGTTGCAGTTGGAACTTTTAGATAGAGGCATTAAAAGTGATAGAGAAAAAGAAATAAATTGCTATTACAAACATCATCTATTAGAGAAAAAGTACAAAGCAGATTTGGTAGTAGGTGATATTATTGTAGAGCTAAAAAGTGTGGCTGATATCCTTCCTGAACACCGTGCACAATTATTTAACTACTTAAGATTGACGAAATCTCCAATAGGAATATTAGTTAATTTTGGTAGAAAAAGTTTGCAAGGTGAGCGATATGGTTTCATAGAGGAAACAAATGAATGTGTATTGTTGGACAAGAATATGAATATTTTTGATGACTATAAATAAAAATATGGAATATAGTCATGACTTCCAGTAATTATATCACGAATTTAAAAGACATCACATTCTTTACAAAAATTTCTGGTCAATTCATGATAATTCCTGACTATAAAAAAATACGTATGAACAAGCAACCCAAATTCGACTATTCAAACATAAAGTTTAAAGACAACGGCAAATTAAAGTTAATCATCGTAGTAGGCACCCGCCCCGAGATCATCCGCTTAGCCGCAGTAATCAACAAATGCCGTCAGTATTTCGATGTAATTCTCGCCCACACAGGCCAGAACTACGACTACAACCTCAACGGCATCTTCTTCAAAGACCTGAAGTTAGCCGAGCCCGAGGTATACATGGATGCCGTAGGCGACGACCTTGGTGCCACATGTGGCAATATCATCAACTGCTCTTATAAGCTCTTTGCCCAGACAAAGCCCGACGGAGTATTGGTGTTAGGTGATACCAACTCATGCCTTAGCGTTATTGGTGCCAAGCGTCTCCATATCCCCATCTTCCACATGGAAGCAGGCAACCGCTGCAAAGACGAATGTCTCCCCGAGGAAACCAACCGCCGTATCGTCGACATCATCAGTGATGTAAACATGGCATATTCAGAGCACGCAAGAAGATATCTTGCCGACTGTGGCCTACCCAAGGAGCGCACCTACGTTACAGGCTCGCCTATGGCCGAGGTGCTTCATAACAATCTTGCCGAGATAGAGGCCAGCGACGTTCACCAGCGCCTCGGCTTAGAGAAAGGCAAGTACATCCTTCTCTCAGCCCACCGCGAAGAGAATATCGACACCGAGAAGAACTTCATGTCCCTCTTCAATGCCATCAACAAGATGGCCGAGAAGTATGACATGCCCATCCTTTACAGCTGTCATCCCCGTTCACGCAACCGTCTCACAGCATCAGGTTTCCAGCTCGACCCCCGTGTCATCCAGCATGAACCCCTCGGCTTCCACGACTACAACTGCCTTCAGATGAACGCCTTTGCCGTAGTAAGCGACAGCGGCACCCTCCCCGAAGAGAGCAGCTTCTTCACCAGCGTAGGCCATCCTTTCCCCGCCATCTGCATCCGCACCAGCACCGAGCGCCCTGAAGCCATCGACAAGGGCGACTTCATCATCGCTGGTATCGACGAGAAGTCATTGCTCCAAGCCGTAGACACCGCCGTAGAACTTTGCCGTGACGGTCAGCATGGCATACCAGTGCCTGATTATGTAGATGAAAATGTCAGCACCAAGGTAGTGAAGATTGTGCAGTCATACGTTGGTATCGTCAATAAAATGGTTTGGCGTAAGTTCTAAATTGACTATGTCCAATAATATGTTTATTTGACTATTTTAAATAAAGAAAATGTTCTCGCCACGAAAGGGCTATAACTTTCAATAAGGTAAGTTGTTGTACAGGTAGTTCGCTATAGAACGTGGTTCGATACCACCAACAACTACAAAGAAAATAGTTTATATGAGGAATATATTAACGCAGGGATTTTGCAAGCATATCAGGGCTAAAATGTGCCTCCAATTACTATGTTACATCATACCAACTTTGATGGGAGTTATCCTCTCGTCTACACAGTGTAAAGCATGGATATTAAGTATTACTCCAAAGAGGTGTGCCACTATGTTTACCCACGGATTGATACAATTTATAATAATATTTTTAGGCACTGTTATAGTTCCATGTATTATATATATTTTTATAGAGTATCTTGAATTTAGAAGGAAAAAAACAGGATATGAAATCTTACTCTGTTTAATTACAAATATAGACAACGTGGTGAAAGAAAAGAGAGCTCGTTTCCGAAAAATACGAGAAAATAAATTTAAATCTGACCAAACTATATTTCGGAGTATTACAAAGCCAACGGAACAAATAGAACATCTTTGTCAAGCAGCTTGTTTTATAATGCGTTTATGGACAAATGATGATGATGTTAAATCCGCAGTCTTTTACTGTAAAAATAATAAAATAGAGAATATATTGGCTATATGCGGAGAAGATAAAATAAAAGCCAGTGTTTCAGAATTAAACGAAAAGTCTTTAGCGAAGAAGGCTCTTCAAGATACAGAATCTCAAATAGTTGAAAGCATTGAAAATGAGAAACTTTTTATAAAGCCTCACGGATGTAAAGCCCAATCTGCATTTGTAGTACCAGTCTATGATGGGAGTGAAGCTGTTTTTGTGATATGTTTCACCTCTCCAAATAAACAATGCTTTAAAATAAGAGAGAAGAAAAGATATGAAGCTGTTATTGATGAAATATCAAGTCGTTTGATGTTAGAGTGGCATTTATTTGAATTATTAAAACAGGGAAGTCATGCTAAATAAAAAAAAGAAAAATTTTACAATGAATAGAACAAAGGTTCTTTGTTCTAAGACAAGACAGGGTAAAGTTGGGAATGATGCTGCACCAAAATATGCTGTTAGCAAAAAGTGGAAAGCCATATATGTAGGTGAAGACCAACTAAACGCTCGGTTTTTAGAAGTAAAAAAATCCATGTCTGATTTAAGAAGTGTTTTAGGCGAATTCTAATATTGTATGAAATAGCTTGCGCAATATTACCTTGTGATACATTCTAAAAAATTCACAAAGACAACAAAATGTAATTTATTAAATTAGATGGTAAGCACTCAAATTAGGGCTTAAATTAGAAAGAAGTATCTTTGCTGCAGAATTAAAAACATTTGATTTATGTACAGCAGCGAAGATTTGGAACTTTTTCGATAAGCCATGAGCAAAGCAAGCTAGCTTGAGCTTTGCCATGGCGAGAAAAAGTATAAAGAGATTTTATTTCCAGTACCAGACGGAGGCAGTGACGAAGGGGCAGAGATGGCAGCTACTTATCATAGCATCATCAGAACAGTGAAGATGCAAGGACGGTCTGCATGGGAATATCTTGGTGAATTTTTTTTACTAAAAGTCTGATAAAGCGAATAGAATCAAGCTTGCTTGAATTATTGAGCGTGAAGACTATATCTAATATATTTAACGGTTGCAGAGATTTTTTCAGCCTGCGACTTGACAAATTTTCGTGCCAACGAGTGCAGAGCCAAACTTGTTTGAGCTATGCCGAGTGCAGCCGAAAATCACATGTGTGTAAAATGTATGAAATACTTAATAAACAAGTAAAAAAATTAAAATCATATAGGCATTTGCAAAAGTGCCTATACAAAGGGCTATGCCCTAAATTGAATGCTAACCCCATAAATAGAGTATTTATATAAATTTATATAAAAAAGATGGAAAATCAATCTGGTAATAAACGAATTGCCAAAAATACAATGTTCTTGTATGTTAGAATGTTGTTTGTGTTATTTGTTTCTTTATACACATCTCGTGTCGTACTGCATACTCTTGGTGTAGATGATTTTGGCGTTTATAATGTTGTGGCTGGTTTTGTGACATTGTTTGGTTTTTTTAATGCGACACTGTCTTCAAGCATGCAAAGATTCTATAATTATGAAGGTACAAATGATAAGGAAAATGGTTATCATCGTGTATATTTCACAGGCTTGATAATTCATATTGTATTAGGCATTTTCATAATTGTGTTACTGGAAACCCTTGGTCTATGGTACGTTAATAATATAATGGTTGTTTCTAAAGGCAGATTATTTGCTGCAAATATTGTCTATCAGTCATCTATACTATCAATGCTCTTTGTAATACTGCAAATTCCATATATGGGAGCAATAATGGCAAAGGAAAGAATGAATTATTATGCTATAATTAGTATGTTAGACGTAATATTAAAATTAGGGGCCATAATAATACTACCTTATTTGCCTTTTGATAAACTCATTGTATATGCAATAATAACTTTACTGATTTCATTATTTGATTTCTTGTGTTATTACGTATATGCGAAACATAATATTTTGACTAAAAATTTTATATGGCAAATAGATAGAAAGTTGTTTAGATCTATGCTTTCTTTTTCAGGTTGGAACTTAGTAGGAACATTTGCTTTTTTATTAAAAGGACAGGGACTAAATATGCTTCTGAATGTGTATTTTGGTCCAGTTGTTAATGCTGCAAGAGGTATTGCTTATCAAGTTAATGGAGCAATAAATGGTTTTTCTGCTAATATTGCAACTGCTTTTCGGCCTCAGATAGTGAATACACATGCTGAAGGCAATAATAACAAAACACAATATTTGATGTTTATGGAGTCAAGGGTATGTTATGCTTTAATGTTTTTATTAACAGTTCCTATTATATTAGAAATTGATTTGCTGTTAAGTTTGTGGCTAGGTGATATTGTGCCAGTGCAAACAAATGTTTTTGCAATGTTAGTAATGATAGATTCTTTGATTTGTACATTGAATACCCCTTGTTCTCAAGTTGCATTTGCGATAGGACGTATTAATAAATATCAGATAGCAACCTCTTTTGTAAATCTTGGATTATTGCCTTTTTCTTGGTTGTTTTTATATTGGGGATATGACGCTGTTAGTGTGTTTTGGATAACCATTATTTTTTCTATAATTAACCAAATTGTTTGTTTATTCCAATTAAAAGATATATTTGAGTATAGTATTATTGAATATTCGAAAATAGTTATTTTGCCATGTGTGCTTGTTACTATTGTTTTGCCTGTATTGCCAATTATTGTGCATAATGTAATGGCTGAATCTTTTCTTAGGTTTGTTTTTGTTTTCTTGACAGATATATTAATGGGAATAGTATTGATATACTTAGTCGTATTGACAAAAAATGAAAGAATTATAATAACTCAATATATTGGTAATCATTTGTATAAAATAAAAAAATAATGTCAAAGGTTTCAGTTATAATCCCCGTTTACAACGTTGAGCGATATATAGAAAGATGCGTTAGAAGTTTGTTTGAACAGACTTTAATAGATATGGAATATATTTTTGTTGATGATTGTAGTCCAGACAATTCTATAAATATATTAGAATCTGTATTGGAAGAGTATCCTAATCGTAAGAGTCAAGTTAAAATAATACGTCATTTAGAAAATAAAGGTTTACCTATTGCTCGAAAAACAGGCATAGATAATTCAACAGGTGATTATATTATACAGTGTGATTCTGACGATTGGGTAGATAAAGATATGTACAAAGCCATGTATAATATGGCTGTAAATACTCATTCTGATGTTGTAGTTTGTGGATATTATGTAAGTGATGGAATAAGTAATGTTCCATATATTGGTAGTAAGTATACAGATAAAAATAGTTATATTCGTGATTGCTTGCTTCAAAAAGAGTCTGCATCTCTTTGGTCTAAATTGTTCAAGCGCGAATTGTTTAATAACAATATAACGTATCCTAAGTATGCTATGGGAGAGGATATAGCATTGTGTTTACAACTTGTATATTACAGTAGCAAATTATGTTTTATTTCTAAGGCTTATTACTATTACTATAGCAATCTTAATTCTATAAGTAAAAAGCAGTCTGATGATAGTGTTATATCTCGTTTTAATCAAATTTATTACAATATTCTTCTTTTAGAAAGGTTTTTCAAACAGATAAATGTAGATAAATGTATAAGCAATGCATTTGATTGTTTTAAACATCTTCAAAGAAATTTACTTGCGCCAATATTGACGCAAAAAAAATATTATAAGGTGTGGAGGACTTGTTTTGGTGATATAAATAAAAAGGTTCTATTTATGCCATTAAATTTTAAGGATAAATTTATATTCATATTGAGATTTACACGATTAATAAAAAAGTAAAATGAAAATATTTGCACAATATAAAATAGGAACTGCATACTATTTGTTTCTTTTGCTTATATTGGTAACGTGGACGAATTCAGAAAGTCTTCCGCCAATGCCACTTCGTATTACATTTATGTGCGCAGTTATCTTGCCGCTTTGGATAAAAAAAAGTTTTTTACTTCCAGAGATTTTTTTTACCTATGTAGTTATATCTGCATCAAGTTTTGCAGTTTCATATATGCCAGTAGATGGGTTCTATGTGTTAATAACAATAATCTTCAGTATAATTATATTAGGAAAAAGGAAAGGTATACATCTAAAAATACCTATTACATTTAAGATGTTATGCCTATTGGCAATATTTATGGATTCCTTTTTTTCAAGTGATAAATTATTAGCATTAAATTGGTTAGTTATTATAATTGTTGCAGAAACATTCTTTTTTGTGGAAGACTATCGACAATTAAGAGTATTAGCTTTTTCTTTTGCTGTAATATCTTTAGTTTTGTCGTTAGAATTTATATTTATGGGTAATTATTTTATTACTGATGTTAATACTTTGTATGGTTCAATAGATAGAAAAGGATGGACGGATCCGAACTATTTTGGCTCAATATTAGGTTTTGGAATATTTACCTCAATTGTAGAACTAATAACTAATAATTTTACTTCAAAGAAAATCCGTATATTTTATTTTATAACAATTTTAGTTTCTCTATACACCCTTTTTGGGACAGCCTCTCGGGGTGCAGTAATTGCTCTGACATGTTCGTCATTAATTTTATTATTTATTTATCCATTAAGAAATCCTTTTCGTTTTGGAATAATAGCAATGGGTATTTTCGTATTGTTTATTATGTATAAATTGCATATGCTTGATCTTTTGATTTTGAGATTCTTAAGCGATGAAGGTGATGCAGGTGGACGTTCAGAGATATGGATTCCAAGAATCAATGCTTTCCTTAATGATTGCAATCCAATACAATGGATGTTTGGTTTAGGAACAGATGCTGCAATGAGGTTAGGTACGAGCAAATATATTGGTTTTCATAATGATTATTTAGCTGTACTTGTTAAATATGGATTTGTAGGTTTCTTTTGTTTGTTAGGGCTACTATTAAAGCCAGTATTGAGCAGTACTATAAATAAAGGTATTGTTGCAGCAGGTATTGTCTATATAAGTTTATGTATGTTTTCTATAGAACCTTTTACAGGAGGACAATGGGGTTGTTTGTATTTTTATTTGTATATAATATTATTAAGTCAGGTGAAGTATGAAAAGTCAATTTGATATAAAAGAATTTGGAATAATTCCTCCTCCTTATGGGGGATGCAGTGTATATGTAAAAAGATTAATAGATAAATTGAATTCTGATGGTTATAAAGTGGGTGGATTTTATTTGGAATCATGTGACGATAAAAATATATATTTGTCACCTCTATATGATCATTGGAATTGGATGGAAACTCATTTACTTCCTTTTAAGATATGGAGTTATCTAAGAATAGTACAATCATATAAAATCATACATTCACATTTTAGTTTAGAAGGGATGAGTTATTTGTGGATGCTAATGAAATTGGGTAAGAAAAAGGTTGTTATAACTATTCATAATTCTATGGTTTCTACCTTTTATAGGCAAACAAATATTGTAAACCGTTTTTTCTTAAATAGAATGTTGCAATCTAAAGATGTCACTTGGATAGCAGTAAGTGCTGAAGGTAAAGAACAATTATTATCTTTGCCTATAAGGCCACTTTCAAATGTACATGTAATTCCTGCATATATTCCTGTAGTAGAAGAATGTTTCATTCCTCTTGCCTCAGAAATGCAAAGCTATATAAATAGGGGTTGTCGTTTAATTCTAAGAATTCAATATCTATAGACGAGGGTATGCCTTCCGAGGTTGCCATCGTCTGCTTATTTCCGGAGTTTTATCGTAATTTTAGTC
>OLGA01000522.1_pt1 | contig 33910 bp, 40 predicted proteins | sample 1604881 | NCBI WGS metagenome assembly OLGA01 (sample SAMEA3888896, study PRJEB22519) | human gut metagenome | biome: human gut; feature: human-associated habitat; material: faeces | place: Denmark | collected 2009 | reverse complement strand
CAGGCTGTGGTCGTTGAACCAGGAATCCCCCGGCTTTAGCCGTGGGGAGTGTCAAGGTTAGACTAAATTTTTGATTTTCCCCATCATAGATTCTCCGGCTTCTGTTAAACTTCCGGATTCTGCGGAGCTATTGTAAAGGCCGCATAGCGTCTCAATGAACTCCTGGCCGACTTCGGGTGATGCCTTCCTGATGTAGGAGGTCTGCTCAACGATATCTGCCTTCTGCTCCTCTCCCAGCCGGTCTGCCAGCATGGCAACGAAGAAGGAGGCGTCATCCGCGTCTTTTTCACTCATGCGCTCCCGGAAGAACAACCGCATACTGGACAGCATCCGTGAGACGCCGTAGCGTCTCGCATCCCTTCTCTTTTCAATGACGTCGGTAATGAGAAGCAAGGTCATTTCGACCATGAGCAGTGTCGCATGGACTCCGCGTAGCCGTGGGTCTCCTCCGAGAACGCTGACCGGAAAAAACTCATGCAAAATTTCCTCCAGACCGGGCGTCATCCATCCATGCTGCTGCATCGTTACGATGACAGCGTACGGAAGATGCGACGCCACCAGCGCCGACAGGAAGATGTTTGTCAGCCGCAGTCCGGCTCCATCCAAGGCGGACAAATCCAATTTGGGGTCAAGCGGTCTGAATACGTCCGGTCCAGCCTTTATGATACGATTTCTTGTAAACCAGACATTCCAGGAAGGCGGTTCCTTCTTCTTTTGGACCTGTGGGGTTTTCCCTGCCAGGAGCCATCCGAAGACGTTCTTCATATCCTGCCAATTCGCCCTGATTCTCTCACGGCGGAATAGAAAGTCGTATGGCACTATGACTATGAGTGGAAGAAAACACACCACAGCCACCCCGACGTAAAAGCCCTGTGCCATCTCAAGTAAATAAATTCCGAACAAATTCAAACGCAATCACCCACCCTAATTAAAAAGCGATTCCTGCGGTACGTTTTCCTCCGTTGTTTCCTTTGGCCCATATATTTCGACCAGAGGGACCCGAACCGGGCGCAGACCGCGAAACGGGCGGTTATAAAGCCCACACGCACGCTTATCCTCACCCCAGGTACAGTCTACCATCGGAGACGTCCCGAAAGCAATACAAATTTTGTGTTTCGTATCGTCCGGATTTGTTTGCCGGTTGCAGCAGGTGCCGCAGACATGAACGATATCCTTTCCATATACCTTCTGCATCAGCTTATACTTATCAATCAAAATAAGCCCTCCCTTCATTTGCTTTCATTATACCACATTTCAGCTTTTTAGTCAACTTATTGCTTTTGCAGAAGTGCCTTTTGACCCGCACATTGTCCACCCTCCTTAGCCTCTATGCGGCACGGATGACCCCAGTGGCTTCCACTGCTGAGTTCCGGCCGCACGGTGGAAATGAGTCTGAGGCCTAAAGCCCCGGAAGCACCATCCATAGCGCTTGCGCTTGGGTGGTGAGGTTCACAAAAAAAAGAAACACCCCCGGCCTGCGCATGGCCGGGGGTGTTCCACTGGGTTGTGTTACTTGGACTTCTTGTTCTTGCTGCGGTCAAGCAGCTTACGAACAATGGGGCCAAGCACCCCGATGGCGAGCATCAGCAGATTCAGGCTGATGAAGCCGATTTGCCCGCACACGATGACGAGCTGGTTACGCCCCTCCAGGGCCTTCACCACGCCTTCACGGGTGGTGACGCCCTCAAAGAGCATCAGGTAGACTCCGAGAAAGAGTCCGTAGACTTCGACAGTCACGATGGCTGCCACGAGGATGGTGTTGAGGATGTTGAACATAGCTATTTCTCCTTCATGAAGTTTTTTTAACTCCCATTCGCTCTGCGGCCGGGAGATAAATTACTTAAAATCAGAATTGCACGGCTGCGTCAGTAACAGCTGCCCCGTCTTAATTTGGGGCATACCGCATTACTGGTGCATCATTTTTCGCAGGAACCCGCGAAGGTTCCTGCGCGTGCGGACTGAGCGTTGAAATTTGGTCCGATACGGCATCGACAGACCGGCTCTGCGGCTGCGTCCGTGTCGGCGCTTGCTCCAACACTTGAAATCGTCAGGTGTTATCAGACCAAATTACCCTTTGGGTAGATTTGATTTGATGTAAGATACTTCTTTAATGTTACTCTGAGTTTAGCGCAAAAAAAGAAAAAGCCATGAATTATGGAATGGGAACCCAGGTTCCTGTATTCCTTATAAAGAAAGGGCGAGTTTCACAAATAAATTGCAAAACTCGCCATTTTTATTGAAATTTGTTCGTAATTGGCACTAAATCATGCGTTCATGTGTTGACCGTTGTTGACGTCATTTCTCCAGCTCTCTACTTTTTCTTCCTTTTGAAAATATTTTTTCGATGTTTTGTCATTTCGCAGCGTAAGGACCGTTGCCGAAATAAGTAGGCCAATGCTTGTTGGGCAGGGCCAGATACTCTGCATCGGTTTTCAGGTCGTAGTCAGAGGTATTGGCCGTATCCGCCCAGCAGACATCCATGTTGTACCATTTCCCGTCGAGCTTAACTTTATTCCATGCGTGATTGATTTTGCCGGTTTTCGCGTCTGGCTGTGTAATCCCTGTGCCTAACACTATAATACACTCGATGCCTTCTCGCAGCATGATGTATTGGAAGAGGCTCGCATATCCGTCGCAGACGACGGTGCGGTTTTCAAGAAAGCCAAGAATGGAGTGGGCGTTCGGTCTGGACGTATCCTGCTTGCTTTTTACAGCGTCGTTCTCGCCGTAGTCGTAACTTGCCTCCGCGCAGATGACGGATTTTGCCGTCAGCACCTTTTGCCGTGCAGTCGCGTTCTTTGACAGAGCTTTCCGATATTGCTGGTAGAACTTGTCTGCGGATGCGGAGATGGAGCCATCTTCAAGCAATACGAAGGCGTCATCCGTGTTGCGTATCAGTTTCCACGCCTCCGCATAGGTAAGCTGGATTTGCAGGTATTCTCCTGAAAAGAAAGCCTCTGCTTCCGCCATGTCTCTGCGGAATTTGTATTCATCCTGCGAAATCTCTCCAGACTGATTCAGTCCCTTCAGTTCCATCTGATAATCGCAAAACGCCTTAGAGGCATCCCGTTCCCGGTCCTGATAGAGCTGAACGCCGGTTTTGACAGACATGGAATGTCTCCAATTCGATTTCAGGTATGAGGCATACCATAAATCATCTTTGTACGTTGAGACTTCCCATTGGTGCTGGTAGTCCCTATACAGGCGATACGCGGCAAGCATATCCTCCTTTGTGAAACTTTCATTGGTCTGAATATCACAGAATTCTGGCACAAACAAAATGGCTGCCTTCAGTAGTTGCTTAATGTCGTTGATTGACGTGGGTTTCAGGGAAACATATCGCGGGTACGGAATCCTGTCCCCCTGCACGGTATGGGCAATTTTGAACAGCTTAATGGCATCTTGCAGATACAGCGCGGCGTCACCGGCGGTAAAATTCGCTCTGATACCTGCTGGATTCAGACCCAGCTTTTTCGAAAAGTCAAAGACGTTTACCCGTGTGAACTTGTCTTTGTAGCCTGCTGCCCGGAGCAGCATTATCAGAAAGTCGCGCTGGGAGATGTTATCTGTGCCGAATGTATCTGCCGTTGTACCCCTTGTGACGCCTTTCGCATAAGCCCAGTCGATGTAGTGTTGATATGCTTCTGAAACATCACGGAAGGGTGCCTTCTCATATACCGTACTGTCCTTGCTTGAGAAAGTGCGATAGAGTAGTTTTACGGCTTCTGGTCTTGAAATAGGAGCATTGGTCTCCTCCTGCTTGCTCCGGAACTTCTCTTCAAGGATGCCGTAGACAGCGAGACGCATGGCGGCAAGGTCCTCCAGCGTGTATTTTTCGTTACTGCGGTCTGCTCGTTCCGTGATTTTAAGTGGTTCCTGAGTTGCCTTGGTTGCTGCGAGTATCGGTGTTGCGCTGATGCTGACCAGCAGCACCAGCGATAGGACACATGAGATGATGCGCTTCATAAAAATCCGGACATGGCCGCAGAGGGTTATTTTTGTCGCGGCCGCAGTCCGTCCCTCCTTCTGCAAAAATACGCTGGGATTCAACGTGCTACTGGGCGTCTGCGCTGCTTGAAATGCTTTTTATTCCTTCCCGCCATCATCTTCTTCTGCATCTCATTGGCAAGCGGAAGCGTACGCTCCGGCTGGTCGTGAATCGCGATGTAGCTGAGCGTGTGTGCCGGGGTATACATCAGAATGTCTTGCAGGTGATATGCTTCTTCCCCGTTTTCGTCCAGTGGTTCAAAGTTGTTCTTATGGTACAGCTGGATTGGCCGCTTTCTGTAGTTGAATCGCCACTCTCCCGCAATGGATTTCACATGGGCGGTATCCGCATCGAGAAAACTCACCTCCAGTCCAAGTTTCCTCGCATAGGCCACTATCGCATCCTGGAACATCGCCTTCTTCATGTTTTCTGTCCGGCTGATGTACTGGCTCAGTTCCAGTTCATCCGGCGTAGCGGAGAAGCAGTTCGTACAGAGCGAAATTTGTGGGTTTCGCTGGAATGAACTAAGGTAGATGCGGTTTCTGAATGGGATATTTTTACACCGCTCGCATGAGACTTTGTGACAAATTAAGGTCCGGTCGTCCATAATAAATCTTGCTCTCACCGTCCGCTGCGTCTCCGCTGTTTTCCGCAGTTTCCGAACCGCCATCTCGTGTGCCCTATCGTCCGGTGCGAACTTCTGAAGATGCAACGGCTGTGCATGAGCCGCTGTCGCATCCCGGTAGATTTCGCCATACACGCTCAAGAGTACGCCTCCTTTCCGCCGTGTTGGCCGAGGTCAAGAAAAAATGCCCGCCCGAAATGGGCGGGCATTCAGATTAGCTCAGGTTGCCTCGTATGCGGTCACAACATAGCGGTAATCACGCTCATTTGCGACGCAGGTAATCAGGGTAATACGGTTATCCGTAGTGCGGCTCAGGCAGTTCATATTGGTTTCCAAAACCTTGTCCACAGTAGAAACCTTGTAGGTTCTCGTACCGTATTGCGTGTTCAGCACAATCTTGTCTCCGGACTTCAGTGTATGAATTTTTCCGAAGTTGTTTTGAACTCCACGATTGTGTCCCGCAAGGCACACATTGCCATCCCAGATGGAGGAATCAATCACATGGCCAGCTCCGTACTTCATATTCTCGTTGGAGGTTCCTTCGGTGATGGTGTAATTGATTTTCAGCGCGGGAATCTCGATAGTTCCCAGCTTTCCCTTCGAATTGTAGGATGTCGATGTGACTGCCGTGAACTTGGTCGTTGCCTGAGCGGGTGTCGCAGCGTTTGCGGGCGTCACCGCGCCATAGGAACCGCTACCACCGTCAACCGTCGGGAAACCATCAGCTCCAACAGAAACACTGCCGCCGGTGATAGCATCGGTCAGACTGCCGGGACCGACAGCGACATTATCGCTTCCGTCGATTCCGCGCAGGTCAATGAGTTTTTCAGACCTGTTAGGCAGATACGATTCCGGCGTTCCAAATCCGGGAGGCGCGTATGCCGCATTCTTGCTGTAATCCGACGCGCTGTCTGCGGCTGGGATTTCAAATTCTACCGACGTGATAGGGCCGAAGTTGCGTTCCTTGGCTCCTTCAACGGTGTAACTCATGGCGTTGGCGGGAAGTGCCGCCAACGATGCGGTCATTACTGTCGCGACCACAAACGCTCCAATGCGTTTCTTCACGAAAAATCTCCTTTCTCAGTCAAAATGGTTGTAAGGTGTGGTGGGGCTTGAAAACAAAGGCTTACTTCTTTTTCTCGTCCGGCTGATTCTGGTAAATCTCCTCGACCGTCACAGTCTTGTCTTCCTTCTTGCCGAAGAGAATGGGCCACAGAAAATACAGCAGCCCGACCAGCATTGCGAAGAACAGTACGGTGAACAGAACCATGAATCCGTTGGTCGTGCCGTCCTCATTCAGATAGACGTCATACCAATGAGAAGGCTCTTCCTCCGGTGCGAACAGGAGCGTGCAGAGGTAGCCCTCAACCTCGTCCTTTTCCACTGTTCCATAGTAATTGACCTCGTAGGCATAACCCTTAGCATAGCTGTAGCCAACCTTGCCGGAGTATGTCGCGGTTGCAGTAAAGCGGTTGCCAATATCGGGGTCATACGGATTATACTGCGCATCCTCACTCCAGGAGCAGTTTACCAGCTGAAGGGTTGCGCCGCCGGAGGTAACGGTTTTCGGGACAAGGGACAAATCGCCGTCAGACATACCGGGATACGTCTTGGTCACAGTCTTCTTCTGAGAACCCTTGCCATACTCCGTAACGGTAGTCGTCAGCGTAGACGCATCCAGCGTCAACTCGCCGGCATACCCATCCTCGGTTACTTCATCGAGGTTGACTTCGAGAGTCGCGAGGATTTTGGCCTTATCGTTGGTATCGGACTCACCGGATACCTTCTTGACCATGTTCTTCTCGTCGTGGACCTCCTGCGGCTCCACGGTCATATCGAGGTAATTATAGGTCTTGCCCTTGTAGGTGAAGGAGCTGCGGTCAAGAAGCTCGATTTCCTTCTCCGTCTCCACCATGTAGACCTTTTGGGCAAGCCCTGTGTCATCAGACGGATAGTAGACATCCTGCGGGAACTGCATGGCACTGGCTGATACCACCGTGGACGCCATGATTACCCCCGTCATCAGGAGACTTGCGAGACGTTCTTTTTTCACTGTTTCATTCCTCCTGCCTCTCTTAAAGGCCTTCTGTTCTGGAGGAATCCTTGGCGACGGTGGAATTCTTTTTCCGCTTGCCGCCCTTCTTGCCCTTCGTCAGGTACAATGCGCCAAGACCGACGGCGCAAATACCGACAACGAGCAGCTCGCCTCCAGTGCTGGTAATGAAGTCACTGTACTTGGCTAATGCGCCCTTCTCGGACCCGGTGTCCGTGTCCGCAGTAACGACTTCGGTCTGCTGCGTCGGCTCACTGGCGGCTGTGTCTGCGGGTTCGTTGGCCGCGAGTGCAGTGCAGGTAAACAGGGACACAGCCATCACGGTTGCCGCCAGAGCCGAAAGAAAACGCTGGTTTTTCATGTGAATACACTCCTTATCGTTTTATTATGTGATTGCGAGTATCCCCGCCCTTCACATTTCCACTATATTATACCACTCAAAATTCTTGTAGTCAATTTTTTGCAGAATTTAATATGAAATATCTGAACAAAAAAGAAGGACGTCCAATGGACGTCCTTCTGCGGGGTGCTCTTTGGCAAGGTGGATTCTTCTGTTAAATCTTCAATAATTTTTCGGTTATTTCGGTATTTTTCGGTTATGAGGTCTCTCACAGATGAAGCACGCGCTCGCGAATCTCCTGCGTGCGGCCCTGATTCCAGAACTGCGTACCAATGTAGCCGCAGGTTCGGCGGGCAACATTCATCTTGTGCTGGTCGCGATTTCCGCAGTTCGGGCATTCCCAAACGAGCTTTCCGCCATCTTCGACAATTTGAATTTCGCCGTCATAGCCGCAGACCTGGCAATAATCAGACTTGGTATTCAGCTCTGCGTACATGATATTTTCATAGATGAACTGAATAACGCTGATAACCGCAGGAATGTTCTGCGTCATGTTTGGCACCTCAACGTAGCTGACGGCACCACCGGGAGAAAGCGCCTGGAACTCAGACTCAAAACTCAACTTGGTGAAGGCGTCGATGGGTTCGCGCACATTGACATGGTAGGAATTTGTAATGTAGTCATGGTCGGAAACCTCCGGCACAACGCCGAACTTGGCCTTGAGTGCCTTAGCAAATTTGTAGGTCGTAGACTCCAGCGGCGTGCCGTAGAGGGAGTAGTCGATATTCTCCGCTTTCTTCCACTCCGCGCATTTGTCGTTCATTTTCTGCATGATAGCCAGAGCCAGCGGCTTACCTTCCTTGTCTGTGTGGCTGTGTCCGGTAAGGTAGTAGACCGCTTCATAGAGTCCGGCGTAACCCAAGGAAATTGTGGAGTATCCGTTGTAAAGCAGCTTGTCGATGGTCTCACCCTTTGCAAGGCGGGCCAAAGCGCCGTGTTGCCACAGAATAGGCGCGACATCTGATACCGTACCGAGCAGGTGTTCGTGGCGTAGGCGCAGCGCACGATGACACAACTCCAACGTTTCATCGAACTCTTTCCAGAAAGCATCAAGGTCTCTGCCGGAATCCATCGCTACAAACGGAAGGTTCACGGTCACAACGCCTTGATTAAAGCGCCCATAATACTTGTGCTTTCCGGGAACATAGTTTTTGGCGTTAGCGATATTTCCTATGCCGGCATCCGTGAAACGGTCCGGCGTCAGGAAGCTGCGGCAACCCATGCAAGGATAGATGTCGCCTTTGAGTTCCAACATTTTCTTCTCGCTGATGTAATCAGGAGTAAGATGCTTTGCGGAGCACTTTGCTGCCAGCTTTGTCAGCCAGAAGTATTTGCTGTTTTCGTAAGTGTTGTCCTCTTCCAGAAAATACAGGAGCTTCGGAAAAGCAGGTGCGACCCAAACGCCGACCTCATTCTTTACGCCCTGAATGCGCTGACGGAGCATTTCCGCGATGACCATAGCAAGGTCGTTTCGCAGACCTTCATCGTCACCGCATTCGTTGAGACACATACAGACCGAGATAAACGGAGCCTGTCCGTTGGTCGTCATCAACGTCACCACTTGATACTGAATGATTTGGACTCCCTTTTTTACATCCTCCTTTACACGCTCCTCGGCAATCAGATTGATTTGGTCCTCGGATGCCTGTATCCCGGCCAGCGTCAATTCTTCTCTTACAGCAGTGCGGAATTTTTGACGGCTGACCTCCACAAAGGGAGCCAGATGCGTCAGGGTAATGGTCTGGCCGCCGTACTGGCTCGACGCTACCTGTGCGATGATTTGTGTTGCGATGTTGCAGGCGGTGGAGAAGCTGTGAGGCTTTTCAATGAGTGTTCCAGTAATGACCGTTCCGTTCTGGAGCATATCCTCCAGATTCACCAGGTCGCAGTTATGAATAGGCTGGGCCGAATAATCCGTATCGTGAAAATGAATACGTCCCTCGTCATGTGCCGCCGTGATTTCGGCGGGCAGGATAAGTCTGCGTGTCAGGTCGCGATTTACCTCACCAGCAATATAGTCTCGCTGGGTGGAAACGATATCGGGGTTTTTATTCGAATTCTCCTCCTTCGCATCCGCACTACTGCGGTGCAGAATGGCAAGGATTTTGTCATCGGTCGTATTCGCTTTCCGCATCAGCTCGTGCTGATAGCGATATACGGCGTAATTCTTTGCCAGACGGTAAGCGCCGGCCTTCGCGATGGCATATTCCACCATGTCCTGTACGGATTCTACGGTCGGAATGGTTTTCATGTTTGAGCAGGCGTTCTCAATGCTCAAAGCAATACCTGCTATGATGTCACGGTTGAGACGCTCTGGTATCGAAACACTGGCGTTGGCCTTCTCAATGGCTCTCTCAATTTTGCTGCGGTCGAAGAGAACCTCCTCGCCGCTGCGTTTCCGGATTTTCAACATGGTTCTTCTCCTTTCATCAATAAAATAACTGTCTTGTCCTTATATTGCCGTGTTTTCTTCAAGAAACATACTACTTCTGTCGGGAACCTAAACACTTGAGTTCCTGTATTCCCTGCCCGCACTGCTTCGGATGTTTCTCTACCCTATAGAGAGGCATAGCGGAACGTCCTAATGGGACGTTCCGCTATGCGTTGTGTATTTGATTACGCGGCTCCTTTTGCCGGCACACGCTCATAGAGTACGACGTCATCGCCCTCCACAGCGCGTTCCACCAGCTTCCACGTCTGGTGGTCATCTGAGAACCAGACCGCATCACCGTCGGAAATAGACGGCAGCCCGGTCATGAGCAACCAGTCCTCAATCGTGTCGTGTAGCGTGTCGCTCAAGGCAGAGCGGCGGCACAGCACACGTCCCGTACGGACGGTTCCTTTCCCTTTCGGCACAGAAAGCTCAAAGTGTGTCATTCTTACGCCAGAGGACATGGTGAAGGTATCGACCATGCCCTTCCGCTCGATATAGCGGTCCATGCGGCGTTCAAGTGCCATGATGTTCTTCGTGCAGATGTGCTTGCCAAGGTAGGCGATAGCAAATCCGCCAGAGACAGCAGTCAGACTCTTAAAAAGCTCGGCGTCGGTCAGATTACCGGCGTCAGAAGCTCCTGCTACCGCAAGAAGCGCTACAACGGCTACAACGATGGCTGCCGTAAAGGCGGAACTGAGGATTTGATAGGCTCTCAGGCTCTTTTTTACACGTTTCATTTTTTTCATTTCTCCTTCTTCATGGGTCTGCGACTCACAGACTGCGGATGCCGCCGCGTTCCAGAAAGTCGCGCTTATCGCGGATACGCATTGCCTGCAAATCATCTTCCGTGGATGCCTTAGAAGCTGCAAACTCGCGGTTAATACGCTCCATGCGTTCCTGTCTGTAAGCGGCCTCGCGCTCTTCCCAGCTATTCCAATTTTTGCTATTCATTTTTATCTCTCCTTTTAGATTTTTTCTGTGGTCTTCTCCTTGCTCACCGCCTCGAACTCTACGATGTCATCAAGATAGAAGGACGAGACGAAGTTACCCACGATGACGTTCACGAAGCGGTGCTTCCCGTTGTCGCAGTACAGCACCTTGTCTGCTCTGTAATGGCGTGTGAACTTATCATCTTTACACCGTACATTCACGTCCATCATGGCTCACTTCACCTCCAGCTCCACGATTTTCCAGTCATGGTCCCCCTTATAGTTGAGCCATGCTTCGTACTCTTCAATCTCGTATTCGGCGCTATCCGGGTAGTCTCCAATTTTCAAGTCGCTGACATTTGCAACGCCGGTCTGAGCAATCTCAGCCAGCATCTGTGTCTGCGCTGCTTCGAGAGATGGAAACTGCTCTGTGGTGATTTCCCGGTCATAGACCGAAATCAGCAAGTATGGCTTTGCGGCAGCCTTGTTTTGTTCTTCCATCGCCTTTGCAATGCGCTCTGCGCTCTTCACAAGGGATGGAAAGTCGTGATTGAGGAACCGCTGTCCGGCGACTGTTTCAGCAAAATTCATTTTCATTTCTCCTTTTCTGTGATGGTTTTGTGATATGTAAAAGCCAGCATCCGCAATGGATGCTGACTGAATTTTCTTTATGTTTGTGATACTTCCTTTGTATGGTCTCAGCATACCGGCAGGCACAGAAAACGACGCATTCTACCGCTTGGAACCTGAGAACCAAAGAACCTCGTGGCTTTGTAAGGAAACTGGGGCTTCGCTCTCGGTGAAATAGCGCAAATCTGCCCTATCAGGGTGCAAATCTGCCCTGTCAGGGTGCAAATCTGCCCTGTCAGGGTGCAGTTCTGCCCCGTCTTGGGGCAATTCTGCTCTTGTATGGGCCTTTGAAATTTGGGTGAAAAAAGAAAGCGAGCAGGCATTAAGCCTGCTCGCGGGTTGCGATTCTGCGGAAGTTTTCCACCACACGCTCGTCAATATGGGCGGTACTATTGCAAGAGTCTTTCGCTTCCTTGCGTGCCTCAATAATAATTGTGTTCACGATGTCACTACTCACCCGCTTGGTAATGCGGGTATGGTTCATGTGCTCCGCAAAGTCTACGAGGTCATCTGCTTCGTGGTAATCCAGTCCGCAGCGGCCAAGAAACCCGGCTGTGAGCATGACAAGTTTTTCTCTCACATGAAATTTCTCCTTTCTGGTCAGGCCTTTAGTCGTAACATAGTTGTCCATGTAGGTCGAGGGCAATCACTTCCTGCGGATTCTGCGCCTGAGCAACGAGCGCGGTAAGATGCTCCAGCGTCTCGTCCTCGTCGCGATGAATGCGGAAGATGCCCATATCCGTGCTGATTTTCCAGGTGGTATCATAGCCCGGACGTTTTTCCAAAAGCTCAACTTTTCTGACTTCCATGATTAAATCTCCTTTTTGTGTGTGATAAGTGTTGGGTGGTCTACATCCGTGCTTTTTGCGGCAGCGGCGAGGCGAATGCAATAAGTGTTGGATACTTCCTGAATATATCTCAATACTACCATCTCATTCCCTTCTGAATAACCTTTTTCTATAGGAACCTAAGAACCTCGGCACCTATAGATTGACTTTTGAGTTAATGTGTGGTATAATAGCATCATTGAGAAGCGGAGGTTTAAGTAATGCAGAGAATTTTAGGATTGCTCAATCAGAGTAACAGTCTGGAACATATCGTGCGGCTGTCCGATATTGAGACAGAAGATGACCTCAATCGGTGCATCGCAGACCAATATGCGGTCGCTTTTACAAAAGCACAGTGGGTGGCACGCTTCCCGAAGATTCCACCGGAAAATGTCGTCTGCGCACAGGGAACACTGAATGTGAATGGCTTAATGTACTACGACCCTAAACACGGCATCTGCTTCCCCCTTCATCTGTTTGGGAACTCCCTTCTGTTCGACAAAACGGACGATGATTTTCAGCGGCGGACGTGCAGCATGATTTCGGAGTTGGAGCAGTGTCATGCTGACCGGGATTACCGGCGCTTGCTTCAGCCGGTTGTCAGCGAAGGTACGGGTAAAATCGTCATGCAGCTGCTCCTCGACCTTCTGAATGCAGACGAACCAAACTCAAAGCTGTATACAGCTATCATTCACGAGTATTCCTTCTGTGATGGCGGTGCAGGCGTTCTCGCAAACTCCCCTGATTTTGCGGAAAAGATGATGCGCTGTAAGAGCCGCCAGCAGAAAGCAAGCACACGGAAGAAGCTGAAGGGATTTCCTGATGTGATTCCTGTTTATCGTGGAGAAGGCAGTGAAAGCACTCCATATACCAAGGCTTTTTCGTGGACAACCGAAATCAATACTGCCTATTTTTTTGCATCCCGCCTTGGTGGAGAACGTTCCCGCGTTGTGAATGGATTCGTGAAGAAGGAAGATGTTCTGGAGTATCTTGCTGACCGCAACGAATCGGAAATCATTGTGTTTCCTGACAAGGTGCAGGATATTACAGTTTGCGATTGCTATACGCTGGACGAATTTGCCTCCAACATTAAAAAACCGATGGACGGGTATCGGAACACGGGCATCAGCCGTGTTACCGCAGCAGACCTGTTCTCCGAGGTTCACTCAGCGTACTGCGACCTACCGGACAGCTGTGACCATGATAATACCCATGCGCTGCGTGTGGCGCTTATGGCTATGTTCCTCTACCGTGTGCGCGTGCTTTCCCGCTATACCGGCAAGGATACGCCTTTGGGCCGCAGAAAAAATGTAGCTGAGATTTGCAAGTCCCTTCTGTTCGCGGCGGCGTGGCATGATACAGGACGTACCAGCGATTTTGAATCCCCTGACCACGGAGCCAGAAGTGCCGAGTTGTTCGAGAATAGCTATGGTTTAGATGATGTGGCGCGATTCCTTATGACATATCATTGCCGTTCGGACGAGGAGGCAAAAGCATATCTGGATGAACACGCTGACCCTGCCCTCCGTAATGACATCTGGGAGGCGTACATGGTGCTCAAGGATGCCGACGCGCTGGACCGCTGGCGGTTCGGCACACTCAGTTCCGACTTTATCAATGTAAGTATGCTGCATCTTGAGGAGTCCAAACGCCTGATGCCGGTGGCCGCCGTGCTGCAAACGGTGAAATTAACATGAGGTCTGTAAAATTCAGCAACAGCGATACCATGGAGTTAGTTGCCATAATAAAAGAGAAAGACCATGTATGCGTAGATGCTTTCATGGAACCGTCTGGAATTTGGCTCCGCTCACCTAACGAAGAAACCGAATTGCGTTTGCTAACGTTGGGAGATTTTCAAGTAACTGTATCCCGCGTTTGTTTTTCCCATAAGAGAGCAGGGTGCATGACCGCCATATTTGGCTGGCTCAAAAAATTTTGCAAAAGAAACGGTATTCCTCGTATTGTCATTCAGTCCGTGGAGACGAAAGAAATGTCAAACTGGTGCATAAAGAACGGCTTTCAGCCTGATGAATACGCCTCTATGCCGATAGGTGGATTTGTCATAGGGAACTATTTGCTCGACTGCTTCTAAGCCAACTATATAATTAAAAAAAGAATGCCTACCTTTGGCATTCAAAAAGGAGAATACTATGAAAAAAATCACATCGCTTTTACTTTCCTTGTGTCTGGCATTTTCCTTGTCAGCTCCTGCCTTTGCAAGCGAAAAAACGCTCCAGAAAGTGAATCAGTACACGCCCGGACAGTTCACCGATGTCCCCGATACACTCTGGTGTGCATCTAACGTCCAGTCTGTCTATGAGTATGGCCTTATGAACGGCGTATCCGACAGCTATTTCAGCGTGAACGGTGAGTTGACCGTTATCCAGTCCATTGTTATGGCCTGCCGCATCCACGCCAACTATTACGGCAATGCTATCGACACCACCGATGCAAGCGTCTGGTATCAGCCCTATGTGGATTACGCGAAAGCACACAATCTGGTATGGGAGGCGGACGATGCCTACAACAGCCCTGCTCGCAGAGAAACCTTTGTGACGATTTTCAGCTATGCCATGCCGGAGGAGGCTCTGAAGGCCATCAACGATGTGGAGGATGGGGCTATTCCCGATGTTGCCGTGAGCGCCGCATACGCGCAGTCTGTCTACCGCTTCTACCGCGCCGGCATCCTGACCGGCAATGACGCCAAGGGAACCTTTGGCCCGCAGACCACTATTACCCGTGGCGCTGCTGCGGCCATCATTAGCCGTATGGCAGACCCCTCCCTGCGGAAATCCTTCACGCTCCACCAGCAGCCCTTTGAGCCGGTCCCTATCAGTCAGCTTGCCAACTACAAGAGTCTCAAAAAGAGTATGACCGATTCCGAATTTCAGGCCGCCTATGACGCGGCGCAAAAAATCATTGAACCTCTTGCTAAGAAGGACCGTACCGAGCAGCTGAAGGGCATTGCGTCTGGACTGCGAGACATGGTGGACAGTGGAAAGGTGGCCTATACAACCTCCGAGCCGCACTACAATGACCCATACGGCTTCTTCGTTTCCGGTGTTGCCTCGTGCGCAGGCTGCACGCGAGCGACTGGTCTGTGCCTGAATATGCTGGGTATTCCCTATGAACACGTCAATGAGAACCAGTACACGCATCAGTGGTGCCGCGTGGATATGGGCGGTGGCGTGTATTGGATTTGCGATGCTTACGGATTGTACTGCGGTCCTGAATCCGCGCCGTACCAGCATCCCAATTTTCCCAATGCCTAAGTTGACTTTTTTCCATTTGCCTGTTATACTGAACATAGTGATTGTGTCCCGGAATGGTTGTGCGCCACGGGACCTGGCTGGAGAACCCTTTCCCGGTTCTCCAGCCTTTTTTGTTTTCTTTGAGAATGCGCAAAAGCACACGAAAAACGCACGGAATGTGCGTTTTCCAAAAAAGAAAAGGCACCCTTCGGGTGCCTTTTCGCAAGGTTGTGATTCAATTCTCCTCCTTTTTGGGGGTATTCGACATTTTGTGTGGGATTACAGTATCTTTTCTTTTACTTTGCCTCCATTTCTTTTCGCCAATTTTCAGACAGATTGAACACCGCCGCATAGAAGGTATCTGCCGCCTCCAGCGTCCGGTTGTCGCGGAAATTATCGGCTGCCTTGCAGATGCGCTCACTCATGGCAAGAGCTGAACGGTCAAGAAACTCCTCTTTGGAGTGCTCGGTCGTATAGGCCGCAAGAATAGCCTTCTTTTCTTCGGCAGCCTGTTTCTTCGTGACGACGCCTTTCTGATATGCCGTGTAAAGGGTGCGAAGTGCCAGGTAATACCCCTGCTCTGCAAGTGTAAGACCTTTCGGCAACTCATAGCCCTTCATTGCGGCTTTCTCCAGCTTAATATCCATTGGACTTCACCTCCAGCTTCACCGACTCGATGGCGCGAATGGCGTTGCCAAATCGCTCTGTAAGGCGATAGTTTGCGGCCCACTTCATTGCTGCTTTTTCACTCGGAAACATTTTAGCTGACATGGAAGAAGCAGAGGTCCATAGTTTGCTTCTCGTGAGTTTCACGATATATGCTCCCGCCCTGTCGCCTTCCGTGATGTGTAGAGCAAACAACTTCTCAGCAGGCTTGAAACTTTTGGCACCGTCAGCACCAGCCCGTTCAAATGTGACCTTGCTGGCGTGGAGCGTGATACTGCCGAGTTCAGCAATGGCATCGTCGATGTTCTCAAACACCTTCGCGGCAGCTCTATTGCGCTCGTAATTCCGACAGCTGTGCTCCGTCTTTGTGTAGTAGCCATAAGGAGCCACTTTCGCGACAACCGGTTCGTCATCACTCAGGGATGCCATCTTTTCGATGGAAAGCGGTTCACGGCCCTCAAAGGACAGATACGGGTAGAATTCCGTTACCGTTTTGTCGCTTCCGTATACCTTCCACGCGCTTTCCATTTCCTCGGCAAACGCCTCAAGTTCCTGTGTTGTCTTACAGTAGCAGTTGTGGACTGTTTCGCGCTTGTCCCCATGCCATACAACGATTCTGCCGTACAAAGGCGTATTGGGGCGGAAAAAGTTGATGCGTTCGATGTTCATGGCATTTCTGATGCCGCTCTCAACCCACTTGAGCACATCCTTGCAATACAGCCATTTTCCGCCCTGCTTCGCAAATTCGTAATCCGCACCGTCACCGGTCGAGATAGCTCTCGCTCGTTCCAGCAGCTCTTCCGCAGGGATGGCAATGCGCTTATCCTTGTTGCTCAGCGTCATGGGATACCAGTTCCGTTCGAGGACTTCTCTTCCCTGAATAAATTCTGTGCAGTTGTTTGAACCGCTCAAAATCATTGGGATGATGCCTTTTGTCGTTTTTACAAACTGCCTCCCGTAGATAATGGAATAACTCATTTTTCATTTCTCCTTTTCATGTTTTCTGGTGGGATATATAAAAGCCAGCGGCCTGAAACCGCTGACTGAACTTTCCTTGTGTTTGCGATACTTCCTTTGTATGCTCTCAGCATACCGACAGAAACGGAAGACGCCTCATTCCTCCTTCAGGAACCTGAGAACCCGCAATCGTTGAAAAAGGAAAAAGCGCAGAGAGGAAATTCCCCTCTGCGCTTTTTGTTAAGCGTATCTGACCGCCGCAGCGAATACCATTCGGTTGAAGCCGGTGGACTTGCCGCGAATTACATAGCGGTCATTCTGGTAGTGCGTAGATTCGGTGTACCCTGCGGCACAAAGCTCCTCCTCTGTGCCGTATACTGCCTCCAGTGTGACGTTACAGAAGCGAGGGGTGTATACTCTGTCACCCGCTTCCAGGTCTCCGCGTTCCTTGCGGGCAAGCTCCTCACGGTACGCCTGCTTGTATTCCGGCTGAGAGAGAACCGACACACGGGGCGTACTGCTGCTGTCCTCAAAGATGCGATTCACGGAGGAAATGACCTTGCCGGACGCCGCTTTCTTCGCGCAGAAGTGATACAGTTCCTCCTGAGCGTTCTCTTCGTCGCATTCCACGAAGCAGCTGCCATACTGGAAATTGACGCGGTAAATGATGCCTTTAATTTCGTGATACATGATATTTCTCCTTTCAGTCGGCGCTGTCTTTGCCTTCGCACTCGGCCCATTCGGCCTCACAGGGCCAAATCTCGGAGCCGAACCCTCTGTCCTGCTCCCATTCCTGGAACAATTCCTGAATGGGGGTAGAGATGCGGTCGCTGTCCTCCGGGTCATCGTACTGAAGGCTTTGCAGTTCCTCCATCAGTTCACGCAGGGAATGCCCGTGGTCGAGCATCCATTGCAGTTGAAATTTCTCATAATCGCTCATATTGTTCTCCTTTCTTGGCGGGGCCAGAAATCCGGCCCCGCATTCTGTTCATTTTTTTGACTTCCGTAGTGGACATTTCCGTGGAGCCGTTTCACCATAGAAAATGATTGGCAACTTAGTCTCGCCGTCCTTGTGATAGCAAACATAGCCCTTCTGGACAAAAAATCCAGAGCGCCAACTCCCGCCATTTCCTTTCCTCGGAAAGTCATAGGGCTTGGCAAATTCACAGTCTCTGCATTTTTGCATAGATGTCACCAGCCGCACACTGTTGCTTTTCTTGCATAATAGTCACCAGCTTCTCGCACCGAGATGATGTCGAAGCAGGATTCCAGAGTGTGCATGACCTTACGAATTGTTTCTTCATCCAGGTCTGCACGTTCCATAGCGACAGCGGCATAGCCCAAGCAGGCATCATTGCGCCACGGACCGTTGAGAGAATCAAGCGTTTCTGCGGGCTGAGCGGCATCTTCCTGAGCAGGAGCTTCCGCATCCGGCTGCTGAGTGCCGCCGTATTCCTCAAAGGTATCGAAATCTCCAACCTCCGCCACACCGTCGCAGGTGCATTCACGGTCAACGAAGTCCTTACTGCCAAGTTCGATATCGCCGGCGTTGCACAGTTCCTGCGCGGTCACTTCGGCGTCGATGCGCTCGGCGGCCCAGACGATAACGGTGCGGGAGAGCGTTTCCTGAACGGTCACGCAATACGGGAGTTTACCGCTCTCCGGAGCGGTTCTCACAGACTCCCAGCCCTTACTCGCCTCTTCGAAGCGCTTGACCAGCTCTTCGGCGGTGATTTCGAGCGTGGGCTTCTGCCCGGTCTCCTCGATGCGCTCCCACTCGAACCACGGGTGGTCCGAGTCCGTTTCCGTATCGAACTTTCGCTCCGGCATCCCTACACGGGACGGCACGAAATACTCCTCTTCGTCCAAGCAGGCGATGATGCGCTGCTCCTGCTCCCCGGTCATCTCACCGAGGATGACGCATTCGTTCTGGACCTTGTAGTTGTCCGCATCGCGGTACAGGTAATGGATTCTGGTATTCATCATTTCTTCTCCTTTTAGTAATTTAATCAAATGCTTCCAGTTCGTTGAAAAGCTGTTCCAAATCGGCACATTTCCTGATAGTGGGAATATGTCTCCGGTTTTCACAGAGACTTTCAACGGCGCTCTCGTCGAGCTGGTTAAAATAGTCAGGACCATCGCAACTTACCAAGCTGCCATAGCAGCGGTCGAAATAGAAATAGTTGCTATGTGGATTGAAGGCTCCATATTTCTTGTTTCCACCGCTGTCCAGACTCCAGGTGTCTGCGTCATAGCCGTCGAAGCCACAGCGCAGAATATCAACTGGCTCTTTTTCGGCGAACAGGTCGTTCAGCTCGACCATAGAACGGCAGCGAGTATCGCCCAAATACCCGTTCTCGTTACAGTCGTCCAACTCTTCAATGGCTGTGTTGAATACAGACTTGTTATCCTTGAAGAATTGGATGATTTCCTCGATAATGCTGTCCTTTGTTCTCATTGGTTTTTCCCCTTTTCGGATTTAGTGTCTTACGCCGGTATCAGACCGAACGTCTCCTTAAACCAGCTTCTGATTTCCTCCTTACTCGTCCCCGCTTTGAACGAAATCGCCGTAGGACTTTCCTGTGTGCCGCACCAGACCGTCCACTCTTCGCGGATGCGGCCCGTCGCGTCTCTGGGCGTCTTGGCGTAGTCCGTCCAAAGGGACTGTGCAATGTACTTCTTTGCCCATGCCTGAAGTCCTATGGTCTCCTGTTCCAACACAGTATCCATGTAGACTCTTGCGGAGATACCATCCAGACTGTCACCGCAATGCGTGTCTATCTGTTTCTGCGCCCATCTGTGCATGAAAGCATACCCAGGCAGGTTCCGGAAACGCCAAATCCGAGCCGCGAAATTCTTTTCGTAGGCATACTGGACGTGATTGTTCTCCTTCCAGCTCAAGGGTACAATGTCGAGTGGGCCTTTCGGCAAATCATCTCTCGTCATAGCTAACACTCATTCCTTTCTTTTAGCAGATTCCGTTCTCCCTGAATTCTGTCAGTAGGCCATAGCGCCGTCCGAGCTGTTCAAAGTGGAACTTTGCAACAGCAACCGCTTCATAGCTCATAGACTGCTTTGCAGCATACTCCTGCCACTCGATAGCTTCCTCACGCGCCATGTTCTTTTTGGCCTGATAGGTGCTCATTTTTTGCATTCTCCTTTACGATTAGATTTGTTTATATAAAAGCCAGCGGCTCTGAAAACCGCTGGCTGAATTGTTTTATATTTGTGATACTTCCTTTGTATGGTCTGAGCATACCAGAAGATATGAAAAATAAGGAATTCTCTCTGTTGGGAACCTGAGAACCTGAGAGCCAAAAAAATAACGCCACCGGCTGCAAGTCGCTGCCGATGGCGCTATAAGATTCGTTTCAGTTTTCCCAGAAGTCGGCGGTATCCTTCAACTCGTCGGCGAGGTATTCTCTCAAAGCCTCGCGGACGATTGCCGACAGTTCGCCGGAGCCGCCCTTGCGTTTCTCACGGATACCGCGCTCCTCCAGCGCGAGAATCAGGTCTCCGCTCATGAAGTACGAGCGTTTTACCAGTTCATCCGGCTTTTTGGAGTCGTAGCGGTATGGTTGAGAAATGGCACGGGTCAGCTTGCGACGCGGCTTTTCTTCCAAGCCAATCGCTTCCATAGAAGGAGGGATTTTGGACGGCTTCTGTGCGACACCGGGCAACTTCGTACTTGCCTTCGGCTCTTCCTGTGTTTCAGCCTCCGGTCTCTTCTCAGACTCCTTTTCCGGTTCCTGCCCCTCCGCCGCTTCCTGCGGTCCGCCGAACAGGCTCGCGTACATTTTGTTCGTATCGAGACTTCCGAGCTTCTTTGCCATATCAGATACCCTCCTTTGCGATTTCGTCTGCCAGTGCCATATAATCCATAGCAACCGTGCTGTCCGGTGCAGCCGTCAGCAAATCCAGTTCACGGCTCTTGGTCTCTTTTACGATAACTGCCGAACGAATGAAGGTGTTGAACACCTTAGTGTCCAGCGCATTTGCTGCCTGCATCGCAACTTTCATCATGTCCTTGCTGTTATTCTGGCGCGGGTCGAACTTGGTGAACAGGATGCCGAGGATTTTCGGGTCCACATTGCAATACTGCCTTGCCTGCTGAATCGTGTTGCCGAGCTGGGCGATACCGCTGATGGCGTCGGAATCCGCATCCGTGGGAATTAGAATGTAGTCGGCGGCCACAATCGCGTTGGTTGTCAGGATGCCGAGGGAAGGCGGCGTGTCAATGAGTACATAGTCATAAACGTCCCGCACAGCGCTGTCCTTGAGTGCGTTTTTCAGGCGGAAGCTGCGACCAATCTCAGATACCAGCTCCCCTTCCAGACCGGCCAGCAGAATATTGGTGGGCAAGATATCAAAGCGGTCGAAGTGCTGGATAGCATCCTGAATGGCGATGTCCCCTCTGAGGACGCTATAGACGCCCCTGCCGTTATCCTCCGCACCGACCTGCTTGCTGAGATTGCCCTGCGGGTCCATATCGACCGCAAGAACTTTGTTCCCGCGCTTTGTCAGCGCGGAAGCCATGATTGCGGTGGTCGCTGTCTTTGCGACGCCGCCCTTCTGATTTGCAATGCAGATAACCTTCATCGGTTTTTCTCCTCTCATATATTAGTTTCAGCGAACTTCGCTTGGTTTCCTTTATGACGTTATTATACCACACAACAGCTTGATTGTCAATAAGAACTCAAGAGTAAAAGAATGTGGGTTCTCAGGTTCCATCCGTACTTGTTGCAAATGCCGAAACAGCGAGCTTTTCGCCGTCGCTGGTAATGCGAATGGTTCCAAGTTCGTCCGTGCGGTAGACCTTGATGCCGTGCTGGCTGAGACGCTGCAAGGTTGATGTTGCCGGATGATGGTACATCTCGCCCATATCGCTTTCGGAATCCACGCTAATGGCCGCGATTTCTGGTGCCACGGCATCAAGGAAGGAATCTGCCGTGGAACCTGCGGAGCCGTGATGGCCTACCTTCAGGACGTCGCTCTTTAGGTCATAGCCACTCATTTCGAGGCCCTGCTCCGTGTTCATCGTCGCATCGCCGGTGAAGAGGAATGATGTGTTGCCATAGGTGAGCTTAATAACGATGGAGGACTCGTTCAGGTCAGGCATATCCGTATCACAAGATAGAATCTGCCATGTGGCATCTCCCAGCGTATACGTCTCCCCCGCCTTCGGTGTCAGCTGCTCGGCGGAGCTGCTGTCTGCGGCCTCCACTACAGAGCGGTAGGTTGCGGTCGTTCCCTCCTCCTCGGAGAGCATAATGTAATCGACTTCGGAGCTGTACGCGGTAATAACGTCATCCATACCTCCGATGTGGTCCTCGTGGTTATGTGTGCCAATCACATAGTCCAGATGGTCGATGCCAAGGCTCTTAATGTAATTGGTCAGTGGTTTTCCATCCGGATTGTTGCCGGCGTCTATGAGCATGGCGTTTTCATCGTTGTAAATGAGTATTGCATCCGCCTGTCCAACATCTATGAATTCCACATTGAGTGTGCCAGAGACCTGCGTCCGTGTACCCTGTACCGCCGCGTTGTCCTGACTTGACGTCTGCGTATCGCCGGTGTTCTTATCGCCCTTCCATAGCCCTTGAGGGCCATCCAGTGGACTTGCGATGTACTCGATAGCGTCTATCCATGACTCCGGGACAATCCCGACGCCGTAGCCTACGGACATCAGAATAAAGAAGACTGCGAGGAAGGACGCAATTTTCTTCACAAGGCTGCCCTTTTTATGCTTTTTGCTACTCATGATTTCGTGAGGATACTTGTTGGAGTATCCCATCTCCTTTCAAGAAAATGAAAATTTGGCGTTTTGAAATTTGTACGCTATACTTGGGAAAATGGCAAAGGAGGTTTTCCCATGACGGAATTATTTGATGCTGCCAAAACTTTTTTATCAAGCCTGAGTACAGACCAGCTGGTAGCTCTGTTTATTGGGGTGATGGCGCTGTCCTGCGCCGTCAAGCTCTTAAAGGATACGCTCTCCACCATCGTGAGCATCCTTGGCGTACTGTTTATTCTCTATTTCTTCGCTCCCGGTCTTTATGCTGACCTGATTGTGATGCTCATGCAGGCACTCCGCTGGCTTGGTAGTCTTTTTGCAGGGCTTTCGAGCCATTGACCTCAAAGATGCTCCCGGACAACCGGGAGCATCTTTTTTGCCCTTGTTCCGCATCACATTTTCTGCTCCAGCTCGAAGTAAATGCCATCGCAGTACATGAGCGGTAGTTTCGGGCTGGTGAAGCCGTAAAGTCCGCAGGAGATGAAGTTATGCACCTCGATGACAGCCGTTTGGCCATTCCGCAGCACGGCTACATCGAGCGTGTATGCTTTCGGAGTATTGGTGAAGGCTTCAACCATCTTCTCTACGGTGGTTCTGTCAGGCATTTGCCACGGGTCGCCGGAATAATTTTTAAGGTCGAGAACGTTGCCTCGATGGACAAATATGCGCCATTCTGAAACGATGTCGATAGTTTGTGAAACGAAGTAGTCTGTATCGTCCGGCAGCTTCTGTCCTGCGTGGTAGATGCCGGCGTAGTCACACTTCACGGCGGATGCGCTCTTAATGAATGCCTTGCCAAGGTCGGCGAGGGCGCTTTCGGCCTGCTGCTTCCCATGCGTAACCTGTACCCACCTGTGGGCGAATGGCCTCAGCGGCTCTGGGATGAAAAGCGGAGTCAGCCCGCGTTCAATGCCATACCACCGTCTCAGACCGCTCTCAACGAATTCAATGGAGCCGACCGGAATTAGCTGCTCCCCATCCTGGAAGATGTTCGCACAGGAACTTGAGAGCATCGCGGCAATGGGGTCCTCCGGGTGCAGCCAGTTATGTTCGTCGATAACCTCAAGCAACACCGCCGAGTCCGGGGACGGCAGCGAAAAGCCTGAGTTGTCGTGAGGAAGTGTCTGGATACAGAAGGTCACATTATTCACCACTTTCGTCCTCCTGTTCGGCCAGCACCTTCGTGAGGAGGGGACACTTCTTCCGGTCGTCCAGAATCCGCTTGGCAAGAGTTAGCGCATACTTGTATTTATCCGGATATGCCAGCATCAATGCCATGTATTTGTTTTCGCCGCTTTGCCTGGTTCCAAGAAAGTCTCCCGCTCCACGGATTTTCAGGTCTTCCTCCGCGATTTCAAAGCCGTTGGTGGTTCGAACCATTGCACCAAGCCGTTGCATCGCTTTTTCCGACTGGTCATTGCTTTGCAGCACACAATAGGATTGCAGGCTGCTTCTGCCGACACGTCCGCGAAGCTGGTGCAGGGAGGAAAGGCCGAACCGCTCGGCGTTGGTGATAATCATTGCGGTAGCATTCGGAACATTGACGCCGACCTCAATGACTGTTGTTGCAATAAGAACATCAATCGCTCCATCCTTGAATTTCTGAATCGTTTCCTCTGTTGTTTCCTTGCTGTCTCTGCCAGTCAGCGTGGCAATGCGGACACCGTATGGCTTCAGCCATTTCTCGTATTCCCTGCTAACTTCTTCCACGGAAAGAACTCCGGCCATATCTTCACTGGAGTCAATCATCGGCGAAACCACATAGCATTGGTGGCCTTTTCTTTTCTGACTCAGAACAAATCGCATGATTCGTTCTTCGTCCGTGGCGATACCGGTAACAACCGGCTTCCTCCCTGCTGGCATCGTCTGGATGGTGTAGAGGTCGATTGCGGAGCCATAAATGACCTGCGCCAGCGTCCGGGGGATGGGGGTGGCACTCATGGTGATGCTGTGAACGCCCGCCGCCGCCTTTTCGACCAGAGCCGCCCGCTGCGCAACACCGAATTTGTGTTCCTCGTCCGTAACCGTGATACCAAGGTTCTTATATTCAACGCTCTTTCCGATAACGGAATGCGTACCGACGATGATATTTGCCTCACCGCTCGCAATGGACGCCAGAACAGCCTTCTTCTCCTTCACTTTCATGTTGGAACCGAGATACGCGATGTGGAAGCCTACCGGCTCCAGAATTGCGCATAGGTCGGCATAGTGCTGTTTGGCAAGGACTTGCGTGGGAGCCATCAGGACTGCCTGATACCCATTCTCCGCAAGCACAGCCATCATCAGTATGGCAACGATGGTCTTGCCACATCCGACATCGCCCTGGACCAGCGCATTCAGGCGCTTTCCCTCCCGTACCTTCTGAATCATGGAATTGACCGTATCCTGTTGGTCTATTGTGAGTTGATATGGGAGATTTTCTGTGATTTCCTTGATAGTTCCAAGTGTCTTGATGTTGAAGGGGCTTCCGGTGCTGGAGCTTCTGGCCGCGTATTCATTACTCATGGCGAAGTACACCATATCGTCCAGAAGAAGACGGTCATGGGCCTTTTCTATCTGCGCCATGCTCTGCGGGAAATGGACAGAGTACAAAGCCTCCCGCATAAGCAGCAGCTTCTCGTCCGCAACCATGTCCGGAGGCAGCGTCTCTCCCAGCGCCTCTGGCATACTGACTGCTGCTTCCATTTTTGCAGACAAGTAGTCCATGCTCATGCCGGGAATTTTGCTGTAAACTGGGATAATACGCTTTCCGATGCTGATACGAGGCTCAAACATTTCCGGCGAGGTCGCCGAGTAATTGTCATATTCTGCGCTATATTCGAGTTTTGCGCACAAATAGACCTTATGTCCAACGAACTCTTCGTACTTTGCCGCGAGATAGTTTTGATGGAACCATTTGACGAAGATACGCTTTCCGTCTTCCGTTTCGCAAAACACAATCATCAACGGCTTTCCGTTGTTGTAGGTACAGACTTTATTGACCGTTACAATAAGGCAGGAGATTTGGTCCTCCGGCAAGATTCCAGTCTCTCTGCTGAAATCGTTGTATTTTCGCGGAAGGTAGCGTACCATGTCCTCAACAGAGAAAATACCTTTCCCGTTGAACTGCTTTTCCTTCTGCGGGGTGATACCGATAGCCGACAATTTCACGATTTGCCCCCTCCTTTCAAATAAATCAAATATGCGCCCGGATATCATCTGCCAGAAACTGTACGGTTGTTTCCCCACGGAAGGTATTCTCTCCGAGACTGCCAACAGCGTCGATGACCTCCGGACTCCCCATGCTGCGGAACGCTTCCGCCATGTTGAATGCCACCACGTTTCCATTCCTTCCGGACAACTTGATGTGCGTTTTATTCGTGCCCATCTCCAGCATACCGAGCGCCTGAAATCCTCTCACCATACACACGGGTTTTGGGACACTCTGTCCGAACGGTTGGTACTTCTTGAGCGTCTGAACTGCCGCTCCAAAATCCTTGGACTGGAGCACAATGTCATAGCGGATATACTCGCCCGCCTGTTCAATACCGGTGCAGTAATCCCTCGCACGTTTTCTGAACTCGGAGACCTTATCGGGCATCAAAGATAAGCCCGCAGCACCCACATGGCCGCCGTATGTGATAAGCAGGTCAGAAAGGGTGTCCAGCATAGCCTTCATGTCAAAATCTCCGTAGGACCGCCCCGACCCTTTTGCAATGCCATCTTCCGTTTCGACCAGAACAATGGTTGGAACATGATACTGATTTGCCAGCTTGCCAGCAACCAGACCAACGATGCCCTCCGGCATTTTCTTTGCGAATGCAACGAGTGGCGCGGACAGCTTCTCCTGCGTGTCAATCGCGGCGCGGATTTTGCCCATCCACTCCTCAACAGTCGCTTTCCGGTCGTTGTTGATGGCAACCATCTTTCCAAGATAGGCCTGTGCGTTGCTGTTATCCGTACACAGTAGGGCCTTTAGCACGGACGTTCCTCCGGCATTATACATACGCCCAGGCGCGTTGATAAGCGGCGCGACGGTGTATGCGATAGTCTCTTCATTCATCGGAGCGCCGGAGGAGGCTGTCCAGAGCAACTGATTGATGCCGGCAGGCAGATGCGCTTCCCCGCTGTTGACTCGTCGCAAGCCATTCATAACAATAGCTCGGTTATCACCCGTCAGCGGCATGGAGTCCGCAATCGTGCCGATACACGCAAGTACCAGTAAATCATCCGGCATGGCACTGATATCCGCAATGCGGAGCATATACTGCGCCAGCTTGAACGCAAGACCTGCACCGCAATATTCCTTGTATGGGCTGGAGTCTCCGTCCATGTGTGGGTCACAAATTACAGCGGCGCGTTTCGGTTCACGGCCATCTGCGAGATGGTGGTCCAGCACTACGACCGTGTTGCCGTGCTCCGTGGCGGCCTTGTCCAGAACATCGCCGGCCGCGATGCCGTTGTCTACCGTGATGATAAGGCTGTTTTCGACGCCCTTCAAAATCGAATCGGATACGCCGTATCCGTCCGTAAATCTGCGGGGGATGATGGGCCGCACCTTGACGCCCATGCTATACAGGAGCCGCGTCAGAATCGTGGTCGAGGTGATGCCGTCCGCATCATAGTCACCGACAATCACGACGGGCATATTCTTGCGGATACATTCCTCAATGGTCTCCCCCGCCTGCTTAATGCCGCAGACTTGCTCTGCGGGCACTTCTCTCGGCGATAACAGTTCTTCTGCGCTTTGACCCGACATACCGAGAATTGCCTCTTCGATTGTATGATAAATTGTTTTATTCTGAATCCATTCCATTGCTCAAGAATTCCCTTCTGCGGACAAACGCCTTCGCGCAAAGGAACTGCCCGTCGTCGCTTCTACAATAGTCGCAAAGCTCCATCCCGCCGCATGGCGTCTCAACACCATGCTCCCGTTTCTGCGCCTCTTTCAGCACCTCGTCGAGTGCTGCGAGGATATCGTCCACACTGAACAGGATGTCAGCAGGCCTATCATCTTCCTCGCCGCAGCCGTCCGCGTATTTTGCGCTCTCCGCACAGGCCATCTGGTCACACAGCTCGTTATACTGATTGCCGTTGTGTCCTTTCACCCAGATGAAGGTGCATTTGCGTTGTGCTGTCAGCTTATCAAGCTCCTTCCAGAGGTCCAGGTTTTTTACCGGGCCTTCCTTTCGCTTCCAGCCGTTCCGCTTCCAGCTTTTCAGCCAGCCGTCGTTAAAGGCCCGTACAACATACTGGGAGTCGCTGTATATCTTTACGCCGGTCGTGTCCTTGTCCAGCGCCTTTAATCCTTGAATCAGCCCCATCAGCTCCATGCGGTTGTTCGTCGTGTCGCTCGCGCCTCCGGACAACTCTATCTGCTTCCCATCGCAAAGGATGACAGCCGCCCAGCCGCCAGGTCCGGGATTGCCGATGCAAGAGCCGTCTGTATAGATGGTTGCCTGCTTTCCTATCATCGAAATTCTCCTTTCTGCCTGTATTCTTGAGAATACAAGCACCCTGGTTCTTTGGTTCTCATTATACCACATTACTGCTAAACTGTCAATTTATTGCGTATTTATTTGCGGGCATTTTTCTGTTTTTCTGTGAACGTGAAAATAAAAAAAGCGGCTATGCGAAAACGCATGGTCGCTCTTTATGTATGGCCCAAATTTCTCTTTATATGGAAATCTTTCCGTAGTGCATAATACAGGGTGTCTCCCTCTGCCTTAATGGTTGGCAGGCACTCTCCCGTGTTGTCTCTGGCATACGCAAGGCACAGAATCGTGCCAAACCGGCAATCGCGCAGCCGCCCTTCTGCTTGCGCACGTCTGACCAATTTCATGCTTGCTTCGGAAGATAGTTCAAGCCGATAGATTTCTTCATCGCCGATGTGTGTCCACGAAATCACAAATGTGTCAAGCCAGTCTCCCATCCGCTCGGATTCTTTCTGCATCCAATGCCGGATTTCGGCATGGGTCGCTGTCCAATGAATATCGAACTTCTTTGTGTTCACTATACGCCCTCCTCCTATGAGGAATGTTATCTCAAGGTTTTCGTGTGCAACACCGCTCCTTACCCGCAGAGTTGTTCAATCACACACCGCAAGAGTAGCAGAGCAAGGAAGGCAACACCAGCAATGATGCGGGCGCGGACGCGCTGTCTCTCTTGAATTTGTTCGAGATTGCTATTCATCATAGAAAAATCACTCCTGTCTCGTTAGATTTGGTGGGGGATTATTGACTTATGTCAGAGATTGAAATTGCAGAATTTGGCTGGATGCCTATTTAGTATCATTGTCAGTGACCACGGCGGTCGGCAGGTTTGCCGTGAGGTCGATGGGATAGTCCGCGCCGCCGGGCACGGGATACGAGGAGAATACCTTCGCGCGGCTCTCTCCGCCGAAGAGCATCACGCGCTTATCGAAGGTCGCAAGGCCCTCGATCTCCGTTGCGCGCATCCCGTTGTTCACCGCCTGCAGGATCACGCGGTAGTAAAAGCGCATATCGACCGTGAAGAAGCCGCGGTTGAAGCTCACCGGCTCCACATCCACGCCGACGTGCAGCAGCTCCACGCGGCCGCCGCGGATGCTCTGCGAGGCGTCGATGACGCTTTGGGCCGTCGCCGTGGGGTAAAAGGTCAGGTCCTCGATGCAGTCCTTATCCTTGCAGGACGAGAAGATCTTTTTCGTATGGATACAGACCGCTTCGCGCACGCCGTTGGCGCTCGTGATCGGGCCTGCGGTCACTTTTTCAGCCATGGAAATACCTCCTGATCTAAGTACTGATGAAAGATTGGCTTTCTTTCAGTCCAGTCTATGCCGAGCGGCGGGAATGGTGAAAAATCCACTATACAAATTTAAGGAAACGCGCTATAATAAGGAAAATATCGGACAGGAGGGCTGCCCTATGGCGCGCATGGGCTTCATTCAGGATAAGCTCGAGATCAAATTTCTTCTTCTCTACATTGCCTCGCGGCTCATCGAGCCGGTGCCGTTTGAGGCCATGCAGGAGCTTGCGATGATCGACGACGGCGTGGACTTCTTCGATTTCTCCGAGTGCATGAATGATCTCGTCACCTCCGGGCACCTGACGCTCTCGGAGGACGGGCTCTATGCCATCACGGAGAAGGGCCTGCGCAACGGGCAGATCTGCGAATCGAGCCTTCCCTACTCCGTGCGCCTCGCGGCGGACAAGAACATCACCGTGTTCAATCAGAAGCTGCGCCGCCGCGCACAGATCCGATCCGAGATCACGCCGCGCCCCAACGGCACCTACACCGTCTCCCTCGCCTTCTGCGACGAGCAGGACAGCCCGCTTCTGAAGATGGAGCTGATGGTACCTAAGGAGGTCATGGCAAAGGACCTTGCCGACCGCTTCCGGAAGAACACCGAGCAGCTTTACGCGAGCGTGATCAATGCGCTCTTTGAAGCACCAAGGGAGAAAAAGGAATAAGGATGGAAAAAGGAGGACGCTGCCGTCCTCCTTTTCTCGTATGCCGTTTTATTCCAGCCTGAGCCAGTCCTCGTAGTGCGGCAGCTCGTAGTCGGCGAGAGCGCACATCTGCCGCCACTCGTCTTCCCCTGCCGCGCCGCCGACGGCGACCGCGCGGAAGCCCGCTGCCTTCGCCGACTCCACGAGCGCGAGCGTACCGGTAAAGACCACGGTATCCGCCTTCTGCGACCGCAGCCGCCGCATGGCCTTTTCCAGCATCGTCCCGCTGCAAACGGCGCAGCCTGCCTCGCGCTCGGTCAGAAGACCGCGGAAGTCTCCCTCGATCCCCGCCGAACGCAGCAGCGCCTGCGCTTCGGCGCGGTCGAGCGCCGTGACGGCGTAGAGCCACACGCTCTCCATTTTCAGAATGGAGAGCACCTTGTCCGCGCCCGGGCGCAGAGCGCCGCCGTCCAGCAGGGCGTCGGGCAGAGTAAAGATCGCGCTTTGCAAACGCATAACGTATTCGTCTCCTTTTTATCTCAGCACTACATTCTCGTCGCCGAGCAGCTCGCGCATCGCGCGGACAAAAGCCGGGTGCAGCGCCGCGGTCGTGCCGATGAGCTTGCCGCTGTCGATGAGCCGGATACGCACCGGCTCCTTGCCCTCAAAGAGATAGGCGATGCGGCGGAACTGCGTCATTTCATGGCTGTCCATCGACGGCAGGCGCAGATAAAGCGTCTGCCGCTTCTCCCCCGCCGCTCCCGCGGACACATCGGCTGCGCTGCCGTCGAGCGGTCGCGCCGAATCGCACATGAGCTGCGGGGCCTTCTCGTCGCGCACGCTCAGGCGGCCTGAAGCAAGGATGGTCTGCCCCTCCTTGAGGTAGCTGCCGCTCGTCTCCAGCGTGCGGGCGAAGCAGAGCATTTCCATCGCGCCCGTGCTGTCCTCGACCGTGACGTAGGCCATGAGCGTATTGCTGCGCGTCGTTTTGACCTTGCTCGAGGTCACGACGCCCGCAATGCTCAGCTTTTGACCGTCGGCAAAACTCGTCGGTCCGGCCTCCTGCGCAAAATCCTCCAGAATGCGGCCGATCGGCGCGGCGCCGAGCCGGCGGGACAGCTCCCGGTAAGCGTCCATCGGGTGGCCGGAGAGATAGAGACCGGTGGTCTCCTTCTCCATCGCCATCCGCTCCTGCGCGGAAAATTCCGGAATGTCCGGCAGATGCAGCGGCTCGCGCTGCGCGCTTCCGCCGCCCATGCCGAAGAAGTCCATCTGCCCCTCGATGTTCACGCGGTTGCCGTTCGAGATGCCGTCCATGACCTTTTCGTAGACGGCGATGAGCTGCGAGCGATGCACGCCCATCGAATCGAACGCGCCCGCGCGGATGAGGTTCTCCACCGCGCGCTTGTTCATGTCATTGCCATCCATGCGATAGCAGAAATCCTGAAAATCCGCAAAGGGACCGTTGACCTCGCGCTCGCGCATCATGCGGGCGATCAGGCCGCGGCCGATGTTCTTGATGGCGACAAGACCGAAGCGGATGCCCTCCGGCTCGACCGTAAAGCGGTCATCCGACCGGTTGACATCCGGCGGCAGGAGCGCGATGGCGCACTCGCGGCACTCGCCGATGTATTCCGCGATCTTCTCGCTGCTGTCCAGTACGCTCGTGAGCAGCGCCGCCATATATTCCTTCGGGAAATGGCACTTGAAATACGCCGTCTGGTACGCGATGACCGCGTAGGCCGCGGCGTGCGCCTTGTTGAAGGCGTAGTTCGCGAAGGCGTAGATATCGTCGTAGATCGCCTGCGCGGCGCTCTCGCTGATCCCGTTCGCGATGCAGCCCTTGATGCCCCGGCTCGGGTCGCCGTGCAGGAACGCGCCGCGCTCCTTTTCAATGTCCTTGACCTTTTTCTTGCTCATGGCGCGGCGGAGCATATCCGCCTGCCCGAGCGTGTAGCCGGCAAGCTGCTGGAAGATCTGAATGACCTGCTCCTGATAGACGATGCAGCCGTAGGTGATCGACAGGATCGGCTCGAGCTGCGGAATGAGGTATGTCACCTTGCTCGGATCGTGCTTGCAGGCGATGAACTTCGGAATGGAGTCCATCGGGCCGGGGCGGTAGAGCGCGATAAGAGCCGTGATATCCTCAATGTTCTGCGGCTTGAGACTGACGCACACGCCCGTCATGCCGCTCGATTCGAGCTGAAAGACGCCCGAAGTCTTGCCCGCGGCGAGCATTTCATAGGTCTCGGGATCGTTCTCCGGGATGTCCGCCAGCTTGAAGCCGGGCTGCGTTTTCTGCACGGTCTTGACCGCGTCGTCGAGCACCGTCAGGTTGCGCAGGCCGAGGAAGTCCATTTTGAGGAACCCAAGGTGTTCGAGTTCGACGCCGGTGTACTGACTGGTTATATCCTCGCCGTTTCTGCCCAGCGGCATATGCTGATCGAGAATATCCGCGCCGATTATGACGCCGCACGCGTGCGTGCTCGCCTGTCTCGGCGAATCTTCGAGTTTCATCGCTATGTCGACGATCCTCGCGATTTCGGGGTCTTCGTTGTACATTTCGACCAGTTCTCTGACCGAATAGTCGACGCCGAAATCCTTATCCGTTTCCTTTGGGTGGTATTTGCCGAAAACCTTCATCAGGATATTCGGACGTTTAAGGTCGAACTCGTCGCCCTTTGCATTTTTTACCACCATTTTGTTGGGTATCGCCTTGGTTACTCTGTCAGCCTCGGAATAGGGCAGTTTAAGAACCCTTGCCACGTCTTTTACGGCGTTTTTCGCCGCCATCGTGCCGAACGTTACGATTTTACATACCCGGTCGTAACCGTATTTGCGGCGGACGTATTCTATTACTTCCTGTCTGCGGCTATCCTCGAAGTCTACGTCGAAATCGGGTGCCGAAACACGCTCGGGGTTTAAGAAACGCTCGAAGTAAAGGTCGTATTTAAGCGGGTCGATATTGGTAATGCCGATGAGGTACGCTACGATCGATCCCGCGCCCGAACCACGCCCGGGACCTACCGAAATGCCCATATTGCGGGCGGCGTTTATATAGTCCCAAACTATAAGGAAGTACTCTATAAAGCCCTGTTTTTGTATTACGGCCAGTTCGCTTTCTATACGTTCGCGTATCTCGGGCGTTTCCGCGCCGTATTTTTTCTTTATTCCCTCGTCTATGAGTTTGCGTATATATACTGTCGGGTCTTCGCCCGTGTCGGGGTGATAATGGGGGAACATATAATGCCCGTAGACAAATCCGAACCGACATTTGTCGGCGACTTCGATCGTGTTCGTTATCGCCTCGGGGTCGTCCTTGAACAGGGCGGACATTTCCTCTTCGGTCTTTAAGTAGAATTCGTCGTTAGGGAACCTCATTCGGTTGGGGTCGTCGTAATCCGCGCCCGTCTGCACGCAGAGAAGAACGTCCTGAGACCTCGCGTCGCTCTTTTCGACGTAGTGAACGTCGTTCGTCGCGACCAGTTTTATGCCGAATTTTTTGGAGTAAATGCGCAGGTATTTGTTTACTTCGGCTTGTTCGGGTATACCGTGATTCTGAAGTTCGAGGTAAAAATCTTCGCCGAACAGATTTTTATACCATTCGACGAGCCTTTCCGCCTCGTCGAACATACGCGAGGTTATAGCCCTCGGGATTTCGCCCGCCAGACATGCCGACAGGCATATAAGCCCTTCGTGGTGTTCGGCGAGTATTTTACGGTCTATTCTCGGTTTATAGTGAAATCCGTCGCGGAAAGCCACGGCGTTGAGATATGCTATGTTTTTGTAACCCGTTTCGTTTTTGCACAGTAAAACGAGGTGGTTAAGCCTCGGTTTGCCCTCGTGATTATACAGGTCTTCGCAAAGATAGAACTCCGTGCCGATAAGCGCTTTTATGCCGACCTTGTCGCAGGCGTCGAAAAAGGCGACCGCGCCGTACATGTTGC